>Ga0307509_10002469_pt1 | contig 29899 bp, 39 predicted proteins | sample 10_EM_MG_FD_202245 | JGI IMG/M metagenome (GOLD analysis project Ga0307509, IMG submission 202245) | Populus trichocarpa ectomycorrhiza microbial communities from riparian zone in the Pacific Northwest, United States - 10_EM | ecosystem: Host-associated > Plants > Roots > Unclassified | place...
GGACAGGGAGGAGGGGGAGAGAGAAAGTAAAGTCAAACTACCAGTTTGACTTTTACAAGAATGAAAATCCTCTCAGCAAAGGTGAAATATATATTTCACTTGAAAATGAAGCCCAAGTGAAAAGCCCAAATAGATGTATCGTGACGAAATAAAGACCAAACCCTGAGGTTTATGTTGGCCGAAAGCGGTAAGTATTTTAAGCGAGAGGTAAATAGAGGGCGCGGAGCGTGGCTCTCTTTGTACCTTAAACAAATGCATATGATTCAAAAAACAAAAAAAAAGAAAAAACAGAAAAAACAAAGAAAAGAAAAAAAAAGTCACAGTCGTTAGACCACACTTCCGCTCCCCTCTCTCCCCCCCCCTACATTTCTCAACACCACATCGCTCTGCACAAGATCTTTTCTCCCACCCTTTTCGTCCGCCTTGTTGGGCCTTGCGTCCCCACCCTCACCTCCAAACATGGCCTCCCACCAGGGTGGCCCCCTGAGAAACACCACTCCTCCTCCATTCTCCCCCCTCCCGGCGACCGGAAATCTCCACCATCTGGTCTCGCTCTTCCATAAGATCGCAGCTGACCTAGGGCTCCCAGCCGCAGGTTTTCCCCTCATTACACCAGCAAACATCTCCACTCTTTCCATCGAAGAACAGATGCTCCTCCAGCTACTCTGCACCTCCCTTCAATCCAGCGTCCACATCGCGAGTGCCCTCGAAAGCCTCTTGACTGAAATCCATGGCCTGTCCTCTCCGGTAGCCAACCTGGATCTCTCCCCACAGCCCCCGAACCTTGCCCCACTTCAAGAATCCCTCCGCAATATTGCCTCCAGTCTCCCATCAGCCCCTCTGGCCCCTTTTCCCCCCCAACGCCCTAATCTGAAATTACCGGCTACCCACTCCTCTGGCGGGTCACGCCACACTCCTACCAACAACACCAACCCCACTCCCCAAGAGAAAGGGAAGGAAAGAGCTCCTCCGGCTTCAGCCCCACCATTCCTAACACAGTCTGGCCCTCCCCCTCAGCTGATCCCGATCTTCTGAGGTATGACATGTCAACTTCCCCTTCCACACTATGTGGCAACCCAGAGGCCTTTGCCAAAAAATACCCCCACAACTGAGAAGACGAGGAATTCGCCAAAGGGAAATAACCTCACGCTTCCGATTGGACCCCGGCCACCTTGACCCCGGTGGGCGTCCCCCCACCACCATGACCCCCAAGGCCACCCCCACTTACCCTCAAGCTGTCGCACCCCCCACCAAGGGTAAGACGGGCCGGCAGGCGAAGGTCTCTGTCTTGGCTTTCTCCGTTGGGGTCGCGTCGCTGAGGTTATTATGAAACCTCCCCCTCCCCTCCCCCAAGCCGTCCGCAGATTCTTCGCCTCCAGAACCACCTTCGAACCCCACCCGGATGCACTCAGAATAGCTGCCCTTTTCCCCGTTATTGCTGCCCCTGTTCTCAGAGAGGCCAACTGCTCCCTTCTCCTCTGCTTCACCTGCCCGGTCAATGACAAAGGCTCAGTGTCATTGCTCGGTACCGACCTCCACACCCCCGCCTCCGCATATACCCCCTACTTCGCTTCCCTCACTTCAAGACTGAACAAGGCGTTCCCGGTGGGCAACTCCCCTTGGAATCATTTCAAGGCCGTCCCGAACGAAACACAGCTATGAATTCACTCGATCCCTCTGGCCTTCCTCCCCTCAGATGATGACCAACTCTTCCCCTCTCTTGATGAGTCCATCCGCAATGCCAGGGGAGTCTCTATTCTCTCAGCGCATTTCCTTAACCCGGACCCGGAATCTCGAAGTCAGAAAACAGCCCCCTCCGTGATTCTTTCTGTGGCCCCGCCCGACGCTCTTGCCCTCCTCCCCTCCATCAATCTCTTGTCTTGAAACCGAAGAGTTGAACAAATGTTCTCCTCCTCCAAAAGCTTCCAGTGAAAGAAGGGCTGGAAGTTGGGCCACATCACCCACAGCTGTCCGAGCTCACTACCCGTCTGTCCCTTCTGCTCGCTCGCCCATAGGAAGGCAGAGCATCGCTGCCCTGACCCTTCCTGCCCTAAGGGTGGTAACCTCCGGCCGATCCTCGGCTGCTGCCCGTCCTCGGTGGCGTGCTGTCCTAACTGCCAAGAAGAGCACTCTGCGCACAGCAGGGATTACCCGTCCCACCCAAAAACCGCTGCCGATGCATCAAAGGTGCCATCTCGACAGTCGCAAGACAGCATGGATCTCGCTGATGACCAGGCTTGCCCTGCGACCGTCGTTCGTTCAGCACCAGGTACCCCTCCCCACACTCCGACTGCCCCTGTACTCCCCCACAATGCTCAGCCACCTAGGCAAAGAGCCCACCGCACCATCACGGATCTCGCCCCAAGAGAGAGCGGTGATGAATCCTTAGACTCCCACTCCTCTGAGGGCTCTGCCCCATGATGGAGAATACCTTTACCCGATACACGGACAGCTCGGCTGTCTTCCCGTCCTTTCCAATCGTTCAACATAACTGCCTTGGTAGCTGTGATGTTTTTCTTTCACTTTTTCACAGCTTTACCTTGCTACCCTACCCTCCCTTACTTGTTGTAATTCAAGATCCCCCCTCTAGACAATCCATGCTCCCGAAGTTTCCAGGTTTTCTTTCCTTTGCCCACCCTCCCCCTGGCCGCCCCCGAGTGGCTCTTTATATTTCTCGAGTTTTGAACCAACACTTGTCTTGATCCACTGTCTTTCACGGCTCCTCAGAAATGCTTTCAGTAGACGTTTTTTCTCCGGAAGTTCTTTTTGGATCACCCCACAGCTCCCTGAGGGTCACCTCGGTATACCTTCTCCATACGAACTGTCCTCTTTACCGGTCCATACTACCTGAATGGCATTTTTCTTTTCTTTCCTATGCTCATCTTGTTTTGAGTAACTTCAATCTTCATCACCCGCTGGCAGACCCCTGCCGCTCCCTCTCTGAAAGGGAATTTACTCTTTCCGCACGTTACCTGGATGTTGCCTTCGACATACCATACCACCTCCTCAACACCCTTGGGGTTTACACTCGTTTCCCATTTAACACCATTTCAAGACCTTCCGTTCAGGACCTGGCGTTGGCTAATACCGCTCTCTCCCCCTTTATCTCCACGTGAGACACACCCCTTCCCCCAACCGGTTCGGACCACGTCCCGTATATGATAACACTAAAGCCGCCTGCGATCATGCTTCCCGCCCCCAATCCGCACTGGGCCCTTCTTGACCTACAAGCAGCAGGGAAGGCATTGGATGTCTTCACCCCACTACCTTGCCCAGCAAGGCCCACGCCTAACTCTCTTAGTAGATGGATCGACATCTCCTCTACCCGTCTGACCTTCCTCCTGACCTCCCATGCCCCGAGCAAGCACCCGTGCCCCCACTGGAAGCCGTGGTGGTCCCCTCGCCTATCGTCCCTGAGTAGGGAATACCACAAGTTCGCAAGGATATCCCGCCTCAACTCATCCCCTGTCAACTGGAGCAATGTGAAGAGCTCGAGAATAACGTACTTTACCGCCATTGCCTCGGCCAAGAAGACACACTGGTCGGACATTTTATCATCGGCCACACCACACTCCCTCAGGACGGCCCAGAGGGTCCCATTTGGCCGCCCGCCGCAAAGGTCACCAGATTTGCCAGGGACCTCTGATCCAGCCGAGGTAGCAGAGACGCTCCTTCACCACTTTTTCCCCCCTAAACCCCCACCTCTCCCGCTCCTCCGCCTCAGAGGCCACAAAGACTAAACCCCCCTCACATCTGAGGAGATATCCAGGGCCCTTGCCAAATCCTCAAGTACCTCCACCCCTGGTCTCAATCACATCCCATACTCGGTGTGGAAATCCGTATACCGCCTCAAGCCCTCCCTTTTCCCCTCCCTCCTGGACCCCCTGCTGGCCCATGGTCTTCACCCTCCCTCCCTCAAGAAAGCACTTGCTATTGTCCTCGACAAGCCAGGAAAGCCCTGCTACGACTCGCCCTCCTCTTTCAGGGTCATTGTGCTCCTCTAGACTCTCTCTAAGATCCTTGAAAAAGAGTGGTAACTTCCCACCTCTCAGCCCAGGCGACGACCTGCTCCCTCATCCACCCCCTGCAGTGTGGGTCCCTCCCTGGGTGATCCACCGCTGATGCTGCCCTCATCCTACAACACCACGTTGAATCCTTCCAGCGCCTCTGCTACAAGGTCTCCACTCTCTTCCTCAATGTGCAAGGAGGTTTTGACAACGTGAAACCTCCTTCCCTCCTTTCTCTCCTCTGCAGAAAAGGGGTTAGCCCATACCTGGTTCAGTGGGGCGGCGCTTTCCTCAGAGACCGCACCAGCCACCTGACGTTTCAAGGGTCCCCCCACTCATTTGCGCCCGTCTCGGCCGGCGTCCCCCGGGCTCCCCTATCTCCCCCCTTCTGTTCGTTATATATGTCTCCTCCCTTCACCTGGATATTCCTAGGTTACTTATTGTCACCTACGTCGATGACTTTGCTGTAACTGTCACCTCACCCTCCTACAGGACCAATATTCGCCTTCTCCAGAAGTCCTTCTCATCACACAAGAGAAAGGCCTCCCCGATCAACATCTCCTTCTCCGTCCCAAAAACCGAATTGATCCATTGGATAACAGCCAGGAGCAATGAGCCGCGGTGCTCCCTCCCTGTGCAGCTTGAAGATCAGCTTTTTTATCCGCAGTCCTGCCTGAAGTGGCTGGGCTTTATTTTCACTCCCTCCTTTGACCCGAGGTCCTACTTCTCCAGGAGGTACACCCTCGCCAACGCCACGCTGGCTACAATTCGCCGCCTCTCTCCTCCGGGGATGGGCCTTCCCCCCCACCTGTCTCTCCTTGGCACTCTCACTTCTAGCCCCAATACTCCTGTACGGGACCGCCGTTTGGAGCCCCCCCCAGACCATTATCAACCCAATGTCCGTTTTTTGGCATTGGGTCTGCAGGTGAATCACCAATTGTTTTTCAGCCACCAACATAACCTGCCTGCACAGGGAAGTCTGTCTCCCCCCACTACCTGTTGTTATACGCCACCAACACCACCTTCCTGGCCTGAGGCTTATCTCCTCCCCCCGGGAGATAAACCCTACCTCAGCTCGCCTCCCTATATCTGTCCCTCACCTTTTCGCCCCACCGTGCCCCTCTGGTAGCGCGCGGGAAAATTACCTCCCAACCATATCTCTTCTTCAATCTCGACTGGCGCTCCGCTGCATACAAGGTCAGGAACCTAAGTTACCGACACAACACTATTACTGCTTTGGCCAACTCGGCCATCCCCCTGGTTCACGATCTGATCACCTTACCACCCATCTCCCTTCACCTGACGGACTACCTACCCCCTGTTCCCGGGGTTTTCCCATCGTATTCGTGCCTCAATCTCCGGGCCAAACACCTCCTCCTCTCCGACTGGTTGTCTTCCCCAGCCCCCCTATACAACCCCTCTCCGCCTGCATCGCGCCCCCATCCCTTCATGGGCCTGGGCAAGTTCGTTGCGGGAAGAATCCACCAGATGCGCTCTGGAAAAGGTTACCTCTCAGCTCACCCCTCATGGGACAATCCTGAAGCCAACACGTCCTGTCCGCTGTGCTCCAAAGCCCCACAACCCTTCGTGCATGCCATCCTTTCATGCTCCTCATCCACCCGTCAGAGATCCCGCCTCCTCCAAGGGGTCTCGGACTTGGCCCCTGAGGCCCCTCTCTGGTCCGACCAGCAGCTGCTCATTGCCCTGACTGAGTTTATTCGCACCACTGCCACTGGTTTCCCCCCCGGAATGCCCCCGCTTGCTCCTTCCCTACACGCTCCCCCAAACCCACTCTTCACCGCCAACATCCCAACCACCCCTGGCCTTCGAGACTAGATAGTGGTTTATACTTGCCTTTACTTAGTTACGGCTGCTTTGTGACCATTATTGGTCGCGTTGGAGGAACTGGTTATGTTTGTTTCTTTTGTTGATTGTTAGTTGATTTTCGGTTTTGTTTTAGCCATATCGTTAAAGATGCATGTCATTTCTTGTACCGTAGAAATTATAAACATATGATTTGAAAAAAAGAAGAAAAAAAAGAAAAAAAAGAAAAATGTCACAGTAGTTAGACCATGAACTATCTCCCCTACACCTCCGGTGATTGAAATCTCAGCACCAGGGAAATCATCGTGGGATCTACCACCACCCTCTCTGCTCCTCCATGATGGCTTCTGCCTAGGGGAGTAATGCCATCCACGCTTTTCTCCCTCCAGGTGCCTTCCCCCCCTCTCTCCACGGGGTTCTTGTTCTTGTTCATTGTTGACTCCGCTCATGAAGTTTGGTTCATCACCCTTGCCCTGCACATTCTTTGAACCTCGCTTAGGTTTTGCACGGTCGGCATTCCGTTCCCTTCTTTCTCAGTCGGCGCTGAGCCTTCCAAGCCCCTTGCAAAGTACCCTTCCGTCTTGATTACGTGTGTCCTGTGGGGGAACGCCTCGGCTAGTAACTTCACAACCTCGTCTTCCTTTGGCATTCGGAAAAGCATTGGCCGCGGTTACTCTAGTCGGTCGTCTCAAGAGTTTGGACTAGTCCTTCCTTTATCCACTTCTCTGGTCTTCGTCCCGTTGCTTGGTTACAGCTACACTTTCCCCACCCAGCTGGCACCATACAGCCCCCCCTTGGCTAGCACCCGACTGCCTGTTCCTCACCTGGCTGGCACCCTGCTGCTGTCCCTCCTAAGCGGTCAACCTTCGGTCGCTATACAAAAACACGCCTCTTTTACGCCCGTCCCCCCGGCCGTCACTAATGCCGTTTGGCTCTCCCACCGGTGACCCCTCTCTGATATCCTCTCCACACCTGTTCTCAACCTGCCCCTGAGCACCGCTATGTTCCCCGGCACCGCTTCATCGAGCAGGCGCATAATTTTCTTTCCTAAGCTTTGGCTGATTTGCGTCACTTATCAGACGTATTCTTCCTTTGTCAGGGGTCTATACTTTCTTTTGTTCATCTTTGGGTTTGCAGATGTCGCTAAGGGTTTGTAATGACCCTACGATAGGTAACTACAATAACTAGCACCTTAGCCCAAATGGTATACCGAGTGGTAACCAGAGGTGGTAATGGCTCATATACTTGATATACAAGTAGCTGGTTAACTTAGGACAAGGCCTACGGGATAGTAGAATAGCCTTGGGCACTCTTCTAGGCAGGGTAACCTTTCAGGAGAACATTCGCATAAGGTGAAGAGAATTATAGGAATGTTACACGGATCTCCGAGACGACATTTGTCGTCGACTGGAGGACTTCCGGAGTTGTTAATGGCATAAGAGGGCAAAGTTACCCTACCTTGGGAATTTGGCCATTATGCCCATGGATCTCAGTTACCCTACTGAAGTATCCAAGTTACCCTACCCTCACTGGCAAAGTTATCCTAGAACTTAGAGGTTGATTGCCTCACATTCCATGGGCTCTGAGAGGTTCATCGGCGCATACACATCTGCGCGGAGAGGCCCCACGCCTGAGTAAAGGTGGCCTGAACATGCTATTGAACTTGGGCGGATTTTGTTAACACCCCCATCTGGCCACAACGTTGGGACCGCACGTCTTAGGCAGACCGCTGTGTAGTTGCTCGTTTGCTAGTAAAAAGAGCTCATAGGAGCAGCTGCCGTAACACCGTATACGTTGTTACTGTCTGTCCGACTGAATGTCATTGGCAGGATATATAAGGGGAGTATGGGTAACCGCCAAAATGGGGGTCGCCCATATATGGTCTCTCCGGTACCTAGGAGTCTCTCTTAGCCTACGGGCAGTAGGGTAGTCTTCCTAGTGGTACTTAGGTAGTCCAAGGAGGCCAGGGTGCCCTCGGGACAAAATACCTCAGTAACTAGCCGAAACCTTCTCCCCTTGATTTGTAGCATTACTATGGGTTGTTATTCGACTCAAGACGTATGAGTCATATCACGGTAAAGTATGTCCCGAGATGCTAGCTATGGGTAGCGCCCACTTAGCCAACCATTGGCTACATCTCACTAGGGGAGCTTGGATCTCAAATTATCACATTGCGTAGTCGTGTAGATTAAATGATGGACTGCATAGCTTGTATAGACGAAACTACCACTGGGCCAGTGAGTCCATCACCTAGGTATTGACTCCGGTTGTTGTCATAACAGTTAGCCACTGGTATGACTTCAATAGGAAGAGTTTTTCTACCTGCAGTTGTATTGGAGATGCATTGCAGAAACTCATATCCTATTGACGGAGTTAAGTGTACCTGAGTTGGTCCGACACTTCCGACAGGATAATTCCTGATGGAGGGTAGACCTCGGACAAACCCTGGGCAGGACAGGGTGCTCGCACAAGGTCGCAGTAGTGGTGAATGTCACAGGCTTAAATCTGATATCTACCTAAGTTTAAGCATTTCGCATTCTACTTTGATAACCAACTTTCCTCGAGAGAACTTATTGAGTGAAGCTTTTGGCTTAACAATATGAAGTTTAACAGTTTTGATTCTTCGTGAATTATTTACTCTATCTTTATCTTCTACTTTGAGTTTTGGTGCGGTCGCAACCTTAGTGTTCACCTCTCTATAGGATACCCCTATTCCAGGGTTCTCCTCTCCTTCCTGCTTGCTTCTTTCCTTTCTGGTTCCTTCGTATGTACGAGTATGTCCGTAGGATTTGGTTAGGCGACAGGTGAGATATGCGGTTGGTCTCATACCAGTGGGACTTGGGGGTTTGGATGTTTCCTGGTGTGAGGTGGGTAGGGCTTTTGTCAGCCATATCCATAAGATGCATGCTGTCTTTGTACCTTAATAAAAGCAACGCACTTGATTAAAAAAAAAAAAAAAAGGTTACTATAGTTAGAGCTCTTCACGCAACCATCTAAGTAATACACCACTCAGATACTGATGCACGGGCCAAGCCTATTGATAGTGACCTTTCATATCTGCAATATATCCAATATCTTTCCTCCCCTTACCTCCCTAATATCATACTTGAATGCGAGTACTCTATGCCTATAACGAGAGGACTCTCTACAAGCACGACACTTACTATGAACGAAAGATATTAGTCTATAATGATCGACGAAGTAGGCTACGAAGATTATGTCCATAATCTATAATAGTCAAGATTGTCATTTCCCATTATGAACACCTTACAGAAGGACCGTTTGTTACAAAAGGTATCGCTGTTGTTCTAGGGTAGTATAGAACCTGGACCGAAGGTAACGGAACAATTTCGATGTAAGTATCCTATCTATATGGAAAGAGAATATGTTGTCACACACACCTATTGGTATGTTCATTAGAACTATCAATAAGAAGCTATCAATAAAGAAAGACATTGTGAGCAATATTTACTATTCTGATCGGGAACACTAGTCTATCCTATACCTTGCATATGTCGGTGTTGTCTTTGACCATCAACTATGAGAGGTTCGATGATGAAGTTGGTCACTTGCTTGGTTTAAACAAGAAGCTAGAGTGTTTACAAATTGGACTATCTTCTTGCTAACCATGGGACCATGCACCTCTCACTGGTTGAGTCTGCCGAAAACCTGAAAGAACAGCACTCTGGGTGAGATGTCAGTTGATGGGGTGATCAGTTCTCTGGGTCAAAGGATGTTCACACTTTATGATAACATAGGATTTAGATAGTAGATACTTAGTTAGTATGAGAGTTAGATGTAGTCCATGAATACTCAGATATGGCATATAAATATCCAATTACATCTCAAGCTTTAGCAAAAAATTATCAAGCACCAGAGAAGAGATCTTATTAATATAAGTTTTACACTAGAAAAATCTTTCATTACTTTACCTACTTTTACACACACAAGTACCTGAGCCTTCCTAGACAATCTCTATCTCCAATAAAGATTATCGACTCAAGTTATCTCTCAAGTCTTTGGGATTAGCTCCCGCATAGCAATTGTATACTTTGAAGTAAATTTGTTGTGTCGCTAGATTGGCATAGTTTTCATATATTAGTCTCTATTTAATTCAATTCCAGTTCTGATAGCTATCTCATCAAATATAACATGGGTTTTCACTACACTAATCAAAAATCTTATCACATTAGACATTCTTAAAACATGTTTATGATATCTATAATATATACTCAAAGTCTGAATATTTATGAACTCCTGGAATAACTCTGGATTGTACTAATGGAAATATTTGAAAAGTTGTATACAGGCACATCTCATAGCAGGATATCCACCTATGTAAAAAAACCATCACTAAAGGTCAAATATAACCCCAATTTTAAAATCAAATATATTCTGAGATAGTCAGAGAGTGCTCTATTGAATACTAAATGCAGAGAATCATTCAATTTGTTTAGTGGTTATTGGCAATTGTTACCTTATTTGCATAAATGCACCCATTTATTGCGCCTTAGCAAAAGTAAAAGTAACCGAACACCGCGATGCAACGACTAGCACTTCTTTGTCCACACCCAGCTCAACAAATGACCTGCCAATCTACAACCAAAAAATATTTAAAAAAGGAAATAAATAATCTTAATTAACTCCTTGTGTGTTATCCGTCTACATTATAGATATTTTTCTTGTTATGGTAAATGTATGGTGGGTTTTGGACTGGGGGGCAGGGGGTAAAGTTGCAATGCCTGTGGTGGAACGCTGCAGGGCTAAATGTTCGGTTACTTTTGCTAAGGGACAATATTATCATTGCACCGGGAACACCTTAGAGAATCCATGAGGACTTGCTGCATAAATTTCCCAAATTTTTGTTATAGTCAAAAAGACCCACAAACTACTCCAGATTATACTAGTAGTACAATTCGCCTTCCCACGTTTCCATGTATTGTGCTATAATGCGAAGAAAAGGAAAAGAAAAAAAAAGAAAAGAAAGGAGAAATCCCGAATAATAACCAAACTCCCGCGATCTAAGACCCCGCACCTACAGCTCTGACATCCGACAGATTAGCACCAAAAACATCACCTTCACGTTCCGCCCTCTCCCTCTCTAGCCTACGCTTCTTGGCACGGCGTTCCTCGTCCTCGTCGTATTTCCCATTACCGCTGCCATTCCCATTCCCATTCTGACTGCCACTCCCACTCCCCTCCTCCGTCTTCTTCTTCCCAGCGCTGTCCTGATCCCTCTTAGTGACGCGGTAGAGCTTCTTGTCGATCCTTGTGACCTCCTTGACAAGCGCAGGATCAACGGCCGTGGTGAGGGAAGTAGCAATCCCATTTTGCGGCAACTGGAGCAGTAAGCCCTGATAAGGATTTTTCGATTCCTTGGATAGGCCGGCGGAAAGGTGATTCTTGGCGATCTCGTCCAGTATGCCGAGGAGCTTCGTCTTGGCATTTCTCCCGGTTAGGTCGCTCCCAGGGAATTTGATGTCAAGGTAAAAGGCAGCGAGCTCCCTGTCCGCCTCCAGGAATGCACCGAAGCTGATCTGCGGCGGGGTGTAGAGGAAGTAGACGTCCGTCAGGAGCGCCGTGGTAGTTAACAGCCTTCTCGCCTCCCCGTGCGCCCGTCCGATCCGATCCATGTCCCCCGCGAGGAGTTCCAGCAGTGCGACTTTAGCCTCGGCAGCGGGTGGGACGAGGTGTTCTTTTGATTTGGGCGGTTGGTAGCGGCCTGCGGCTATCGCGTTGAGTTCAAGGAATATGCCCTCCAGACCGCGGAAGGGGTGCCAAACTTGGAAGGCCCAACGTAGGCCCATTGCTATCGTGAATTCGGGGTCCAGGAGGTTTTCTTTTGTCACCTTGGGACCGGCCGTCGCGGCCGTTTTGATGAAGGCATCTATGGGTGTGTAATGGTTTTCTGTCTTCGTTGCTAGGTATAAGAGTGGCAGGAGGAGTTTTTTTGGGTGTAGGCTGAGGGTAGAGGTTGTTAGGTAGAGGCGATGGAGGAATGTTAGTGTCGTGGCCTATAGTATCATGTCAGTTCTGATATCGAGGCAGAGGATAGGAAAGGAGGGAGGAGAGGATACCTTGACGTTGCTGGGGAACTGAAAATGATCTGATAACTGCATGCACTTCACGCAGTAATATGCAACCAGCTTTAACTCCTCTTCCGCCGTCGGGCAATCAATCTCTTCAATCTCCGACTCAGCAATCCCCGCTGCGGTCGCCCGTCGCTTTATCGACTCTGTGATCTTCTCGGCTGCGGCTTTGTTCGTGGAATAGCGCAGGTCTGAGAGTTGCTTTGGCGTAAAGGTGAACAGCCTATGCTGTGTACTTGTCGAGTATATGGTGTCGTCCATCGCTTGCTTGATCTCGATCTTATTCGCTTGGTCGTGGGCAGATTGGAGAAAGGTAGATTGGCGGGTAGGTAATGAGCAGTTTGATCCAAGAAAGAGGAGTTAGAGAAGAAGAATGGAAAGAAAGGGGGCGGTATTATAAGAGCAAACCTACAATAACCCACACTACCGGTATGTACTGTATCTGCGAACCTTCGATCCCGGGTTCGGGGTTTTTTTTTGCTCTAGGGTGAATTCACTTGTGCTGCCGATTTTTGGCCGACGACAGAAAGCAGGGTAACCCCTCTTGCAGCCAAACCGCTATAAAAGAGTGGCTTCGCCCCATCTTAGGTTCTCTTTTCTCTTTTCTTTTTTCTTTAGAAATCTACTGCGTCCATAAAGACAGTACAAGCTGCATGGACCTTGTTTGTTCGGAATTCTTCCGACGGGCGGGGCTCGATTGCTCCCTTGTGATTTCACGATGCACAGAGGAATTACCTGATCTCCATTAAGAACTGCTAGGTGTTTCTTTCCACTGTCGCCTTAAACAGTGTCAGAGGGGACCCACATAACCGTATTTCCACGCCATATGGTGTCTAGGAGAGCGCCCACTCAATCACTGATAGCTCTCAACCGACGGTAAAGAAAAGTGTAGGCAATTGGTCATACCTTGACTATGAAACCATGTTTCCCATGACACTGGCATCACACCTCAGGAAATATTCTGAATCAGAGAGTATGGTTCCGGAAGACTAGAGGTGGGACCACTTTTCTCACCAAATGTGTGACAGTCTTGGCTGTACCGATTTGTGTAATGCTTGAATTATAGCTTAGTCATACTGTGATTAACAGAAACATCCATTTTTCTAATCTGTTAAATATGGTTTTAGTAGGCAAGTAACATGCTCAGAAATATTGTTAAAACAATTGATATCAAGTCAATATATTAGCCTTACAGAAACAAGCCAACTTTATCTTTTTATACTGTATTACAGCCAGATATGACTATATTTGTTTAACGTCTTCTGGTATTCTTGGAAGAAGCGAACAGGTTATGCCAAGCCAAAATCAGAGCATTACACGAATCGTTACAGCCAAGACTGTCACACATTTGGTGAGAAAAGTGGTCCCACCTCTAGTCTTCCGGAACCATAGTTATGCTCTTGATTCCTCCGAGAGAAGGAATTTTTCTTACAGCAGCCACAGCTATCCTTCTATTGTCACTCTTCCATGATGAAACGGTATCCGGTATTTATCATAGAATTACCTTGACCCTCCATGTCAGGGTCTCCAGATAATGCGACCGTGTAAAGACATCACGATCACCTCAATCACTATATTTAAACTCCTACTATTTGAGTGATAGAAAAACCAGAATAGCAGGCGACGGGAATTCTGATTTTTCATATCAATTACATCAAGAGCCCTGTTGAAAGTGAAATCTATTGTTTTTCATATGGAACCATTCTCAACCCCCCCCCATTAATATCGATCGCGCTGTAAGAACCGGTATTAGTATGTATAGTAACAGAATAAAGTGAGACGTGGTATGGGTCATACAGCTCTTGGTTTAGCTCTGATAATACTATCGACTCTCAGCAACATCTCGGTAGCTTCAGAGGCGGAAGAAACAACTGCCCTCTTGAGTTTATAGCTTTCAATCTGTAGGAAAATATAATCAGCTTCAAATCGGATCTTCCAACGCAGGGAATATATCACCACTCCAAGTTCCCTCATGTCGCTAATACGGCCCCCTGGATGATACAAATCCAGCCCGGAACAAGACATTCCATTGTGGATAGCAGCTCTAAGTTTAGAAACAAGCTCAGTACTATCAAAACCAGCATTATCTGCGAGGATGGTGGGGAGCTGTCGGAGCGCTCTCGCGAAGGCTTCGATAGCAAGCGCCTTTTTTCCAGGGGTGTTGTGTGCGGCATTCTCAACAGCCTTAGACATGAGCATTTCGGAACAACCACCACCAAGGACGGTCCTGGTCTCGATGACGGTCTGTGACAAAACGGAAAGAGCATCGTGGAGAGATCTATCCGCCTCGTCAAGGAGTTGTTCGGTTGCCCCTCTCAGAACAACCGTGCATGCTTCACCTGCCGCAACGCCCGAAAATTTGATAAGGGTGTCCTCGCCAATGATAACCTCTTCGATCAGATCGCATTGGCCAAGCTTAACAGCATCCGGGTGGTCGAAGGTAGAGGTGATCTCACCGCCAGTTACGAGAGCCAAACGTTCGATGCCGTCAAAGTCTGCATGTTCAATTGACATTATGCCGGCGTCGGCAAATAGCTGCTCGGGCCAGTTGTAAATAAGCTGACGATTTACAAAGCAGTTGATGCCGTGCGCCTTGATCCTCTCAACTTTTGCCTTCATCTTGTCACGTTCTGCCTTCTCGAGCTCGGCGAGCTTTCCAGTAGAATCCACCTTGACTCTCGCACCAAAAATCTTTACCTTATCAGTGTCCATAGCTATAGAAACATGTTAGATGAGGTTCAAGGGCATGGCTGGACCGATCTAAGCTCACCAGTATTCGCCACGAGGATTTTCGCATTCTCAAGTTTCTTCGGCTGGTTAATACCAATCTTCTTATCCAAAATAAACCCCTCATCAAGGTAAGAGTCACTAAGCTTTCCACCAGCCTTCTTGATAATCTGGATGTTGTTCAAGTTTGTGCTCCCCTTTAGCCTTAACACCGCATCTACAGCCAACTTTGCAAAGTGCTCCTTATCTTGACTAAGGACCTTGGAGCTCAAAGTCGTCCGAGCAATGCTCAGAAGGTCTTCCCGAAACTTCTCCGCATTGCCCCTATTGTCCACAGCACTTCTCTTCAATGCCTCAAGAGCGGAAGCAGACGCAATCCTGTATCCATCGATGATAGTCTGTGGGTGTATTTTCTGGTCAACAAGCTTCTCCGCCTCACGAAGCAGCTCTGCAGCCAAAACAGTGACAGAGGTTGTCCCGTCCCCAACTTCATCATCCTGAACCTTAGAAATGTTGACAAGCACTTTCGCTGCAGCATTATCCAACGCTATAGACTTCAGAATTGTAGCACCATCATTTGTGACCATAATTTCTCCCGTAGAGCTATATCTCCCTCATCAGCAAGCCGCTTGGGAAAGGGGAGGAACATTTCCAAGCTTTTTGGTAGTTGTATACCCACGCTGATTGTAATATTTTATCCATCCCTTTAGGACCCAGAGTCGTCTTCACCAAATCCCCCACAGCAATAGCACCGACGAATGCCGAAAGCCCTATCACCCTCGTCAATTATCCACCCTCCCGCGATGCTATTATCTTGGTTGAATTTCGATGGTGGGGCAAACTGTGACTTACTGGCATTTTCTCCCCTCTCCTCCGTAACATCCTCGCCAAAGATTTGTGTAGGATTGCTCTGTTGTGCACATCAGCGGGTGCCGCGCTTAAGACTTGATCCGGAAGGCAGGCTCACCATGGTGGAATTGAAAAGAAAAAATAAAACAAGGATGGTAATTGTTGATGGTGGTGTAGAGTGTGTTGGTGATAAAGATGTGTGGAGAAAATATTTTTTTGGTGCTGACTCAGCGAGGGGGGGGGGTAGGGAAAGCCCTTCTACCTCAGAGTGTGTTTGGGTCATGGGTAAGCACTCGAGGTACAATAAGTTTAAATATGATATGAGCCTGTGCCAATTAAAACCTGACTCTTGACCTTTTTTGTTGTCAGTGGGAAAATGCCTTACAACCCAAGTAACCATGCATAAATGTTTTGAGATGAGTTTACTTTTATTAAAGTCTCTTTTTAAATACCAACTACAGAGTCTAAAAAAACTTTAATATTATTCTGAAGCTTTGAAAATATAGTTTAATACCACTGGTCTTAATGTATGAAGATAGAATTAAAAAATAATATTTATTTAAATTATTTTATATAAGTTTTCCACAAACATAGGGTGTAAACTATCTTGATTACATTAGAATAATATTATGTAATCCACCTGTTTTATATAAAGAAGTAGGATGTTACAATGATAGTATTTCGCAACAGTTGTCTTGAAAGCTAAATAGCTCAACAACCACTGGCCTTTCAGCAATTATTTTTAGTTTAATAGCTAGCTGGAAAGCTAGAGTTATTTTAGATAATAAAAAGTGTATTTCTGATTTTTTTGTTTTTTTCACATAAAATGTTCCACAGAGGTCATTGGGTCATCAATAATATTTTCTGAACTGCTGAATATATACTCTAGATGACTAGCTAGGTAGTTAGGCCAAAATAAATTATTTGTGGTTGTGGTACGAGAGTGGGTTTTTGATTGGCACAGGCTCATATGAATGCGTCTTTATTAGAACTTACACATGGGCTTTTTTTTGCCGAGACGAGAAAAATGCATCTGAAGTGTGGCAACCAGAAAAAATAATTTCGAGTATGATAAACTAGCCATTTAAACTCCGGTGCGATTCATCTTATTTTTTACTTGTTTTTTGCTTTCCCCGCAATACCGCAACAGCCAGTGCAGCACAGTACAGCGCACACCACGGTGTAACGAATTCACTCACTCAGATTTTGGTTCGTACACTTGACAGGTCTAAATCGCAGATCGCTTGAGAAAGAGCAGAAGTTAAGAGGGAAGACGCGAAGGGGCGGTTGTCAAAATTGAGTAACGTGTGTAGATGCAAAACCTTCTCCGTCTATCTAAACTTACGGGAAGGGAAGGGCTATATAAGGTCGTGGTATATGAGGTAGACTCCAAGAAGGCCGAAAATCACGATATCATATGATTCGAAGGTGACAATTGCTTTTCCTTCCCATGACAGTTCTTTTATAACACAACCAGCAGTCCCACAACTCAGCCAAGCATCCCTTCCTCGCAAGTCAGCCTAACAGGGATTGCCTGTCGGCGTAATATCACATCACCCGGGGAAAAAAACAATAGTTAGTAGGAATCATCAACCCCGGCACCATCGTCGTCACTCCCGTCACTACCAATTTCCATGATGTCTTCCATTTGTTTGCCCCCTACGCCGGCTTGCCCCGAATGCTGGCCGTCGGTAGTGGCCACGGGCGCACACATATCCTCAGCGTCCCAAGTTGCCATCCTGTTAACAAATTCGTCCTGTAGCCTGCTCAGCCACGGCCGTAGAGCACCATCTTCCATGTTTCCGTCTCGGGCGCGGATTAATGTCTCCTTGAGGGTGAGCACGAGATTTCTTCTTCTAGCGAGATTAGCTGCTTCTAATTTACGTTTTTCCCTCTCGAGCTTTCTAACGAGCATTTCCGACACAGCGGTGGCCCGATCCAGCACGCTCTGCGGCAACCCGACCAGTCTCGCCAATGTCAAGCCTAGATACCCGCCATGTGAGTGCAACCCACGAAATGCCTCGGGAAAAGAGCGGAGAGAGTAGGATCGGGGCGATCATGTGCGCACCATAATTTTTATCCTCAACCGCCCCGTCAGTAACCTTGTAAAGCATCGTCATGGTATCCTCGTCCTCCATCTAATCTCGACAGTGAGTTATCCCTAGTATTCGGTGACTCTACTTCCGCAAGGGTTTCTCTATCCAATATCATCTTACCTGAACTCTCAAATGCAAATTAACCACACCAGCTCTTCTCATAAGTATCCTCGCCAGATCCTTAAAATGTGTGGCGAACCACACCAAGGCCCTGCTTTCAATTAACGCTTCGCAAACAGCAACTGCTAGTGCCAAACCGTCTCGTGTGCTAGTTCCACGCCCAAGTTCGTCCATAATTATCAGGCTCCCTCTCTCAACATTGCTAAGGATGAAGGCGGTCTCTCGCATTTCCGAGGCGAAAGTAGAGGCATTAGCCTCAATCCCGTCGTCCATAGAGACACGGGCAAAAAGCCGTCGAGTTATAGGGAACGAAGCGTACTGTGCTGGGACACTTAACGCCGCAGAGTGAGTCCGAACCACCAACTACCATTCGCCGACCGCCCCCATCCCCGAAGCCTCAAACTTCCTCGAGGGCAACCAGAGGTACTTACAATGACCCTATTTGCGCAATAACTGCCGTGAGAGCGATTGACCGAAGATAAGTCGACTAACGCAGACCAGGTCGCTAGCGGTTAGCGTCACCAAAACCTCCTATGTAAATTACAGATTGGAGCATACCTTCCCCGCCATATTACACCCTAGTAAATTAAACGTCAGATACCGGCACGTTAGATGCCCGAACCACTGGTTGTTCTGTGTAACAATACGGGTGACCCAACGGAACTAACCGGTGATTATCTGAAACCTGCCATCGGCTTCCCGTCAGTCTAATATGAAATGATTTCCTTCCCAAAATATTTTTACCTAGATTGCTGACTTGCATACACGTCGTTTGGGACAAATCGATCCTTGTGTATCTTTTCACGAATGGGATGACGTCCAGCTTTCAGAGCTAGCGTATCTGAGAACTCTGGGCGAACTGTAACACATTAGATGCCCCCCACGCGTTGTTTTCTAGAGCTGAACTGCCGAACGGCATTCATTAGGCAACACTACCGTAGTCCTGAACGGTGCACAGCTGGGCAAAGGACAGAAGCTGTGCAGATGATCGTCAGATCTGGTGCAGCAGGGTCATCATCGCCCTCCTATGACCAACACACCATGTCAAGGACAGCAATTCCCTCCGCCACCCTATAGAGTGCCGGTATTTCCTTTCTAATGTCCTCGACTAATTGCTGGATAGAGTTGTCGCCTAGAAACAGTATTTTAGAATCTCTGCCCGAGCAATTCCAAAGGAAAGTGAGTCTACTCATAAGTATTACTTCGGCCAAGGAATCTCGGATCTATCATCGGAGTCAGACTCAAACGACTGAATACAAAACACACGCACAACGCGAGGCCTTTCTAACCCAATTCCTCCTACTCACTTTTCTAGAGGTGTGGTCTTTTTCTCTCTTTTCCGTGGGATGGTATTTACCTTTGCGTTGCACTTCAACATTTCCAGTGCACTAAACTCCACAACCTTTTTTCTCTTCACTAGGTTCACAAAGATCGCGGGAAGTGGCTTATCCTCAATCTCGGAAGCGGGAAGGCGTAAATAGTATCCCCTCCCGGTCTCATATTTCAGCTCCAGAGGCAGATTATACTCTTTAGACATACCTTCAACCAATTGATGCACGTCCTCGGTGACTTCCTTGTAGACCTGCCTAGCAACATCAAGTAATCCATTCACGCCACTCTTTTTCAGACCCCCAAACAAGGTTAGCATTTGCCGATAACATGCTGGCAATCACATGCACCGATATGACAGACCTTTACCGCGTAGCATCTCTGATTCCGGAGGTCCAATGGGCTCTTTGAAAAGGCCACATCTTCGTTTATAATACTGCTGATCAGGTTCTGGACAGGTTCGATTTGGTCCGACTCACAAATCTGGAGAGGTATCTGTCAAATACAGCTGACATGTATTGCCCAGAAGGCATAATATACATTACGAATGGAAACCAGCAACCAACTTCTCGCTGAACCAAGACTATCGTAGACCGGAGCAATGGACGATAAGGATTGCTTCAGTATGATGATGTTGTTGATCGCCTGCTCAGAGTGTTTCAAGCTAGGTTTGACCGGCATGGTAATAAGCTATGATGGTCAGCTCGCATAATCGTAATTAAGAATCGAAAAAAGAAAAAAGAAAAAGAAAAATCCAGCCCAAGTAATACCGCGGTGAGAAGTCTGTCCATATCAAGAACCGGTTTCAACGCCTGTCTTGCTTGGGAAAACATCTCCTCATGTTGGGTAAACTCCTCCACGGAATCAAGCCTTGCATTTAGTGTGGAGAGGTCGGTCAGAGGCTGCAGAATGCTGGCTCGAAGCAGTCGTGCCCCCATAGCTGTGAGGGTATTATCCAATAGCCCAAAAAGGCAATCAGGCGACTTTGGGTCCTTAAGATTCTGTATGAGCTCAAGGCTATGGACCGTACTGAGATCAATCAGCATCGAGCCTGCCAGTCATCGTCAGTCCGACAAAATATGTCTCAGAAACTAAAGGCCAATTGATAAAGCAAAGATCCGTACAGCGAAACAAACCTTCACTTCCTTGGTATTTGATTCTCAGGGAACGCAGAGCAAATCTCATGTAGGAAATCTCGATATGTTTCAGTGCAGCCGCCGCCGCGGATATAGCGTAGAACTTCCCAGAAACAGCAACCCTGATGCTGGCAACTTCATCTGGGAAAGCTAATTGTTGGATATAATCATGACCACTTCGTTCATTGAAATATCTCCTGGGGACCTCGGTGATCATTGCACCGGGAACATAGTCCTCAAGAATGGACAAAAGTGTCGACTTTGGAGGTGTAGTAGCGGCGGGAGAAACGAGGATCTAAACATATTCATAGCAAGCGACATTATGGATGTTAGCGTGAAAAGGTAAAAAAATAAAAATAAAGAGTTGGTGTCACGATGGATGTTTGGATAAGATGCTTCCAACTTACCTCCGTCGGGTCAAACACAGCCAATTTCTGCATGGTCCTTACATACGTTTGTGTATCACAGATCTCACTCATAATGCATTCACCTACCAATTAGTTAGCGAGAACACAAAATGTTCTCCTAGCCTTTATTATTATCACCGGTGACCGTCAATTCACCAGTAGTAGTATTCACAAAGCACAACCCAATGATAGCCGATACTCCACGAGATTCCGTAACAGCACAAACAACCTGCTGAGCTCCACCCCCGGCTGCAGAGGTAGCAGTCCTCGGCCGCGAGGTTCTAGGGCGGCTGGTAGAGGTAGGAGGGTGAGAGGTTCCCGAAGAACCCATTGAAGGCCTGGGCATTCTGTTCGAAGAAGAAACAAAAGGAGGGTGGAATGGAGGGTTGAAGATTACTTTGGCTGCCTCTTTGAAACAATTTGGGGTTTTTGAGGATTCCTAACTTTTCGAGGTTCTATCATAGCTCGTGACGCGGCTAAACAAGCATTTTCCCGGAGATCTTGACCGGCAACCTATCTTATCTCTTGGCGCTGGTAGGGTTATCTGATCTTTGGGTCCTATAAATCTATCGCTTAGCAACAGAATTCGAACGACTACGATCATCCTCCCCTCCACTGTAGCATATCTACTTTAGATATCCACAACAACCACCCTAAAGCGAGCACTAACTACGCAGTCCTCACCATGTCTGAGCGAAAGGTCCTTCAGAAATAGTGAGTCCCCTTATTCATTACGCACAACTCATTGCCCCGCGGAAGCTTACTCTTATAAACTAGCTATCCCCCAGACTTCGATCCCTCAAAGATCGTCCGCCACAAGGGTCCAAAGCCAACAGGACCAAAGCAGCAAACCGTCCGCTTAATGGCACCCTTCAGCATGAAATGTCTAAACTGCGGGGAATTCATCTACAAGGGCCGTAAGTTCAATGCTCGGAAAGAGCACTCTGGCGAGAGTGAGTCACCAACGATACGTGGTATCAACATTCTACCACCGATAAAGAAACGGCTAACTAGTTATAATAACAATAGAATACTACAACATCTCCATATTCCGATTCTATATCCGCTGCACTAGATGCTCGTCGGAAGTCACCTTCAAGACAGACCCGAAGAACATGGACTACACGTGCGAGAAGGGTGCTATCCGTAACTTCGAGCCGTGGAGGGACACCAGAGAGAAAGATGAAACGGAAGAAGAACGTCTAAATAGGCTGGAAGAGGAGGAAAATGAGAGCGCTATGGCAAAGTTGGAGACCAAGACTCTCGACTCGAAGCGGGAGATGCAGATTGCGGATGCCCTAGACGAGATTAGGACAAGGAATGCCCGGAATGAGCGGTTCGACTCAGCAGATGTGCTGGATACACTGCTGGAGGTCACGGATCCGGCGGAGCTAGAGTTGATGCGGCAAGAGGAGGAGGACGCCGAGCTTGCTAGGAAAGCGTTCAGGACGGAGGAGGACAAGTTTGTCAGGAGGGTAGTTGATAACGGCGCGGACGATGCAGACCCTTCGAAGGAGGAAGCCAAGGCTGACATCCCGTCTTTCAAAAAGACTGTCAAGAGGAGGCGGGACATGGGTGCTGCACTGGGCATAAAGAAGAAACCCAAACCACTTGTATAACATAATGAAAGCACGTACTTAATTTGTGTTGCATGGTACTCCCAATCTTACCCCTGATGTATTGTCCAAAGGCCTAGAATTCACAAACTTGGGGCACCTATCGGCATCCTGCATCCCGGAACCCCACCAATCTGGTGGCCTGAATTAGACTCTAGAATACACTAGAGCATCCGCAGCCCTAAACGACGATTAAACCCCTTATGATGCGATATGAATATAGCTAATGCGCCAGAAAGCATACGATATGAAGGCTAGATAATCTTCGACCTTTATCTCTTGAGAAGAGATTGAGGAGGAAAATGTGAGGGAGGGAACACAGGGGATATAGATGAGCGGGTGGAGAGCGATATAAAAGCCTACTGGAAACATGTAATGGATATGGTGGGCCAAACAAAAAATATAAAAAACAGCAACAAAAAAACCTAATGATATGAAGTAGATGGAAAGGGAATGGGAAGAAACATAGGGGAAGATAAATGAAAAATATAGGAAAAACAGATCGGCACCATTGAAGACAGGAAGTTAGGAATAAAAATAAAAAAGGCGACACAAAAGCCATGCACCATCCAATTATAACCTTTCCGAAAGCTCACACTTACTCCAGGAACAGATGCCCAAATCCAAATATCCTTTCCAAGAAGATACTGCTTTTTTTTTTTGCTTCCTTTTCTCCTCCCCCTCCAAACTTAATCCCCCATTTTGGGTTTTTTTTGTTTTTCCAAAAAAAATTCCATTCGAGGTCTCAGCTTTGGCTCAAACTTCCGGTCCATCACCTTTATCACGGCGTATCGGGATTTTGATACCTAATCACGCGACGTCAGCATATGCATAGCGGACCCCCCTAAAATGAAATAGGTCTTACCTTGGGTTGCAAAACACTTGCTGAGATTTGTGCTCTCAATTACACCAGGGAACTTTTTTGCGCTAAAGACATGGAAAACATCTGAGAAAGCGCTTGCCAGAACGGGAGCTGAGCCAGTGTTGAGCCCACCACCATCCACTCGCCCCACATTGACGAAATTCATCTTCAATCTGTGCATGCATTTAGTGCAAAATCTAAAAAGAACCGGGTGGTGGGGCCATTGCGGGTAGAAATCTTTACCTGAACGCGCCCTCGGTTCTAACGGATAGATCCTGTAAAATGAACCACACACCAATCTTATTGTCTGGGTCGGTCAGCTTGAATGCGCTGGCACTCAAGCTCCCGATCAAGTTCCTCGTGAACATGCCTGAGGGTGTCTGCTGGGGGGGCTGTTGTGGAGGGCCATGCATGCCCTGATAATAGGCTGGTGCACCAGGGTGTTGATAGTAATTTTGCTGTGGCGGGGGTGGTGGTGGTGGTGCGTGCGGAGGCGCAGGATGATATCCCGGATACGGGCCGGGTGCCTGCTGATGCTGCAGCTGTTGCTGCGGGGGGGGGGGGTAGCCCTGGTGCTGCAGCTGCTGGTGAGGGGGAATGTGGTGCCCATGGGCCTGGGGATGAGGATGGGGAGGTGGAGTAGGGGGCGGTGGGGGATATGATGAAGAAGTCGCAGCCGAGATCGAGGGAGAAGTAGCAGAATGTCGGACGAGATTGACCTCGCGGGATGCGTCCGCAGACCACAGATCCACTGTTAAGACATAGAAGGAAGTGTCTACCTCACTAATTTACCATAGAGGTTTAGTCGGGAAGTTGCATAATGGGGGGTAAACGGCATCCATAAACTCACTTGATATCAACCTCCTTGCCGGTAGTCGCGTCTTTCACGACTAGTCTTACGCAAGGTGGAGGAGTAATCGGCCGTCGGTCCTGCGGAAACCCGTCAGCACGTGGTGTTTCTAACGTCACGAGAGAAGTGGAATCTTCTTTTTTTAAGAATTATATATCGTACCTTATCACCAAAGCCACACATCCTTGCTCTGATGGGCTGCTGCTTGACTTCTAAGCTGTAGATACGATTTCCGTCACCTCTGCATGATTGGGAGGGAGGCTGCTGAAGGCTTGGAATCAGTCCATTGTTTGCTGGCGGGGCTGATTGCGAGGAGGATGAGGACGATGACACCCGAGTCATCGGCAGAGGTGGGTGGATACCGTGATGGCGGTCGTGGTTCGGGTGATTTGGTTGAGCAAGGTACATCGCGTTGATGGACATTGTTGTAGGGGGAGTGAATTCCCAAGGGGCAAGAGATCAAAGTATCGGAGGTATTTGAGACTTCGAATCCCAACCGCACCAGAAGAACCAGGAGGATGGAGAAGGGGGGGGGAGAAGTACTATGAGTGAGAGGAAGTGGAGTAGGACACGAAGGTTCGGAAAGCCGGGACTGAAACCAACACTTGGTCTGATTTTCCCTCCTCAGTCTCTCTCTGTCTGTGAACGGGGAGTGGATAGCTGAGGAATTATTATTTTTCCCTTCCTCTTTTTTTCTTTTTTCTTTCCTTTTTCCTCTCCGTTTTTCTTCCTTCCTTTTCGACCTGCTGTCCGTCCGTGTTGGAACCTTTGAAGCCCGGATCTTTTCTGGAGTAGCCGCTGGGGAGATCTCTGTGCCAAAGCACCCCTTTTTGTACGACTCAGGGTTTCTCGGTCTGCTGACTGGCGGCAGATGCTAAACTTGCAAGATAACCGCAACTACTGGCTGGCTAGGAAGTAGGACGCTACGTGCGGAAGGACCGAAAAGGTAAGGAGTAGTGGTGGGGCCAGTGCCGTCGTAGTTTAGCAAGGAAGCAAAGCCAAATGGTTGTATTGGCAGCTTTTTTGGTAGGGGTAATTATACTGATAGATTTTGATTGTGGTTATGAAGGTGAAGAGGTGATTACGGGAGTGCTTACTGACTGGGATGGAAGCTGAGGGGATGGTGTGGGAGCAGGCAGAATAAGAATTGGAAGGGGAGCAGACCTATGAACGGGAGGAGCAAATAACTACTAGTGGAAGTAGCGGGAGTGGGGCAGGGAGCAGGATACGGTAGTGTATTAACAACTATAGTACGAGTACAACGCATGGAGGGGGGAGGTCCGATTGAGGGCTAGAAGTGTGGAAGAAACAAGGGCAGAAAAGTCAAGCAGGCAGGATACTCATTGATGGAGGGGGAGAACTCGCAAGCAGACAACCCGAATCTTCTGCATATGCAATGTAGCGGCCTGGACAGCACCAAGGGGATTGACACGTTTGACACGGGGGACAATTAAGTACCTTGGGTCAAAGATGTTTGATAGATCGGCATCGAGTTGGTTGGATACCGGTACCCTATCTACTCGGACAGTCCATTATCTTCGTCAAGCCTACTCCCCGCAGTCAGACAAAACATCTCGAGAAAGATAAGCGTATCCCTAACGCGGTATGGCTTGGGTGGGCTAAAACCACCGAATCTCATCAGCCAGGGTGAGTAGTTTTGTCCGGCCCAGTTAAGTCTATTGAAGTTTAGCTCTTCTGCTTATCGATAGTGGATTGTCCGATCAAATTTGGCATCGGCAGGTGGGAAGGAGGAAGGGGAGGGGGATCAGGAAGGGAATCGGAAAGTAGAGGGTTTTTTTTTATTTTTAGAAAATAGTAGAAAGGGCTACACAACGAGATTTGCAGGATACCGGTAGGCGGGAAAGACAACAGTAAAATGACATAGTGGGGCGGAGGGGCGGATGGGCGGGGGAGAGAAGCGGCGATTAGAGTTGACCCACCAGAAAAGAAAAAAAACAGGTATGTACCCCGGGGGCCCAAGATGAGTTCTACTCAACATCATAAACCTATCCTAGTCGTACATGCGAAACAGATCCACAAGACTACCGTAGATGGACCTCGGAGTGGAACTTCTGTTCTTTGAATACATCACCCACACGTCCACGATACCTACAACCCCAAATGATAAATGACAATCCCAACTAATTGCAAAAAGAATAAAAAAGTAAATTCCCGTGAGAGGAAGGGGCAAAAACTCACCACGAATGAGAGATTCCCGGCATAAGTATAACAACCCAAACTGCAAAACCTGTGGGGCAGATGTAGGATACACACGGCACTACAGTATACCTGCTGCAGTAAGGACTTTTTTTTCTCCTTTGTCCTTCATTTTCTCTTCCACCTCCCCATCCTGCGTAACTTACTCGAGTACATACGGTGCATAAGAGAGAGCGGTCATTAACAGTTAGTTTGGGAGTAGGACCAAAGGGCGAGAGGGGAATCTCAGGGTTTGTGTCATACAATATCATCCAACTTCGATGTACTGTATAGATTTTATGCACAATGGCCAGCGTGCTGTACTCGTGCTGCAAAACAAGATAGTAATTAGTTAAGTTGGAAACCAACCAAATATAGAAAACTATTCCGACTCCAATGGAGCGGAACCTCACCATCCCCCCCCTTCCATGCGAGGACAGCGGCACCCTGCCAAAACCAGCACTTCTTAATTGACCAGAAATGCACATCGATTGCTTATGCCGCGGAAGTGGCAATTAGACAACAATAACAATAATAATAATAGTAATAATGATAAAATTTTCCAGCGCTTATTGACGAGAGGGGTAATGAAAGGGTGAAAGGAAGCAGTAATTTGTACTGCAGGCAGCTGGGTACGGTACCGGTACTCAAGTACCGTAAAAACTCGGTAGATCCACTATCGGGGATCTCAAGAGCACCACTCCACCAAACGGCAACAGGTTTAGAAGAGTAGGTTAAAAAATTACGAATATCAGTTAATGAGATCCAACAAGCTCAGCTTCTCCAAACTATACCTTGTGTGGGAAACACTATTCCTTTTCGGGGTGTTTCGTCTCGGATTGCGAACGCTAGGGCACGATTTCCGATAGTGGATTTAGCGAGTTTTTACGGTACCGCAGGTACTGTACGGTACACGTACAGCAGGCAGGCATCGACTGGTTCCTATAATACACGTACCTAGCCACTTATAAGCTAGCCACCTGCTAGAGAGTGAATCTTCAAACTGTTTGTCCTAGTCAAGCACCCGAATTGAATGGTATGGTGGAAATTTGTGCGTGTCTGAGTAACCTTATTTCATTCTTCTAGCTACAATCCACAGATCTAGTCCGTATCGCTGTACGAGCACGGTATGAGATAGTGCGTGTCTGAGCGCCAATACAAAATATGTCTCCCATGTTTTCGGGCACTTCTCCTCTGGAAAAAGTGCTGCTATGGGGCGGCATCATGTGAAGTTTACAAGTACTACCGGTAGGCGAATAGAGGGATCCAGCAGACAAACCCAATCCCTGCGGAAAACGTCGTAACCACAGCAACGGCGATAAATTAAGAAAGGCGAAATACCAAGTTCTCACAGTTGGCATTTTCTGTAAGGATTGTGAACACCCCTACCACCCAATAGAGGGATCCAGCAGGATATATAATCCCTACCAAAAATGCCAAGCATTACAGGAGAGACTTGATGTGAACCTCAGGAAATCTTTGAGTTTCAGCAGTAAGACAGGATGCCAAGATGACCTGAAGGCAAGTGCGCAACAGCGTGAGACATGGCCTGGCCCAAGTTGTCGTAGTATTCAAGGATTGTATGTAGAAATAGTAGTGACCATACTGAGGAGCCGCGACAATTAGAGGGATCCAGCAGGAAATATAATCCCTACCAAAAAAGCCAAGCATTACTGGAGAGACTTGATGCGAACCTCAGGAAATTTTTGAGTTCCAGCAGTAATGCAGGATGCCAAGATGACCTGAAGGCAAGTGCGCAACAGCGTGAGACATGGCCTGGCCCAAGTTGTCGTAGTATTCAAGGATTGTAGATAGAAATAGTAGTGACCATACTCATCAAGGTTTAGATTTTACCTTGGCCATTGTTTACATCTTGGTATTTCCAGCAGGGATAACCACTACCCCTACTGCCCACCATTAGAGGGATCCAGCAGACAAACCCAATCCCTGCGGAAAACGTCGTAACCACAGCAACGGCGATAAATTAGGAAAGGCAAAATACCAAGTTCTCACAGTTGGCATTTTCTGTAAGGATCGTGAACACCCCTACCACCCAATGGTGGGCAGTAGGGGTAGTGGTTATCCCTGCTGGAAATACCAAGATGTAAGCAATGGCCAAGGCAAAATCTAAACCATGATGAGTGGAGTGTGAAGCCACAAAGCAACAAATCCGCAACTGTCGCTCATTAAAGCTGGTCTAGCGTTCAACATCAGCTCAAATATTAGGCAATTACTGCTCGTAATTTTCTGACGTTTGTAAAAACGACCGGGTCCACATGATCCCGCATATGCAGCCAAGAAAAGGTGCATGAGACCTGCATGAGGAGAAAGAGAAGTACCTTTTATAAACACGAAATAGGTTCTTGAAAGGGTTTGGGGGTAGGAGCTGCCGGGAGGAGGAGATTCTGAAGATGGTTCCAGGAAATAGAATCATAGAACAGTCACTCGGCCGTAGGCTGGTGGTAAATTACTGTAAAATATATAGAAAATGAAAATGAAAACAAACCAGGAAATGACTAGTAGTTAAAGGAATTACCACCGCCATCAGCAATACATGCCTCTATCCTGCCTGGCATAGACATGATATGCTGATTTATCCTTTTCACAGGATACTGGAGCAATTAATTCTCCACCACCATCCGCATCCCAGCAGCGGTAACATGGATGCCTAATCGTGCCTTAATCCTGTCCATCATCTCACACCAGATCGTCTCAATTGGGTTGAGGTCTGGGGAGTTTGCCGGCCACTCCAGCTTCTGAAATCCAAGCTACTGCCGTGGGCGGTCATGATAATGGTGGATATGCGCTGGCACATTATCCTCCATGATCACTACCCCAGGGCGAGCAGCCTGGCCCAAGGTTATAAAAGGATAGAGGAGGGGGCTTAAGATATGTTCATGATATATGAACCAATGTATACCTCCTCTTCTATCCTTCCCTCATTCCTTCATCTCCGGTGGAGGTCTTGGGTGGTCAACACCGAGGTTTATGAGGTTATACCTCTCAACCTCAGTGTTTTCTTCTACCCACTCTTGCTGGAGCTGGAGAAGAGTGGCAGCCTTCTGGTTATTGGACTCATATGGAGTCACATACATATAGTATGGAAGTTCTGCTCCTGTATATATTGTAGATTAGTATTTAAACTTGTATATAGATTAAATAAAAAGAATCAATTTACCTGACTTTCCATAAAGTACATCAGCAAAAATTATTACCTGTGTCCTGAGTGTCCCGTGCATCTAACGCTCAGGAGGCTCAAAACGTCAACCGCTACTCTGGACATGGCGCCTGCAGGACGTTGCGTCCGGACCTCAAGACCTTTCACTTGCCACGTCCAAGTGCCATCAAGAATTATATAGACTTCGGCACCCACGTCCTGAAGCCGTTCATGGCTGAGCCTTGGGGTCCTGATTACGTTCTATGCGAAGCCCTCACATCCTGATACAATGAGTTTCTTGGTTCTCGCATCAGGATTGCTTCAGATGCTAGCATCAGCAAAAAATTACCCTGCTTCAGATACGGCGCCGTTGCGTCCTGACGCACACGCAGTTGAATCTGCGTCCCCTGGGTCCTGTGCGTCCGGAGTTGGGTCCCCTGGGTCCTGTGCCTTCTGTGTTGCGTCCCCTGGGTCCTGTGCGTCCTGAGTTGCGTCCCCTGGGTCCTGTGCGTCCCCTGGGTCCTGTGCGTCCCCTGGGTCCTGTGCGTCCCCTGGGTCCTGTGCGTCCCCTGGGTCCTGTGCGTCCCCTGGGTCCTGTGCGTCCCCTGGGTCCTGTGCGTCCCCTGGGTCCTGT
>Ga0307509_10002470_pt1 | contig 29893 bp, 25 predicted proteins | sample 10_EM_MG_FD_202245 | JGI IMG/M metagenome (GOLD analysis project Ga0307509, IMG submission 202245) | Populus trichocarpa ectomycorrhiza microbial communities from riparian zone in the Pacific Northwest, United States - 10_EM | ecosystem: Host-associated > Plants > Roots > Unclassified | place...
ACGTCGAAGGACTCGACGAATTCGGTGTCTGTTCCTAGGACCGGGTCGACGCGGGAAGATAGGCGCTTCTGCTTTCGCTCCTCACGCTTCTCTAGGTTTTCTATGCGGATTTTCTCGGATTTGGCCCATTTTACGAGATCATTGGGTCGTGGGTTAGCGGTTTTTTTTAGTATTATGGGAGTGGTGGAGAAATGGAGTTTTGCTGTTGATTTAAAGATGCAACATTAGTGGGGGTGAGTGGAATTGAGTAGAGTGGGGCGGGGCATACGGGTTGGAGATATTCGGAGGGACGAGAGGCAGGATGGTAATTTTGTAGTTGGCATGCGGGGAGGCATGGTGGCGGTGGGGGAGTTATGCTCGGGGGTGCGTTTGGTGGAGGGATAGATGGTCTTTTTTTTTGGGGGGGGGGTGCTCGTACCGAGGCCTGAGATCTGGGCTTCATACTAGTATAATACCTTTGTCCAAGCTACCAATGCCCCAGCCGTGCCCAACCCTGCACCTGCCCATTTCCGAAGAAAATGGCTACACAATAATTATAAGGATATCCGGAATCTAAAGCCAATTGATTGTAACGCAGCTATATAATATAACACATAGCTACAGGGGAGGGTAATTGATGCTCTGTCTGACAATTAACATCACAATTGCCGGGAGGAAATTCAGGAAACCTCACGCAATATACAGCATCAGTCGGGGCATTTATAGAGCAGAGTACAGTATTTGTATCTCAAGAGCACAGAAAAAGCCGACCTTTTTTATTTTAATTTTTTATTTAGTTAACCCATGAGTAGCTTCTATCCTCTCTAGCTACCGTACCTCAACGCGCATCTTAAGAGCTCGGCTTCTCAGCATTGGCATCGGCACTCTCCTCCGGCGGAACAAGAACCTTCTCCTTCTCCAGCAAATCCTCGAGTTCCCCAGACTGATGCATTGAGACAAGGATATCACACCCGCCGATGAACTCCTTATTAACGTAGAGCTGAGGAATAGTTGGCCAATTGGAGTATTCCTTGATGCCTACACCGAATACCGCCATCGTAATTAGCCCACATCCGCTCCACCCGCCACTATCGCCGAAATCGGCCAAGGGACATAAGGAAGAAGAAAAAGAAAATACCCTCCCGAATCGTATTATCCTCCAGAACATTGAAAGCCGCAAATTTCTTCGGGTCGACGCCCTGCAAGCCTAGAATCTGAATGGAAGCGCGCGAGAACCCGCACTGAGGGAATTCTGGAGTTCCTTTCATAAAGAGGACTACCGGTGCGGTCGACAAGACATCCTCGATAGCCTTGCGGGTAGGTTCTGAGAGAAAGCGGAGTTGCTGTCGTTTGTAAGAGAACTTGTAGGAATTTGTGAAGGTTGGCACGAATGGGCGAGTGGCTGTCTGGAACCTGAGTTAGGGATTCTGGTTTTTTCTTCTGCCTCGCTTCCCCAGGCTCCTCTGGCAGTGGATAACTAGGATGCCTCACCTGGGAAAGTATCCGGGACTTGGACAGTAGGAATCTCATTTTGAGGGTATTAATGTGTCTAAGAGAGCGTGGGTGTTCGGATGTGATGGTTTCGTTAGATTTTTTTTGGAAGGGGGGGTGTAAGGGTCGCCTCATGCACCGATAGCTTAAGGTTGGCACAAAACGTTGGATGTCTCGTGCTGTGCTGTACTGTGCGGTACCACGCAGTGCTCGAGTACCGGTACAGTCCTCGAGTACTGGTACATACAGTGCCGGACAATGAAAATCAACACCTTAGGCGACCCAAAACACAACCAACTTCAAACTCCCCTAAGTCAACAACAACAACCCATAAGCTTAAAAGCTTCTGTAAAAGTCTTTATTTAATGATTGTCTAAAGAATTACAGAGGGATTTAAGGAAATATTGACTTCCTGCAGTGCTGGGGCAGTCCAAAGATTTTCATTTTTGTATGAGGGGGTACCAAATTAACACAGCCCAAGCTAACTGTATTGAGTAATATCTTGGCAGCACCATGCCCAATGTGGGAATTGATATCGCCGATCATCTCACCATGAAGAGTAACCTAACCTAATTAGGAAGGTTATTTCTGCTTAATAAGCGACAGCGAATTAACACAGGTGTCGATTTCCAGTGTCCGACACTATATGGTGGGGGACTCTTTGAATCGACACACTCCGGACCCCAAGATCGCCCAACTTTAAATGATGAAGGCTCTAGAACCACAGCACCTATAAAAAAATACAAAGCCATTAAATGATATATTAGAAGCTAGAGAACAAGGTAATAGAAGCATATTTAAAAGACATGAAGATTTGATTGAGTTATCAGGGTTTGAAAAAAGGCGGTTATTTGGGCAATCCCGCCCCGGCATTGTTTACTGTTAACTGACGGGTAAATATGCCAATACCTTAGATAATTGCCTGTTAGGTCTATCATAACATTAACTTAACCTAAACCAACCTACAATTAGAGGGACTCAAATCAATGTTGCGGTGGTCCGATTTAAGGAGTCCCCCACCATACATAGCCGCAGCGCTTTACTCACTTGGAGGCTTCTCGACCATTATTGAGTGGGGTATTCGGATTATTATTTGTCCGGTACGCCCAATCCCCCAAAGCTCCCTACTGTAGACCGCTTGGTACTTTCATCACCTGCATGCCTCTTGCGGGATATGAGAGCGAAAAAATTGCTACCTACGATAGTCAAAACTCCCCCATAGAATCTAGAACTTTTACCCCGATCTCAATGCAAGCAATGGCAAATACAATCACGACTGATTGAATGCTTTTTAAGATCCCATTGTATTGTATCGGCAGTTTGGCTCATCAATTGTACCCACAGGATGTCTTCCGTCTCCCATTTTTTTAAGGGGTTTGAGGGAAATCTCGAATCTATAATTCTGTGCCAAAATGTCCCTCATAATACACAGGTCCTGTACGAGGATTCGGGATCATAGCTGGATTCATAAACGATTAGGTGCTCTACTGATAGAATGGGATGAGAGCTTAGGAGTTAACGGAGGGAGAAATGATGAGAGTTTCGGAGACAAATGGTTGGGTCAATTGTGAACTAGAGTCATGCCGCACATGACATTTTTTCCGAATTCAGAATTCTTAGTGTCTCTAAGTGGTGGCGGCTTGCCAGTTAGGCGGTATCTTCCGCACAGGCAATCGATCCGGTATGTCATGGGCGCAAGGTTCTCCATGGCTTGTTCTGTGATGCTCAGTGGAGTAATGGTATCTCTCATGCGATGAACACCTCACGCCGCAACGTTCACAGACCCCATAGCTCGCTTTGGCCACTCTACCTAGCCAGTCCCGATCAGCCAGAAATCTATCAGGACACATTACTCCGAGAGGGTTGAAGAAAAAAAAAATGAAAAAATAGCCATTTTAAACAGCCAAAATGCTAAATACTGTGCCCGACCTTAACTCCGCAAATGCTATCATCCCCGTTTTAACAAAGCTCCCGATATCCGTTTTAAGTATCCAGTGATACAAAGGAAAGTATATACGCTGTCTCGGGTATAGACAAGACAAAAGATGGAGGAGGAAGAAAAAGAGAAGAAAAGAAAAAGCAAATGAAAAAACAAGAGGGTAGCTGTACTCGAGTATATGGTGCGGTATAACTGCCGCCCCTGCTCTTCCTGACCCTAAGATTATTATACAGTAGAAGTAAATTTAGATGAGGGGAAATGAGTGGGCGAGAGGCGAGGCTGTGGGGGTCGCGAATAGAAAAGGAAAAAGACAAAGCAGAGAAATGCTGAAGAGGGTATTTAGAATATATTCGAAGCAAACGCTAGGTAGGTTTAAGATCCCCTGGAGCTCGGATCCTGTAGTGCGGTGCATTCCTCTCAAGTCTTCCAGTGCGAGGGTTCTATAGACAGTGAGTAACGACTTTCCAGACAGCGCCTTGTGGGACAGAAAAATAGTTAAAACTCACGATAATCCCAGACCGAAACCCCAAACAACCATCCTTAACAGTAGGAACCATATTTTCCGGTAGCCCCATGAACCCATCAAAGCTGATTACCCGTGGCGCCCCAATTGGGTCACGTTTGTTCTCGGCCCTGTCGACCCTGGTACCAATAGGAGTGTTCGGAGTGCTTGCGAACTCGTCATCATCACCAAGCGGATTCTCCTCAATAGTCATCGTTAACGGAGGCCGGTTGCGAGAGGTTATGCGGTGGAGGTGTACTTTCATCAACCTCCCCTGATCGAAGGGCCTATAAACAGTTTTGCGCCATCCATGTTTGCGAAAGGTACTTGGGTCTGGCTCTGGTCGCTCCGGAGTTGTTGGGTAGGCCCAAGGGTCTTCCCCGCAAAACTTGCTGCCAGAGTAAAAGTCCCGCATAGAGCCATACCGAAAGGTTTTCTTGCCAGTTTCTGGTTTGTCATCTGCATCGGGTTCGGTTTGGGGGCCTTCTCGAAGGGTGGTCCGGTCAGAATGTGCCTCTTTCCATCGTACCAAGCGCTTGAGTGCCTTTTTCTTAGGCGGCTCCGGTTGTGATCCTTGAGTAGGGAGGAGTTCAGTGATTACCCCAGGTTGCGGATTCTCGTTTCCGAGAGCAGGCCTTTCGTTAGCTCCATGATTTCCTAGTGTTAAAAAGGCCTTCAGCTTCTCCTGCAAAGCCGCTTTCTCTTTCTCTGACTCTTGTAGTTGTACTTGTAGTTTGGCAGCCTTCTCCGCCTGATTCTTGGTATAACTCTTTTGATCCTGCAGCCGTTTCTCTAATGCTCTAAGTTTTCCACTATGATCTGATTCACTAGAAGAATCATCAGTGATAAGCACTCTGCTGATACTGCCCCTGGCATGTTTAATAGCAGGTCCCTTGCGAGCAGGTTTCTTCGGTTGGGAAATGCTCCTCGGCTGGGAAATGCTCATCACGGTCATCCTTGTATTGTGTTTCGGAGGCTCCGTTGCCGATAGAATGTCAGGCAGAGTAGAGCCATTGATAGACTTTTGAGATTCTACCCTGGAGGAAGCTTGAATTAATGTGGTAGCATTAACCCTGTTCTTCTTTAGGGGCACTACTGTCTTCAGCTTCTCCGTGGTAGTAGTAACTTTTGGTTTTGGAAGATTCATGACTTTCCGCGCCTTCCGGCCCCTGATAGCTGTTTCTTTGATTGGTTGAGAGGGTAAGCCCCCGGTGGTGATTTCTGGGAATTTCATCTGATATTTCTCAATTACTCGCTGCTTTGCTGTGAGAAAGACTTCAACTGGTGACAGTTCCTGTGGAGTACATCCCCTAGATATGTCACTTGGAAGGGAATCCGAATTAGGTGTGGTGTTTGAACAATTATCCAGCAATCCAGGAGCACTTAGTGATGACGAGTGCCTGCTAGGCGGGTCATTCTTGCCGTCGATCCGGAGACGGACTGGTGAATGGTGAGATGGAGCTGTGCTATGACTGGGTTCTCGGGATGTTGTATCCGTCAAATCGGAGCCTCTACAATGCTCCCTACGGAGGCAGGATGAACTGTTATAGGCTATGTTAGTATCTTGTTCTAAGTAATGAAGTGTATTTAGCTTGACACATACCATATATCGGCCCTTTTATTATTGAAAATTGTGATATCGGAGCCACAACGACGACATGATAGCATACTATCTACCGAGCTACTTCGCGCCCGGGCTGCTTGTAACCTCGGTGAAAGGCGATCCGTTTCATTATCGTGATGTGAAAGTGATCCATTCGCTCCAGCATCCGGCGGCGGGGGACTGTAATGCGGTGAAGGGACACCCGTTCTTTCCGTGGTGGGACATTCGACAGTCTCTTTCCCTTTGTAGGACGAGGAACTTGGCCGAGAGCGTGGGGACCCTTCGTTGCTACGAGTGTCGGGTGGGTGGGTCCTATTAAGCCGTCTCTGTAATCTTTCATGTCGTGAGTCTCCAGCCGCTCTGCCTTGCGCTTGTTTCCCTGGACATTCAGATGGCAAGGACCGAGAGCCATTGGCCGGCTGCCGTGGATTGCGTCTATCGCGGTAGTCTTTGAGGGGCTCTAAATTTATTGGATCACCTATTGAACCTTGTTCAAGTTCTTCTTGAGAATCTGGAACTTCCAAACTAGATCGGGGCCGTTTTAATCTTCTTCGGCGAAGCGTACTTCCATTTGCTCCCTCAGGGAAGGGGCTCTGGTCAGCTGAAGGTTGTAAAAATTCTTGAGGGGCTGGTGAGCTGAGTGTCTGACGGAGCTTGGAATGTGGAATTGGGGTAACATCATCTCGGGGGTCCTTGACCGCCGGTGGTGTACGATTCCAAGCTTCTCCTTGGTAGCCATTAGTAGATGCAGATCCGCTGCGCGATCTATTATCAATCACAACAGCAAGTTTTCTACTCCCAGAGAATACAGTCGCAGATCTTGACATGCCGTCAGAGTAGTAAGTGAGCTCTGGAACATCAAACCTTCGCTCTACCCCTGCACCAAACTCGCCTGGGCAATCGCGAGAGCTATACCGGAGTGTTCTCTGGTCACTGATGCCGAGTGGGCGGGTAGAGCTGATGCCGTCACCCGTGTGATGAGCTAAATTGTCCTCCCGATCCCTCGGCGTTGCTGCCGTCACAAGAGAGTTCCATTGTGAAGTTATCCCACCACCGTTCCATAGCGGTTCGCTCACGCTTGCGCCATACAAATCTGGAACCCCTCCCATTGAAAGTTGAGGTTTAGAATCTCGAGAATGGTAATTCCCATCTCGCGCAGAGCCATCTTCTTGAAGGTCGGCTAGAGAAAAGGCCATCCGAGTGCTGCCTTTAGATAAGCTAGTCAATCTGCCGGACGAAGCATTGGACGCGTTGGTGGAGAGACGAGGTATTTTGCGTGGCCTGGATCTGGTAGGCGAGACTGATTGCCGATGAGGCCCGTTACCGGGATTAGTTAAACGAGTGGCACAGCGCTGACATTTCCAAATCCTCGAATCAACGTTGCTATGCGGAAAGAAGGAGATGGTATTAATAGGGTAGTCGGGTTTAAATGAGGTAACAAAAGAATAGGAATATATACTCACATCACCCCTCTAGTTACCGAGATTGTTGGATTATGGCATGAGGTGTGATAACTCCCAAGACATCCGCTGCAACTAACGATCAAATCGATAGGGAAGCATTCCGGCTTTTGACATTTGATGCAGATTGGCCCCTTGCGGGAACCCGTATCCGATCTATTGTTGGAGAATACGGAACGCGGGGATCTACCACTTGATATTGACATGGCTGATGTGGCAGAAACCGGCGAAGCATTCCCGTGCCTTTGCACTGCAGAGCTCGTGTGAAGTATGCCGGGGATTTCATACGAGTTATCCCCCGGAGATACAAATTCAGATCTTATCTGATTGGAATCGGAGTTGGTGTATCGGTAGTCGTAGGGTTTGGAATTGGAATACCCGAACGGAAGGGTCGGTGTTTGGTAGGCAACGGTTGTTGTTGTGTGTTGAGTCCCAAACTCGCGTAAAGTGTCATCCTTGCTCGCGTTCGCGTTTCTGCAGTGCGTTGCCAAGAGTATCAGCGTCAAAGCCTGATTGCAGTACTACCGTAGTACCTCGAGCAAGTGAGGGGAGGAAGAGTGGTAGGAACTAACCCATTTCTAATATGGCCAGTATCTGATATGCCAGTGCCATAGGGGTATTGTAAAGTGCTGTAAGGACCTGTGACTGCATAGGGCATAAATTGGTCGTGAATATACTTCCCCGCCGTACCATATATCTCTTGCCCATAGCTATTATCATGCGTTGCCGGATACCAGATTCCTTGACCAACCGCCGGCTCAGGGACACTGCCTTCCCTTGCAACACTCCCCTCCCCATCACCTAGCGGATGTGGGTTTCCAGACCCTTCTCCATGACCAAAAAATCCTCTACTATTACTACTCTCATATTCCGCCCTGCTCTCTGGTTTTTTGGACTGATTTAGCGAGGGTCTCTTGTAGGGTGAGGAGGCATGCTGGACCCTTCGTCGTCTTGATGATTCTCGTTGATGCTGTCGACGTCTACCCCTCTCACCCGATCTTTGTCGTCCCCCAAGCCATTCCGGATTTCGCAAGTCATCCGTCATACTAGACCTCACAGTGTGAGGATTGCCCCTACCTCCCTTCCTTTTTATCTTAGATGTAGATCCCCGGTTCCGATGGAAGCCAACATTTCGAGAGGGGTTCCCATGACCATAATCACCTCTATCTCGCTGGGCACGTTCCAGCTGCACCATCTTATTAATATAAACCTACCTCTGCCATGAAAGTAAGAGTGGTAATACCTCATATCCGTCACGATAGTCCCGGGAACGGTCCTTGTTGCCAGACCACTGATACTCCTACCTTGCCAATATCGCTTGTCAGCTTAATACTCAAAGCAAGCGCTTATGAAATCTATAAGTGAGATGGGGAAATCCATATTGTAGAGTTTCGTGCTCTGCATCAGGTCTTTTCAGTTCTAATTGGACCTCATCCTGCCAGCCGCTTCCATTGGCTTGCCAGCATCCCCTCCTGCTATGCCCAACAGCTAGATCACATCCTACTTCCTACGTGCTCACCCAACCCACCTGTTGCCCATTTCCATCGAATCCCAGTTTACGCCAACACATGAAAACCATATCTCACCCAACCGCCACCAAGCATCAAATACTATCAAGCATGAATCCCAAATATCATCCCGCTGTGCACCACTGCCATTGGCTCCAACTGATATTTCTACCTTCTCTACTCCCCTTGAAATCCAAACACAAGCTCTGCAATACCTTCACATCGCAGCACCTTCTGGCCACCCCGAAGCTCCCACAGAATGGAGGGAAAAAAAAGTCCCATACTGTCCCTGGATTGTCCCCAACTTCCGCTCTCGACACATTCGAGAATGCGGAGCTCTAGGAAGCGGAGCAAACCCAGTTAAACATGAAACCTCTTCCACCTATGGGAGTGGACCGGCTAGATTGAAAGGTTTAGAAACGTTATAAGCATAACAGAGACTCGTATCTGTCAATCGCAGTCACGCAGAGGAGGCTCAAATGGAGTTCCATTTGCGGTGCGTAGTTTATTTTTTCCTTATTCACCATTCCTCAATCCCATCGGCTGAGAAAGAGGAGTTTGGTAATGACAGCATATACTTGATGTTCCCGTAGATGATAGCTGATGGTCATGGTCGGGAAGACAGGTTAACACGCAAAGGCGAAACCGTGATCTAGCAGACCTGGGCGTTTGCCATGCTGAACAGGCATTTCGGAGAGTAAGACATGATCCAGGCCATTGTGGAGTCGCTGGGTGAGGTGAAGCTACCCATGATAACGACATTGAGGCAGTCGGACCTTTTACCAGATGATCATCATTTGCAGCAGGGCTCTTGGTTCTCGGTGTCCTCTACTACCCTCGTTTCCCATACCTTTGGAGAGGACATGATCTTGTCCAGGTGACGACCCGTCACATAAAAGAGGATAGACAGAGACAAAGATGGAAAAAAGAGAGGGAAGAAAAAAGCAAAAATAATGGAAGGTGAGGAAAGCGGGAACAGGTAGAAGAAAAAATTAGAGAACCAAAGAAACACTTGCCTTGGAGCGAAATCCTTCAGGTGCCGGCTGATTTGAGCCATTCTCAGCAGACCCACTCTTACCTCTCCCTGCCATACCCTCCCTAGTAGGACCACTGCCTCCCTTGGAAGGCAATTCAATGGACCCGCTGCTGGTACGAGTGGGCAAGCTAGCCTCGGGCACAAATTTGGTAGAAACAAGGGGGACTAAGTAGTCCTAAAGATAATTCTTGAGTAGAAGTGGGGTTGCCAACCACTTTGATGTCAATTCCTGAAGGGAAAGACACATTTGTGAAATAGCAAAGTTATGAGGCTGGATACGAAAGCTTTGGGTCGAAATGCCAAAGATAGTGTGACCGCTGTAGTCGATACAGGTGAATCAGACAGGCGTCTAGCCCTAAAGAAAGGAGCGGAAGGGGAAGGGGGACACTGAGGATGTTATGTTGGTGGATGAGGGGACGCGGTGAGGCAGTTACAGAGCAGAAAGGGCAAAGGGAGCAGGTCCTTTAGGTGACTAAGCGAAGAAAGATTGGGGGGGTTCTCATGCTATGATATCCAACACTCACACTGTACCGGCAGGCGGGCGGCGGCTGCCTCTGGCCATACCCCCAGAACCATGATTTGAGAGGGTTGAAAGAGTGAGAGTGCTAGTACACCCAGGTTCACTTTCTGACGGCGTGGTTGGTAGGCAGGCGCTGTTCACACACCGACAATCAATCTACGGCTAATCACTCAAAATAAATAGGCGTCTGCCTGTTGCCGCATCCCTTCAGAGCCCTCACAACTACATGCGCAGGGGATTTGACACGTCCACCGTCTCTGCTCTGCTCAACCATCGTTTATGCCCCGACACCTCCACTGTTGAGAATTTAGCAAGCGTCATTTGGCCTTATTATAATTGCATCTCTCGGCTCGAAGGCGAGGCCCGCTGCGAGCTACAGTATTTCAACGAAGTTTTTTTTCTTCTCCTTTCCCCGCAATACCGCATCTACCGACCATTATTGGACGCGCATGCAGCCCGGGCGCCCTGGGTTCAAACAGTGACTGACCAGCAGTGTCTGCGTGTTGTCCAACATTCTCAGGGGAAATCTTCCTCGCACCCGACAGGACACGTCTTGTCTCTTGTTCCCTCTGCTCTTTAGTTTGCTCCTCCATCGATCCTTTTCTTGAGCGGACTGCGCAGCCCGCTCCGACCTCCCCCAGCGGCCTTTGAGTCTTTGGGGGAAGTTGGCTCTACCAGCTTACGGTAGCTCGTATTCTTTTTCTACGGCTTTTTGAACTTGCATCTTTTCACTGCTCGGTACGGAGTCGATCCCAAACACGTTAGTTGGCGTTTGGGCTAAGGCTCATGAAAAGGTAGGGTCAAAATATTTGCGGTTTCTACCTCTTGATCTCGCTTGGGGATTTATAGTGCATGGAAGTCCAAAATAAAAGGAAAAAAAAACGTGTGCCGCGGTGTTTTTTTTCTTTTCTGCTGTTGAGGGGATCAAAGCTACAACGTCAGGCACTCGATGCTACATCGAGAGGCTTGGGAGGCTCTGCAAATCAGTAGACAGAGTAGCAAAGCAAACGCCCCAAGTGTCAGCAGCAGTGACGAAGCGGCTGAGAGTTTGACGCATGTTTAAACAGACAGTTGTCTTGTGCAGAATGTTGGCGACACGGGAGTTTTGGTAAGGAGTTTAACTTGTGGTGCACAAGATTGCACTGATGGCACAGCTACCATGTCCGCCTTCCCAAGCCGAAGGCGCTGCCATCGAGGCTCGAGGATACACAGGCAATAAAGGGCGTACAATAAATCGTACTCGAGTAGATTGTGGGGTACAGCGGGTCCATCAATATTAGTAAGTCTGGGATGGGCAGTTGCTGCGTTGCATGCTGGTCTGTCGTTCCATCAGTGCAGAGGGTGCAGCATCTAGGAATTATCCCGATGCAACTCCACCACTCTAGTGACTAGCCTTCAGGCTAAGCCTCCAAGTCAGTAAGCAGGAGACTCCTTAGCGTTTCATGCGCCTATTGGCAGATTCTCTGGCCTGGGGTCCCCAGCGCCACTAGCGATGTTACTGGTGGCTCATGGAAAGGCTACCTTTCCAAGGTAGTCCGCAAGGGTAGGTTCGAAAAGTGGCATCCGCTCACTTGCTGAGATATGGAACGTAGATTTCTGCGCCGTTGATCAGCTCAGTATTGCGTCTACAAGCACACCTGAAGCAGAACTTTACACTTTACTTGAGGACAGGAAAGACAGAATGGTTCCTGTGGAGATTGTCTTGGGCCTAGCACGACTGGTTGGAGCGAAGCAAAGTAATTGTGGGCTGCTTGCCCAATGCTGTCGTCATATCAGCTTATAATACACGTCCATACAGTAATACTAACATATCCCGACCGCCAAGATGAGGGGGGAAAAGGTATGTTGTGCCCAACTACAAAGGCAATCAACGGACCGGCATTTCTCATCTGGGGTCCGCTGCTCACCACTCATCAACCTTTATCTATCAAATCTCTCACCGCTTGAGGAGGTTCTGCTAGTGGCAGTCATAGACATAGGCGGGATGGTGCCTCTCAGGGGAAGCCAAAAGTCTGCTCGAGTACCGGATTTGGGACTGGAGCTTTCCAGGATTTCGGAGAAAGCCTGCGTTCCTAGCTGCTTATCACGAGATCTAGACTCATTGGCAGTACTAACTCTACCTGGTCCGCCTTCGTTCCAGCTGGCGTCTTCGTTCAGGCCAGCATCTTCTCAAGCTTCTAGTAAGGATGAAGACTCCAGTGTGGGCAGAAAAGGCGCAAGTGACTCCTACGGAAGGCGAGGGCACTGGATACTCGGAATATGTGCGTGCTGAGTTCCTGTATTAAAAACCACCCGAGCAGAGGGCTGACATTTAGATATACAACCCAGAAACGACGAGATGAATCCGAAGCATCTCAAAGGCAAAATCAACAAACTCCGGGAAATCCGCAAAGACTCCGCTAGAAAGATAAGGATTCTACAAAAATATTATGGACATGCTATGGATCGCTATGAGCGCGGAAGCAGATCTTGAGCACATAATGAAATTATGCGTCTCCGTGGGCTAGTGGATAAGGCCTTAAAGCAGATCGCAGAAGGTTGGTCTTACATGCCTGAGCGATTTCGCTCCCCCTAGATATTAACTTTATTATCATTCAACTAGATTGAGGTCACCGCTGGGGTGTCCGTTTAGAGTGGGAACCATTCCGCCTCCGCCAGCCTTGCATGTCTTCCTTATTATTGGTTGTCCCGTGCCGGCGGAGACACAAACTAAGGCGTAATATAAGTATTGGTTTAAACCAGGGATCCTCGATTAGTTTTGAAGTTTCTCTTGTCCTTTTTATTATTTCCTTCTCTGCCTTGGAGATGGTTATTCGTACGTGATGACCGGGCGAGGGTCGGGGCCTTCCGCGGGGGAGGGGGTAGTTATCCCATGTCTCAGACAGTTTGCTATGGGATCCTTCCGGTCGATATTTGGTTTCAGACTAGTCATGAGAATAGCCAGACCCAATCGGTAGGTTATTGGTTGGTTCGAGAAGCTTTGGAAGGATTAACTTAGATAGACTTAGTTCTTGGCATAGTGGCATCACTAAATGTTTTGAAGATATTACTGTACACTACGAGTATCTATAGTCTTCACCGTACAAGTACCAACGACGAAACTGGGCGGGCGACCAACAGGGATTAATTACCAGTAACCCTAACCTTGACGATTTTTTTTTTTGCCCACCAAATACCCCTGTTCGTCGCCCGCCCAGTTTCGTCGTTGTACGGTGAAGACTATTATTCAATCAACACAAGGGGTATAAAGTAGAGTGGCTGAGTGGCTAAGAGAATTTTAATTGTGAGGGCTAGTTTGTTTACATTATCAAGATCTAATCTAATTAGACATGATTTTGCTTGTTCAGTACTATATAAGATAGCGGTTTACTACAACATTTCGACTCCGAAGTGCTCTCACCCCGGGCTCTTCGGAATTCGCCCTGCTGAGCGCCTCTGGCTCAGCTGACTGGCCACGTCTAGTCCGTTTGGGGGGGGTAACGGTCGAGGGAGGGGGCTGAATAGCTTTTCCATCTCTCAACTCATGGAGCGGGTCAACCCCGGACCCGCGCCTTCTCTTCTTCGAGCGATTCTTTCTGATTCGCTTCTTCTTGGAGGGTGCGGGAGCTTCACCTGCATCTTCGTTTTGAATATCATCGCCGACTGATTTTAACCCCTGCTGCACTGGACTGTCGGCGGAGAGTGGGGAGCCGAGAGGCCGATGATCCAGTTTTGCATCGGCCCTCTGGTGTTTGGCCGGAGCTACTTCCGATTGTGGAGGTGTAGCTGGATTTTCCGAGACCGGCGTGATTTGGCGTGCACGGTCGATTTCAACAACAACCTCAATTCCAGATGTTTGATTTTGTTGTTTCTCCTCCGACTCTTGGGCGGAATTTGCGCCATTGTATTGATGCCCGAAACCGACCAACGCAACCCGCTCCTCCTCCGAGATGTCCGAAGCATCAGCTTCCGAGTCAATCGCGTCCTCAACATCTGCCTGAACACCGGCCTCAAGTTCCTCCGCCTGACACTCTTCGGTTTCAACCCGGTCGGCGGGATCTATCCCCAATGTAGCCGACTTGGCAACTTCATGCAGATTAGCCTCCTTTGTTTGCTCCACGACCTCCGCCCCCTCTTCTACTGGCCCTGGCTCGCCCTCCCCGGCGGACTCCCGCGCAAACTGGTTCTCCCGACCCGAATCTGATTCTCCCGAGTCTGATTCAGCTCCAACAACAACCCCTTCCACTTCTTTCTCCTCCACCTCCACCTCATCCAAATCTTCTGCCAGCTCGACCTCTTCGTCTGACTCTACAGGTTCTTCTGGCTGCAAGGGCTCCCCGCCAGATTCGCTAGAGCCCACCACCCCTTCAAGTACGATGCGAACGCCCTCGGAGAGTGCATATGTGTTACCATCCCATTCTACTGTCTCGACTGTAGCTTCGCGTGCAAACTCCCCCGCTATCGAGCTTCGATCATAGACAGAATCAGGTAACATCGGGTAGAGGGTAGGAGGACCATCTCTGGACTCTTCGTCTTCATCGTCTTCTATGATGACTAAATCCGAAGCCTCAGGCAACTCGTCCAACTCTTCCGTCACCTCAGACCCTTTTGCCTCACCATCCGACCGCGCGCCCTCTGCTGCATCTAGTGACTCTCCCCGTTCTTTAGGTTCTTCGTCTACAGCCATTGGTGACGGGCTTCGGTCGTCAGATGTGGGGGTAGGTGCCTGCTGCATCTCCAGATCGGGGTCGCCATTAATGCTGTGATCAATAATGCTATCGGAGGAGCTAGGTGGTCTCTCAGAATCATCCATTTCAGCCGTTTGGAGCTCATCTCCAGACCCAACATTATTTTCAGTGACCGGGGAAGCAGGGGCGGATGAACTTGCTTGTGCTTTGGCGGGTATCGTTTGGGCTTCTATGGGTTGGCGGGCATCAAACAAGTTATTTCCCAAGGTGGATTGGACTGGGCTAGGCCGCCGGGAAGGCTCAGATAAATGAGAACGATCCTCAGGTACTGGAGTCCTTTCTAGGTCAGAGGGAAAATTATCAGGCGAGACTGGTCTCTTATTGGTAAAGGACGTCGGCTGGCTCGGGAGCAAGACGGTTGAACCGAGACTGCGATCGGGATCTTCATCTTTGCTGGCCTTAGAAATCTTCCACTCCACAATTCTCTCAGTATCGGTATCATCCTTTTCAGTCTCCTCCTCTTCATACTCCCCTTCAGCTTTAGTACCAGATTGATCCATTTCTGCTTCGCTCGACCCCTCGGAGCCTTCGGCAGGTTCAGAGCCAAATTCGTCAACGGCTCCTTCAATATCATCGTCTTCTATCGCATACGACCTCGGCATAGTAGAAACCTCTTCCTCCTCATACGCCTCCTCAGCTTCTGCATCCTCTTCAAATTCTTCTTCATACTCTCCTTCTCCCTCTTCATAATTTCTTGAATCATCTTCCTCCTCATACTCCTCATTCTCATAATACTCCCCTCCGTCAGGCTCCTGAGATGAGCCATCATCAGATAGAGCGTCCTTTTGAGTGGCCACGCGGGGAAACAAAAATGAGGGTCTCCTGTTCCAGGTATCAGCAAAAAAAACTTCCAAGGAGGGAAGTCATAGAGAACATGCCGTAGAGTTTCTTGTTCCGAGCTACTGTCGTCGTCGTCGTCGTCGTCGTCGGAATCTAGCGATATAACATTGTCCTGAGGCTGCTGAGGAATTTTAGCCCCTGGCTCCCATGTGTTATCCTCCTCGCGGTCTTTCCCTCGTTCCATATGTAAGGCCAAGCCTCGTTGTAATTGAGGATATTGAGGCATTTTATCCGAACTGCCGTCGATAGTAGCTCCCAAAGGCTCACCGGGATGGGAGAACAGCTCTTGTGATGGGTCGTGGGCAGGGTGGCCATCTCGAAACGTAGAGGTTACACCGTAATGGCTTCCTTGAGTATTATAGTCAGTATAGATTGTATCGGGAATGGTATCTTCCGTAACAAAAGAAGGGCCTCCATTTGCTCCGCCGAAGCCCAATTGAACCTCCTGACTTCTATGCTTGACAGAAGAAATAAACTGTGCCTCGGCAGCTCTCTCTTCATTTTCTTGCCTCTTTTCGATCTCTTCCTGTTCCTTCATCCTTTTCCGCTCCTCAATCCTCTCCATTTCTTCCTGCATCTCCTTTTCCTCTCTCTCCAGTTCTCGCTCAAATATCTCCGCCCTTCTGATCCTCTCATCTTCTTCCATTTGTCTCCTAATAGCTTCTTTTTCCCTCTGCCTCTTTTCTTCCAATCGATCAGCCCTATTTCCCGCCAGTGCTTGCTTCGCTTTATCGAGGCTACTATTGAGTAATCCAAGAATGCTATCAGCACGAGCCTTGTTCTCCGTCGGTGATGCCCTAGGAGCGGCTGGAGATGCTCTGGGGGAGAAAGACAAATTAGGCGAGCCCCTAGTCGGCTCACGACGAACCGGAGTATGCGCACGAGAAGCGATCCCAGGCGATTGCGCAGTGGGTGTATTTGTGTGCGAATCATTAGCCGTAAACCGGAAAGAGGATGGTGATGGTTTGTTGTCGAAAGAGAAGTCAGGATGGTGAATTCTCCTAGTGGGCGTAGCAACGGGTTTAGCAGGCGTAAACAATCCACTTCCGATCATTGACATGGACCTGGGAGCGGGAGGTGACATTGCCGACACAATCGAGCCGGCCCTAGAAGACGGATGACTATAACTCCCATTAGAAGCCCTACCACTAGGGCTGGCGACCGACGTGGTACGGCGGAGAGTTGATGCACCAAAGCTCTTATTTTTCAACGCAGCACGGGCAGCAAAGGGGGACATAAGAGGTTTCGGTGCAAAGCTGCGGACTTGTTCTGCGAGTCTAGACCTACCCGTGCTACTTGTTACGCTGTGTGTATCTGATTGTTTTGCCGATGCTAGGCCGGAGGGCGATGAAGTCCCCGCAGGTGTTTGTGAACCAGCATTTCGATTGTACTTCGCATATGGACTAGCTCCATTCAGAAGGTTTTGAGGAACCGGATTGCAGAGAACTGTTGTGCGTTGGCGTTTGTTTGGGGGTGCGAGAGATGCTGCTGCGGATGCGAAAGCGTCCGAGCGAGGGTGCTTTCGCGATGGAGACCCGGAGTCCATGGCGAAAGCGTGTGTCTTTGTTTATGGGACGGTGTCCTGGGAAAACAAAAGGATTAACTGAGGGGGCAGTGACAGGAAGATTATTGTTGTGGGTTTTGCAGCTCGATACCAGTACAAGATGATCGAGTAGGGCGATGAGAGACGCAAGGAGCCTGTGGAGGCTCTTGAGGTTGACAGCAAAGTAAATTTCAGGGGAGAGGGAGATGTGGTGGTGGCTTGAAGTAAAGGTGTGGACGAGGAGTCGAGAAACCAGTGAAGGCAGCTGGCATCTGCTCGCGGCCTGCAAGGGTGATGTTACCGCCAAGGATTTTCTCTGATGACTAAGAAACCCCAAACAAGGTTTGACAAGAATGAAACCTCCGACTAATCCAGGACGGAATATTAGCCCCGATGACAATATTTGAGGAGGAAGAAACTAGGGTAGCCTTCTGTGAGGCTATAGTATTATGGTGCTCTATTTGATTGGGGGTTTTTTCCCTTTCCCATCCCAAATGGCTTCTGCAGCATCCATGGGTACCGGTATCTCATAGGTAAGGTAGCTTCCGCAGCGCCCCAAGGAGCCTCATGTCTGATTGTTCGAATAGCACCCACTGTCACTAGATAGACTACCATTTTGGGCGTTTTATGAGATGGACGGAACGTGCAGCTTTGTATACTCGAGTAGATGTTTTCGACCCAACCAGTCACACATCAGGGTGACCAATTGTGAGCCCTCAAGGCTTTAGTTATTGAAATCGCTGTAATAATTAATAGCTTGGTATCTTCCGATACTGGTATCATACTAGCACAGCACAGTGCTCCGGTAGTGAGTGGGTTGGCCGAATGTTTCGTTTCTATATTATACCATTGCTCTACGGATCTCAAAATTTTCTATCATGGCATACAATAACCTAACCCGTCCAGGATTAGGGAAGCGGAAACCTCGAAGAAAATCGATACTTTACTGTAACGTCTGATCGCAGGCATCTAATGCACGATCTGATCATCTGATCAGATTATGATGGGGGTGCCGGGGCAACTGATTGTGCCAAACTTCTATAATATGGTACCTATAAAACCATATCCTCCTCTCCCTTCCTTCCTTTCCTCTTCCACCACTTCTTGGAATATTTTTCCCAAAAATTCGCGTTTTTCCAATTTATCGACACAGCCATTTTATCGTACGATTACCCCACCTCCAGCCCCCTTTCCAGTATCGCCGCAAGCTCCATTTACTTAAAAAAATTTTGTGCATTCCCATAGGTTTCTAAAATTCTCAAGTGGGCTGCAAGGATTTGTTAGAGTATGTATATCCAATGTGAAGATGATGGAATTGTTAAAATACAAGCTATAGGTTTCAAGAGCGTTAGCTGAGGGCGTGAGTAACAGAAAATAATTATTACCTATAGTGATATGGTCAGTGCCACAGGGAGAGGGTGACCATAACAATCACGGAAATTTACACAACATCTACTCGAGTAGAGGCTGCTTGGTAAGCTAGTTACACAGTATAATACCAGAGGTGGACGCCAAGCCACTCTGCAAAACTTGTGGCCCCTCGTCACCCCGCCTGGACCTCCAGAATTAAGGATTCTCCCAACAAATATCCGACATCACCAATTTTCCCTAGCTAAAAGCTTCCAAGTACGAAGCCAGACAACATGGATATCAGAGTTCTCCAACCATCAGATATACCCCATGTACAATTAGCCAACATCACGAATCTTCCGGAAAACTACTTTTGCAAGTACTATCTCTATCACGCCTTATCTTGGCCGCAACTTTCCTACGTTGCTGTTGATCTCTCCCGCTCCTCTGGCTCGCCCGGTGAGCCTCCAAAGATTGTCGGATATGTTCTTGCAAAAATGGAGGAAGAACCCGCCGACGGAGTCCAACACGGCCATATTACCTCTCTGAGTGTAATGAGGACACATCGCCGACTCGGCCTTGCGGAAAAGTTGATGCGCCAGAGCCGTACGTGCAATGCCATATCCCATATGTCCATTGCCCAGTCAGCTAATTTCACTCTGTGGTGAATAGAGAAGGCCATGGTTGAAGCGTTCGGCGCAAAATATGTTTCCCTGCACGTCCGTGTCTCGAACAAAGCTGCACTGCACCTCTACCGCGACACATTACAGTTTGAAGTTGATAAGGTGGAGGACAGATATTATGCCGATGGAGAGAACGCATATTCTATGAAGAAGGATCTGACATTTTTGGAGGAAGTTGAGAGCGGGAGTGAGAAGGAGGGTGAGGAGAAGGCTGAGAATGTGGGTATTGACGGAGACGTCCCTAAGGGGGGCGAAAAAAAGAAAAAGAAGAGTGGGATGAAGAAGTTCAAGCTAGGAAGAGCCCTTGGAGTCGCGGATTTACAGGAGGTCGACGGGAGGGCTGCATAATTGCTTAAACAGGCATTGCCCACGATTTCTTTCTTTTTTACAATCGGCGATGGCGATGGTGTTTCTCGGTATTAAAAGTGATTGTTTTTCTTTTCTTTTTTCCGAAAACTGAGCACATCCAAATAAAGTGCACTGCCGTCATGGTGAGGTGGAATGTTGAATGAAGTGACGAATTCTGTCTTGGTTAGAACGATCTCAAACGATAGACTATTAGCTAGGTGAGCTCTGTACCGGGGAATATCATACTGTAATACTATTGTAGTTATTACAAGGATACCGTAGTGACCCATTAACCGGAATAGTGAGGGACATACCCTTCTGATTAACCTCAAATAACTGTTCTATAACTTCTTGCCGAGTCTTGTATGATACCAGCTCCTCCACGGAAGCGCCAGCACTGCAGACTTTGGGCAGGCTCTCTAGAGAAATGGATTCGGCTCTATGATAATAGTGATATTTTCAATGAAATTAAGGCGGCCATTCCTCCACTTCCACCTTCCTAACCACGCAGCACATCCAACACAGGTATTGTGTTTTGATAGAGGGCAAGGCTTGGCCACACCAGCCCCGAAGGGCGGTAAATTCTCTGTTATTCGCGATCACCAACAGGCCCCCTAAGCCCCGGGCTCAGAGAGAAAAGATTCTGAGAAGGATTAGTGCTTTGGCCTGGGCCCTTCGGAAGTGTCGGATCTCATTGACTGACACAAGGTCCGGCAAAAAGTTATGGAACAGTTGCATAAGGTTAACCAGCCAAATGCCGGTATCCCGCTGGTTTTCCCACTGATGGATCCGTCAAAATAGACCTCTGGTGGACTGGTGTGGTGATTTCCGCTGGCAATCTGATAGAGTAATTTTCATGGGAATTATACTGGCATAATATGGCACGGGTACAATACAAGGGTGGGAAGCTATTAATCGGAATGGACAGGTATATAATTGGTTGGTTAACCCCAAATAACTCTTTCATAGCTTCTTGCCGGACATGTACTCGAGCACCCTACCCTTCCTGTCCCACATAACCTTGGCACATTAAGCTCATCTCTTAACCCCCGAGTTGTCGTCTTCTCCTTTAAACCCTCCATCAAACTCTTCAAGAACTCTGGAATAAATAAAACCCTTGACCAAACTCCAATCACCAATCATGACTGATATCTCTTCAATTCTCCAAGGCGGGTACCATCATCCGCTTACCCGAAAGTGGCAGGCAAAAGCACAATTAACTAAGGTAAGAATTCTCGGTTTAAATGGCAATCCACTATATCTTGGTCCTTAGTTTTCTGAGGACTAATACCATTTGTGCTGATATACCTCTCATAATACAGTCGATGCTCGTTTATCCTATCTTCATCACCGACAACGAGGACGAGGAAACCCCGATTTCGGGCTTTCCTGGCCAAAAGCGGTATCTACCCTTCTTACCTCATTACCCTAGCCTCGCTAATCTTGCGAGAAAAATTCAGCCGTGGAATAAATAAACTTGTGCCATTTCTTACTCCACTTATTGCCAAAGGGCTTGCCTCAGTCATCTTGTTTGGGGTTCCTCTTGCTACTGGCGCTAAGGATCCCTCGGGATCTAAGGCGTCCGATCCCAACGGCCCTGTTATCCTCGCTATTAAGGTCCTTAAAATTGCTTTCCCAGGGCTGTTCGTTATGACAGATGTTTGTTTGTGCGAGTACACCTCCCACGGCCATTGCGGTATCCTGAACCAGGACGGAACCCTAAACCAGCAGGCATCGGTAAAACGCATCGCGGCAGTTGCGGTCGATTATGCTCTTGCTGGTGCAGATTGTGTTGCCCCTAGTGATATGAACGATGGCCGCATCAAGGCTATAAAGGAGGGATTGATTGCAGCTGGGATTTCCCACAAGATCATGGTCATGAGCTACGCTGCTAAGTTTTCCGGATCTCTCTATGGTCCTTTCCGTGAAGGTAAGGGTAGTCATTACATGCTATTCTACTCCCTGTGCAGTAACATTTTTGGTATCTTCAGCTGCGGGATCTGCTCCGTCCTTCGGCGATCGCAGGTGCTATCAACTCCCTCATACTGGCCGTGGCCTTGCCCGTCGCGCAATTATCCGTGACCTCGCGGAAGGCGCAGACTCCATTATGGTGAAGCCCGCAAACGCTTATCTCGATATCATTGCGGATGCAGCTGAGCTGGCTAAGAACGTTCCCATCTCCGCCTATCAGGTTAGCGGTGAATTCGCTATGATCCATGCCGGCGCCACTCAGGGTGTTTTCGACCTCAAGGCTATGGCTTTGGAGAGCTTAGACGGAATCTTGAGGGCTGGCGCTACCATTATCCTTACCTACTTTACTGAAGCTATCTTGAACGAGGGGTGGTTGGATCAGTAGATTGGTTTATTTGGTCGGAATAAATCCAATTTTTTTTTATATTCCCCCCTGGAAACTTTTAACAGATGTTCTTTAAGTAGAATCGGTGCTATCCTCTATTCTATTTATGATACCTGACAAAAATTCTCTGCAATGTATTTCTATACTAAACCTTTTGCATTGAACCAATAAAGGTGAATCATGACACGTCACTCGATAACGTACCGTATTTCGTTAGCGAGTAGAGCTCTGGTGAATTTGCATTCAGGTGCTCTGATGCGCCGCCATGGCCGAGCGATCTAGTCACTGCTGCTGCAGAGCCATGAAAGATATATAGGCCTCCAGCTTCTCGTGAACCAGCGTTAATATCTGGGTCTGTATGCCTATATCGCACTTGTAATCCTTAGCAATTAGTAGCCAATCTTGGCCCATCTTGGCCCACTACATTCAGTAAATGCAGTCTCCTCACATTTTTTCTTCTCGGTTCCGTCGAAAGATTTGGAGCTAGAATCCTTGAGGGGCTGGATATGGTAGGTGAAGAAGAAAGGGTCGCAGAATAGGCCCGGGGAGTTTCCCTTCTGTTGCTTTCGCATGAAACGCTTATACTTGCGGGGTGTGAATCAGGTTAGTATAATTCATAATATATGCTAGTCCCGAGCAGTAGATTGAGAAGCTATGTACGATGGCAGGGATTAGTTAGGGGACATTATATTGTCCATTTGGTGGGGGGGCCGAGAAAGTATTGCACTCAACCCCCTCATTTGATGTGCCACCTAGGACTCGCCTGGATAATGGTTTCCTTTGGGAGATTCCCGTCTTGAGTGGACCTGGGCTACGTTGAGGTCCCTCTCCTGAACTTGGCCCATGGCCGAGCCCCTACGGCTCTTGATTAATTTATTTTACTGAGGTAAATGATATTTGCTCCCCCTTAATGTAGTGAAGTGTGTTTGTCTCTCTTGTGGTCACTGTTGCAGCTACCGGCTTAGAGCACTGAACACGTACTCCTGCTAATGCAAGTGGTGTTTGTCTTATTTGTTTGCCCCTTCTCTCTTACGCCGAGCTTACTATATCTTCTATCATATCTTCTACTCTCACCTTCTCCCTTCTCCCTTCTCCCCCTTCTCCCCCTGATGACATCTTTCTCTACTATCCCTGACCCCTGAGCTAATTTCTTTGTTGTCCTCTTCCCCTATTTACAGCTTCTATTATATGTACCGCTTTTAAACCTTTATATATGATAGGAAGCCTAAAGCTGGCGAATCACAAATCTCGCTACGGATATTTACGATCTAACATTTACCTGCAAGGTCCTAGCACCCCGGTTGTCTGTCATGTGGGTCAAACCTTTGATTCTTACTCTCTAGGATATGCTGCTAGCCGTTATCTTCTGCATAGCTGATGTTTATCCTTGGAGGCCAGGCTCCTATCATTATCTGTCGGAGAGTTCAAGGTGACCTTGTCACTCGCTAAAATTTCTCCACGCCGTACCGCCACCCATCTCGGGCAAATGCCTCACTTGTCTATTCTTAGGTCGCGATTCCTGGGGCGCTAGTCCTTGTTTACCCATAATATGTCTAATGCTAATATAGTGTTATACTAACGAAAATGGGTATCTAGTATTATTCTCTGATAAAGGTTTACGTCAGGTGCCGTTCTAGCTTTGTTGTTGTTGTTGATTAGAGCAAGGAAACATTGTATCTATGATAGCGAACCACTCACGGTATGTCAGATTAATTTGAACAAGCTGGGCAGGCTATTCCAACTAATTTCAGCACTAGCCACCGCTAGCCGGCACTCAGAACTTTATATCTCTAACACCGAGTGCATCATAATGAAGCACTCGTTACAGGGAAACTGGAAACATGTAGCTATTCCCTACCCCTCGGGGAAAATCTTTAGATCTCTACCAAAATGCAGCATCTCGGTGTCAGGAAGCACTAACGCCAGCTGTGATGCACGATATATTACTCGAGCATTTCAGGACACTTTGTCCTGACATGATATGGAGATCAGCAATAATGCTTCTTCTATATATAGAGTGCATCATCGGTATCGGTAACAAAAAAGCGCAACGCCCCAATCGAGAGTTCATCCGAATCCATCGGAAATCTAGATCCCCAACGTGTGCGGCGGCGAAATCTATGGGTTCCAGACTCCACATTTCACGTGACTTGCTGTTGTCGATCTGTGCCAAGAGCCGACGTTCGTGCGGGCTGCCACGTCGATGCCAACGGTACTGTACCGGTACCGTACTGTACCGTACTCAGCAGAGGGAAGCAGGACGGAAGAGGTGGGAGATATTTCACTCTCACGTTGGGCTTGAGTGCTCGGAAGAGCTAGATGTACTAATAGCATGGCATTCGCGTCACTTTTTGATATCAACTTTTTGATAAGTTGAATGTCACGAATACGGTATGCTATCCGCCGTGATATGAGTTATGATTACGGTATCTTTCGCAAGAATAGAAGTGGGGAGGCGGCGGCGGCGGCCAGTTTTGTACGATGATCTACCGGTACTCTACCGTATGATATTACATTCTTTTTCGGGTGGGGGCTGACCTGCGGAAATCGAGGCCAAAGAAATTGTTCATTCGTTCGTTCATTTGCCCCCTTCTAACAAATAACTTTTAGGAAGAGGAACAAGGAGGAAAAACGAGGCTGTAGATCTCATCTAGATGAAGTCAATGTGGTTGGCAATATATACCTCATTTTTCATTTTCCTTCATTCATTTTTCCCCTTCAAATTAACCGTTTTTTTTGATCTTCGTCTTCTTTGGATCCGACTGACTGCAGTAACCAGTCGCACATTTTTTTCCTTTTCTTTTCTTTTCGGCGAACGGGTTTGTTTCATCGCCCCTGGCGTTGCACCTTTTTGTTGGGGAAATCTCTTTGACTAATTCTGATTTACCACTGTATCGCTCGATTAACTGCTCATGTTCTGATGCAGTACTAGTACTGGTGCTGTAGACTACCACGCTATCCCACCACCACCACCTACTTAATTTACGTCTCTCGCCATAAAGTTCTATCCGTACAGTACCCAACTTGTTGTGATGGCTTGCCGGTTTCAGTGCCGAGTGGATCACGGCTCTTCGATGGATTGACGGATGGGGGGAGTAAGGTTCCTTCGAGTGAGCGCATGCGGGGGGGGCGTGCTTGCCTGCTTTTTAATATGCTCGGACTTATGCTGTAAAGATGAGCCGTCGATGTATTATATATCATGTCGTGCCTGCCTGCCTGCCTGTCTCTCTCCATCTGCCGGTACCTATCTATCAACCGTAATATCATACAAGGGATTAATATTACGGTAGATATCATGATCGACACGATTTTCCGCGTCGTGGTTGAGTCAATGGTGTGCTCTGTATATAACTGTTAAGTTAAGTTTAGCTCTGAAACTCTTGTTTTTGTTTGGATACAGTACGGTACTGTACCGTAGGTGACTCGACTCGTCTCGACGACGCAGCAGTCGTTGTTCAATGTGTTGCACCGGTAGACTATTCTGCCCTACCGCGAACGGGCTTTCGTCTTTGCCCTGGCGGCCAAGGATACGCGGGGGTGACATGACGTAGGGTAGGGCTAATGAGGGTTCAAACATCAACTTGAATTCGACTTACTCTACATACCAATATTAAACTATCCCGAAGAGCGTAAAGTATGATGAGCGGAAGGGCAAAGAAGGAAAAGAAGAAAAAAAAGAGACCGCCATGATATTATAGATGTGATTACAAAAACGTCCTGATGAGCGCCGTGAAATGCCATAAAGCCAAAGGGGGAAAAAAAAAAGGGATAAAATAACAAAACAAGGACTTGGGAATGGTCGAAAGAAATGACCAAAGGCAAAGAAGCATCTCTTCTATAATGAAACCGGAAAGGGGCGAATTGAGTAAAACGAACAGGCACAAATTAAACTCCTCGAAAGCAAGAAAATATGCTTTCGGAATATTATGCAGATGATTGAATAAGAGGAAAGTTGAGGTCAATCCGGAATGATATACGACCTCCAGATAACGCCCATTAAGTTTGATGCCGACCCCGCCCACCGACTGCCTGTTCAGTGTCATTTCGTTGATTGCTTGTTGTAGCGGTGAGTTACCCCTCCGCTTTCTTGTGATGATGACGATCCAAATTCGTTCCGTGCCAAGTATATGTACTGTACTCTTTCCCTTGCCATGCGCATCCGTCTAGCAGGTATCATTTAGTATATCCAATACCTCCACCCTCGATACAAACGAAAAACCCCAGCCCCAAAGGTGGAAAGCCACTCCAGCTAGGGAAATTGGTCCCCATCCCCATCAACTCTTTTCTACTACCCCCCTCTTCCTCCTCAGCCTCTCCTCCCACCCACCCAAGTCCACCACCCCCCTATCCGCGCGCCCGGCAAAGACCTCTGGAACCGTAACGACGGCCCTCCCGCTCCTCAGCCTCTCACCCAATTCCGCCTCATCCTCGCCCAGTGCCTTGAGCCTCCAGAAGACCTCGCGTATCCATTCTATCGCTGAGAACCACTTATCATGCCCGCCCAGGACGATCTCGTTGAACTTGACGTATGCTATCGAGTCGATGAACAGGCGCGTGAGGGCAAAGTCGCGCGAGGCGACGCACGAGGCGTAGTACTTGCGCAGATAGAAGAGCTGCACGAGGCGCGCGGCGCGGATGTCCAGATCCTTCTGCGACGTCTGGGAGGTTGGTGGTGGGGGGGGGGGGGGGTTTGGCGGAGAGGGGGTTTCGGACGATTGGTGGGGAGTTGGGGTTGTAGGGGTCTGTGGCTCTTCTGGGTGCTTCGAATATAAGAGGTATTTTCCGTCTGGGGAGGAGGGGGTTGGTGGGCTGGTGTTTGGCGCTGAGAGGTAGTCTCCTGGTGAATCGGGTGTCGTGGAGAGGGGGCTTTCGGGGGTGGTGCCGTTGGGCGCTGGTGGCGGGGTTACACCTTCCAGACTTGTCCAATCGTAGTAGTGGTGGTTCCATTGCTCTGCTGTGGCCCCTAGTTTGCCGAGCGAGCGCGCGAATTCGTTGCCTTCCCAGCCTAGGTCATTTGGGAAGCGGCCGGTGATGACTAGCGGTACCACGGCTGCGAACTCCCAATCTATCACGCCCGTGATTTTCAGTGTCTTCTCGTCAAACAATACATTCCGGATCGCAAGGTCTGAATGGTGAATGCACAGCGTTGCTAGCTCCTGTGGCGGGGTGAATAGACTTGTAAGGCCAGACAACAGCTGCATCACCTCACCGAATTGCTGGGGGTCCGCTTTCGACGGTGAGGATAATAAGGTTATAGACGAGTCCGAGCCGAGTGAGGACCAATTGCGGATAGCCAGTAGCGTCTCCCGCTCCAACCTTGCCTGCCATAGCTCCGGAAGACTCGAGTAGGGCCCCTTTGAAGGAACCGCTCCCTCATCCTCGTCCGGAAAATCCTCACCGCAGGCTGCCGATATCAGCTCCCCGACATAGAATCCCGACTTGTCCTTCCCACGATGATATATACTCCCAATGTTTGTGAATTCGGAGGGCTTGGACAGCTCCGCTTGTACCAGTGCTAACTCCCTTATCACCTTCATCTTGTCTTGAGACTTCAATCTGTAGAAGCGTCCATCCTCGGCCATGTTCTTCCCAATCACCACTTCCCGTAGCACGTATGGTGCCCCTACCGGGTTGTCGAACGTGAGGTCCCAACTGTACACCTCTGGAACGGGTATCTTGTATCGTGGGGATTGGAGGAGATATTGCATGGTCGCTATTTCTGATAGCTTGATCTGCGGATAGAAGTACTTGGGCGGGGCATTGGATATCGAAGCGGCGCATGCCGTCGAGTCCGAAAACTCGAGTTGGTATAGTGAGTTATGTGATCCTCGACCTGTGGGGTAACACACGGAACAAACGGTGAGCTCAATTGAAGCATTCTAGAATCTTGTTGGTAATGGGTATCCTGGGTGAAATCAAAAGGGAGGTAGGAAGGTGAAAGGGAGAATGAAACAAGTGTAAATGAAAAGATAAAGGAGAAGGAAGTCACATAAGAAAGAGCAAAACAAGAATCTCCCCTCCCCCTCCCCGTCCCCCTCCTGGAACGTAAATATAGGTTGTTACATAGGGTACGGATCGGAAATTAACTGCCGTACTCCACTACCCTTCCCCTCCCCACTTCATCCCATCACATATATCACATCCAACATCCCGCTCACCGCCACCTCCACCACCCACTACTCGAGTGCTACCCATTCATATATGTGCAATTCTGAAAACGGCTGAGTAGTAGGACCGGCCAAAAGGGGAAAAATGTGATTCTTGAACGAAAGCAGAAACTCTAAAAAATAGATCCGAACCTAGCTCGCTTATGCCCACACACTTTCCCTTCCCAAGCCTCGAGGTAGCACATGTAGCCAGCCCCTCCAAGTTTACCCAGTCACTGCGCTGAAGACGTGATATGTCGTATTTGAGATCGCCGTGGGGGGCCGAAGGCAGTTGCTGCTTCTGGGGTTTGTGCGAATGTGAGATTGAAGCTGCAGCGCCAATAGTGGTAGTGTCGGTAGTAGGAGCGGAGGCCCCAGCAGCAGGAGGGGGAGGAGGGGCGCAAGAAAACGAAGAAGCCGAAGCGTCCCGGTGGGTGCTTCCATTGACGGTTGCGATCGAACTACCGCTGCTGCTGTTGGTGTCGTTGCTGCTACTGCTGTCACTTCTGCTGGGACCCGGGTCTGGGGTTTTACCACGACGATGGTTCTGTTGACAGACGTTGTTGGGTCTCTGTGGTTTCCCACCACTGCCAGGCTGGCCTGGCATTGCTCTGAAGTTGCCTTTCTTTTCGCCCTTATCTGGGGCACTAGGCGGGGCAAGCAATGTGGAGAAGGGAGTGGAGGGGAGGGGTTTTTTTTGTCCTTTTCTTTCCAAAGAATTTTGTTTTGAGAACAAAGTAGAAGGTTAAAAATATAGATGAACAGAATGGGTAGGTAGAAAAAAATAAAAATGGATAAGGAATCTTTTTTTTTTTCCCCCTTGTCGCCCCGGATAGAACGACCCCCCTCCAATAAAGAGGTGACGGTATGGAATGGAACAGCAGTAAGAGCAGTTGTTTGACAGGATGCAAAAGTTCCGGTAAGAAATATAGATGCTGGGTGTGGGGTATGTGTATGTGCTTGTGTGAACTCTTCGGAGGAGGGGGTAAGTGGCGGGGGAGGGGTGGAACAGTGGAAGGAGGAGAGTAAGTAGTAGTACTGATAGCAGCAACAGTAAGAGTAATAGTAGTAGCAGAAGTATTTGAGTGTAGTAATAGTAGTAGCAGCAGTAACCCTTTGAATTGCTAATATTGGAACTGTAATACTGAGTGCTTGAGGAAGAGTATGGGGTAAACTGTCACTGTTTGACGTTTTGTCTTGTCTTGGAAGAGAAGGAATGCTTTCTTTTCTCCCCCTAGAGTGAGATAATAATAAAAAAGCGTTTAAGGTATGAATGAGACACAGACAGCGATACCGTAGTTTCCACACACTCGATGGTAATGATGAGCAGGGAGAAAAAAATAAAATAGTATCTCTCGTTCTTCTCTTTTCACCCTCCTCACCCTCTTCTAGTTCTCTCCCTTCCCTTCCAAACCGGAACGAAAAGAAAACAAAAGAAAAAAAGAACGCAGAGGATCGGAGAAGTTTTCCATGAAGGAATGGGGGAAGAGAAAGAAGGAAAGAAATAACGGAAAGACACAGAAAGACAACAGAATACCGTATTATCAAAATTTCAAAAAAACCCTCAATATAAAGGGAAAAAAAATAGAAACCCAAGTTGACGCAAGAGGAAAGAAAGAAAGAAAAGAAAAGCCTTATAAGCAGAGCATGTATGTAAAGTACCGTACTGCTGTCTCGTTCGCTTCGCGCGTGCAGGTAAGCTGAGCTGCAAGATGGGGAAGAATTCTGCCTGCCACGCGTGAAGGACCCTGAATTCGTTGCAGCAAAGTTGAAGGAGGTGGTCGAATCGATTGGGAGAGGGAGGAAAGGCAAGCAGGGATCCGCTGTACTTTTTTTTTTTTTTTTTTTTTTTTTTATTAATA
>Ga0307509_10002471_pt1 | contig 29885 bp, 34 predicted proteins | sample 10_EM_MG_FD_202245 | JGI IMG/M metagenome (GOLD analysis project Ga0307509, IMG submission 202245) | Populus trichocarpa ectomycorrhiza microbial communities from riparian zone in the Pacific Northwest, United States - 10_EM | ecosystem: Host-associated > Plants > Roots > Unclassified | place...
CCCCCTGTTGGGAATAGAGGTGTTGTTTGCAACCGAGATAATCACCGGTAGTGAGGGTTTCCGCCGGCGGCCGAGTACGTAATAGAGATCACGATTAATCAAGCTAAGCATCTGTTAGCAAGAAAAGACTTGAGGAAATCCGAGAAAAGGAATGTAAGGAATGGAGCGAGGAAAAGGACAAACGGAGGAAGAAAAATAAATATCATAGAAAGCCCCCCTTCACCGCTTGCGCGTCCCCCCCACCTATATTACCATGATGAGTCCGATCATCATATCTCCAACAATGACGGCCGAAGCCCGGATGAGTGATGTTTCGTGATCTAGCCCCGGAATAAGCTGCTTCTCCCCTCCATCACTCACCCACTCCCCCGCACTCTATCATATCATACCTAGAATAAGCCCCGAAAAGAAAAGGAAAAAAAATCGCCACATGAACTGCCCGACGTTGGTCCTCTGTGGATCATTGGTAAAAAAGAAGTAGGACGAAGGCCGTCACTCCTAATTCTCTAAGGTTTTGTGAACACAACTGCTATTGCATACACGCAAAAAAGGAGGCCGGGGCCTGAAAACTTTGGTATATGCAATAGCAGTCATGTTCACAAACGTCAGAGAATTACGAGTAGAGGGCCCACACGAATTACCGTAGGGAGTATTTTCTTTAAAAAAAAAAAGTCGCGAGGACATTGGACGGTTGGTGGGCCTGTTTTGGCTGGTTGGCTGGCATGATCGTATGAAATCCTTTAGGGAGAGCGCAAGCTGGTGCTTGATTTGGTATAAAACCTATACCTACTTCCGAGGTTTAATGTATTTCTTCTTCTGGCATTGGGATTGCACAAGCATGATGAACGGACTTTGCCTATCTTCCTGCTACTTGCCCAGCCGCCGGTGGCTTGGGGGCTTTCCATGAGGCTTTAATTTAGTGCAGTGCAGTGGCTAAATAGTTTATGGTATGATACAATAATAGCAAGGGCTGTGTCTCTACATCAAGTTTGACACTTCGAAAGGTATTAAGCTTGTATATTCGCTATCCTCAATTACAACAATTTCGACCATTGATTCCTCCCACGACAAATAAAATAAAATAAAAAACGTACGACTGTTATCCTTACAAACCACGCAATTTTAAATGCTCCACATAGTAACCCCATACGCCGTTCATTGATCACCATTGCTTCGTTACACCATCCACCTTCACTCCATCTTCTTCTCCTCCGGGGCATTAGGATCGTAACGATGTTTAATCCTCAAACTCCAAATATCTAAATAATCGCAAATGTTCGTGATAACATCCACCACGAAGCTCTCCTAAACACCAATACTCAAGCCCAGGCACGCAAGCACGTACGCAACAGTATATGGCCCTCCGCCAAGCACACTCGACCATCCGAGGCCCAACTTGGCCTGCAAAAACGGTCCTAGAGCATCTAGCATCCCTGCGAGGATCGGAAGCGAGAGGGCGTTAAAGTAAGGGAAGGGGGGGTTGTCAGGTGCGCCGTGATGATCAGCCCAACCTGGTAGGCGAAGGAGGCACCAATGAAGAAGATAAAGGGTAGAATGTGCTTGTGGAGAATCTCCGGTCGTAGCGATAACCAGAGGGGGATTGCGAGCCAGGTAGTAAAAAACGGAGCTAGGCCCAGAAGCGCTCGTTATGGGGAGGTTCTCGCCGCGGCGGGCGCGAATTACGTTTCGGGAGCTGGGCACAGGGGCTGTTAGTATTTGTGGATGCCTGGTGGCCTAGTGGGAGGGGGGGAGAAAGCAGACTGAGAAAGGGCGTCATGAAAAAATTAGAGTGTTGCGTTTTTATTCATCATTGAAGAAACTCGGAGTTAAAAATGTTTAATCCTTCGCCGTTGAGCTTTTCGCCGAAAGCCATGATAGAATGGAGAGGTGGTAACAAACCTCTGCGCGATGTTAAACACCAAAATGATTCCCCCATAAACCAAATACCACCAAGCAACCTCATATCCCTCAACACATGCGGCAGGAAGTTGGAGTACAGTAATCCCAGCGTCTTGAACATGGGCTTCTGCCAAAAACTTCTACCCTTGAAAGCGGTGATGGTGTACATGGCGCAGAGCGTCAGTACACCCTCAGCGGGTCTGGAGACCAAGCCTAGGTACAATGTCCCGGTGTGATATTCCTCCCAGGTAGTCAGGTAGAAAGCGCAAAGGCTCGAGAAAAGCGTGAGGATAGTGACCCATGAATAGCCGAGGTTGGCTGCGCCAGCGAAGATAACTACTTCCAGGGTTGTATTCATTGCGTCTACGCCTGCTTCATGTTAGCTAGATGTGTGGGGTTTGCTCTGGTAGAGAGGGCATACCATGGTCAAATAGTTCTCCTAAAGGCCCGCTTTGCCGAGTACGTCTCGCTTGCGTACCGTCACAAACATCAAATGCTTGGTAGAAGAATAGGCCCACAGCCCACGAGGAGTATACCCAGCCCGGGCAATCCTGGTCTAAGGTGGGGTTGTACCATAGCAACGTGAGGAGGTTGACAATAACGAAAGCAAAGCCGGAGAGGGTGATCTAAAGAATGTTAGTAGACCAACTCTCTCTCTATCCCGCTATTGACATCTCGGGTGTGGGCATAATAACTAGATTCGGTCTTCGGAGTTGTTAGTTCTCTATTCTTTCCAGGAAGGAACACATAGGGGTAAAGACAATGTTGTCGAAAAGGGCACTGCAACCTCTGCTGTAATGGCAATGAGTGTTTTCCACTCGTCCTCGAATCCGAATCCACCTTCGACCAATTCTCATCCGCGGGGGACACCACCTTCTAAACTATCGCAACATTTGGGTTTTAAATGACCAGAGATCGGAAAGGAGCAGTCGTTCCTCGCTATATTCACAAGCTGAAACGGATAAATTAGCGACGCAAGCTGATGAGGACTCGGTTCGCCCCTCAACTCCAAATGGTAGTCTATCGAATAGCCCCACTCCAAGCATTATTGCGAAAACCATGACAAATGCATAGAGTTCGAGCTCTAAGTCTAGCTTCGGCCCAATCAAGATCATTCCTGAAAAAATAACAGTAGCAGCGGTTGGCTCGTTAACTACACCAGTCAGGAATTGGTATAAAGCCCGAAATGTGTCAGGAGAAGCCCCAACGAATGTCGACGCCAACTGCACCCATACTCCCGCAGACTGAAATCGCGCCTCCTCCGGCCAAGGAGACCCCGCCCATAAATGTGCCCAAGACGAAAACGGTCCCACCTCCATTGCTCCCGCCCCTCCTTTCATCCTTCCTTCATGTTCTTGAGTGCTCGGAGGGGCCATTAAAAATCGGAAACTATAACCCTTCCCTCGATAGAGATTTGTATGAGATCAGCGGAAATAGTTTTCTAGTTTTTACTGACTTCCCAAGTCTTCGGTCTCCTTCCTATATCTACTACCCTCTCTCCACCATATACCCCTTGCCCCCCAACCTATTCCCCCTATGCCCCCTATGCCGCTCAGTCTATGCTCCATTCCCCAAGCTCTAGTTTTTCCTCTTTTTTTCATGCTTATGATTGTTACAATTTTGAATTTCACATAAATCTTGTTTTATTGATTCGCTCAATATCTTACTGCACACACAAGTATTATTATTATTATTATTATTATTCTATTTAGTATCATTAACGAGTTTGAACTCATTATACCCATCAACCATATCGTTTATCTTAACTCAGCTTTCCCGGGTAGTTTTTTGATCAAACTTCACTATCATGGCCGATCACTCGGTTCAACTAGTGTTGTTCTTGTCGGAGGTCGCGCTGAAGATGTCGGAGATGAAGTGCAAAGTAATAGGACTTGAACAATAAGAGAAAGAAAGAGATAGATTCTGTCTTGCTTTATCGCCTATAGACGCACCTAAGACTGCGATACTTATAGTCATCCGCAGTATCATCATACATCAACATGACTCTAGTTACTTCCTAGTTCCCCATGTCCCAAGTAGCCTGGCCTCTGGCCGAACATATCTGTACTACACATCACACTGAAGTAATACTTCCAACAGTTCTAATATGTCCCGTAACCCTGTCTCTCTCTTTCCTCAAAGTGTGATCTCCCGATGGCCTTACACGAGTTTTCACTGCTGTTAGTTTCTAATTTTGCATGACCCCGGCGAGTACTTGTGAAATCCCATGATCATGTGTTGTGAGCCTGGTAAACCCCGTGACAACGAACTCACGCGCACGAAATAATTTAATCACCGCTTTCCCCACGATATATCTAAACCTCTTAGCAAGCTCCAATCCCTTCCTCGCCACCATGTTATTATCCTTGTGCGCGATCTCCTTCATCCACCCTTCTCCCACTTCTTCATTTCTCCTCCCAAAATTCTGCAAGCCTTGGCCTCGATCATGCTTTAGCTGATCTCCATGCCAGAGGATCCGCGCGGATGAGCAGGGTTCTTGCATGCCCTCATGGTCATGTGCGCGGACGGAGTTTTCGACATTATGTTTAAGAAAATTTCGGGGTCATTGTGCGGACACTTTTTGGCAGGGCACGGGATAGAGAAGACGACCTAAGCGAGGTTGCCATCAGCGCCGAAGTTATCCTCGGAATTTGTGGCAGTGGCCGAGGTTAATCAGGGGTACAGTACTCATTAACCTGCGAGGCTGATACTTCTGAGAGGGTTTTCAGGTGGACCCACCGGTGGTGGTGGTGGATTCGCTGCCTGGGGGTGATGGCGACGATGGTGCGCTATGTCTAGCGCGGTCACGCTTCCCGCTGGGAATGTTTTTTTCTTGACTTTTATGATCGCTGTAGCTATGCGCTTTTTACTGGAGTGCGATTGCCCAGGAATTGTTTGTTTTGGCGGTTGGTTGGTTCTACTATATTCGTTTACTGGTCTGGAATTGATGTTCCGCTGTTGTATGATATGAGTATGATGGCATATTACAAATCTTATAACCTCCCTCTGCTAATCACTCCCATCATCACTGTGGCAGGCGATTCGCTCAGCTACGACTATTAATGAGAAATTGGATCCGCCAGAGCTGCTTATTAGCCCCGCACAAACAAATACTCAATGCTGGAATTGCAGGCGGTCACCAGAGCATGAGAGGGAGGAAGTTTATTTCCAAGGAGAAAGAAATATTTGAGAACCAGTATTATGTGACTACGCCCACATTTTACTTCAATCCCAATTCGCATTACCGCCTCGCTATCACGATTTTATAAAGTCCGCTGGCTAAGCGAATATGCCAGATCCACATATCGGGCATTTATACACCACTGTCCAAGCCAATATTGAGGAGCTTGCAACTTCCGCTCGGCCGGAAAAGAGTTGTTGTGTGTGGATACAGAATAGGACCGAACGAGAATCCACCAAGCCGCCGAAATGAGAATAGCCTGCCTAGGCTATTCTACGATGCAATTTCTGACACATTCAAAGTCCCCCCGCCCCCCCTTCCCCACCACAACCCATCACTCACCCTTAATAGGACCAAGCGGCAGAAGCCAATGACTTCTTTATCTGTATCTCCTCCCCTGATCATGGCGCAAGAAAATGCATCTAGCACAGACTAGAGGACAGTGTTTACACATATGCTGGTGAGCCTCAGGGATGGTACTACCCATGGAACGGCCGAGCTTCAGTAGTGGATCCAGAATCTGGAAGGAAGCAGCAGATCTCCATCAGGACGCGGAAAGTCTTGGAAAACTGCCTTGAAGATCTACCCATCCGGCCCTCGAGCTCCCGCCTCGATTGCCACCCTTCCTCGAAAGCAATCTGGTGCTCCTACCGCTACATACTTAGGGAATGCTGCTACCTCGCCTGTGAATCCTCCTCAACGGGTATAAACGCCATCCTCGACGATTTCCACATGTCAGCAATTTGTGAGAGCAAGGGGATTACCGCTTCCTTCACCCTTCACCACCGTCATGCCATTCCCCGCCTAGTGTCCCCGCCTAGTGTCCCCGCCTTCACGAGGGATTGGGGCGGTGATCATGACAATTGTGCCGCCGGTCAGCCACAACGGGGCACTATAGAAAGCATTGTTAGAGTATTTAGTTCTATGTTTAGGAGGGCTAGGGGCGACTAGCGGTGTAGATGTTGCTCTAGGAGTTGGGGATATCGAGGCGGGCGATGACGTTAGGATAAGGCCAACACCCCTCTCAACCGGCCATTAACCAGGCCCGCCCCAGTTGCCGCAACGTTTGTTGCTACACCGCAATTATCGTGTCCGCCCAGGGCACCGAATTCCATCCTTTGCCAGAGGGCGGGGGAAGATCATGGCGGTGGTTTCAGTTCCCAACCATCCCAAGTTAAATGCCAGATCCAGCTTTCATCCAGTCAAAAACAAACGACCTACGGACTGGACGCTGGGGAAGACTGATCGCAAAAACTAACTTTGCGAGGGCGAGGAGTTTTACGGTTAGACCTCACTATCCCCCTCTTTCTACCTACAGTCTCCCAATTTTTTCCCCTTTCTCCTCTTCTCCCCAGCTTTCTCCAGGCTCCAATTTCAGCATCTTTCTTTCTGCCTCTAATCCTATTTCAATTATCTTTACCCCCATGTCTCTTCCATTTTCACCCTAAATTTCCTATTTCTAGTTTATCACTTTCTCCACACAGAGTTTTTGGTCGCATAGTGAACCAATATTCCACCCTGCCGTATGCATCTCCCCCTGCTATTCCTTCTAATTATGTCTTTCTAGTCAATCAAATCGCAAGAAAAGGGTTCCCTAAACCTCGCCCCTCTTCCGCCGGTATAGGAAACGCTCCTATCCTCTCTTAATGCTTGAAGGGATAGTGGGGCTTTGCTCAGTCTCAGCCTTTACTTAGTTTGAGCTTTGTTTGTCCCCCATCTCCAATGAGGAAGGGCAGAGGAAGAGGGAAAAACGAGAAAAATCGAGAATGATGGCCGTCCATTTCAGTCGTGATCCCCGGCACCGCTCTTAATCACCTCTTCGACAACTTTCCTTCAGCCTCCGCGTCGCCAACTGCTGGTCCCGCTACTGGAAATCAGTGGCAAAAACGCTCTCTTCTCTCTAAAACTTCTCAACCGGCCGGCATGAACCTTCCCGGGCCACCTTCACTGCAGACTCAACCAACCCTTTAACTGCATCCCTGATCCTACTGCAACCACGACCACCAACCTCCGTGTCAGTGGGAATCCTACACACCCACACATGCACCACACGACACCCACAATTCTTCTCCATCTTACCATCAGCTTCTTGGGGCAAATGGACATCCCACCAGAGCTATTTCCCTCCAGAATCCTTCCTCCTCGATCCCACCCTTCGCCAATCTGGTTGGCCAGTCTTCCTCAACCAAATTCCTGAGAGAGACATTTAATGTTGCTGCTGCGGCTGCTGGCACCGCTACAGCAGCTTCTCCTAGCTTGGATTTATTGCGATCAACTGGCAGAACCCATTCCAGCAAGAAGCCTCCTCTAAGTACAAGGGCCGGTGAGATTTCCAGCATCCTCACTCCCGCTGGTTCTGCCGATAAGTCTGGCACAGAGAGTCTTGACGAAGAGGTTCATTATCACGGGTAAGGGATGAGGCATTGCGGTGAACATCGCGGTGCCGGTGGATGTAATTCTATCTCGCTGTATTAGAACAGGTTTGATTCTCTTTTGAATTATTTCCTTCCTTCCTTCCTCCCTGCTTCCGGCCCCCCCTTGTTTTTCTAACGTAGTGAAGCTAGGGGTTTTACATGTACTATACCAACAAACGTTACGAGATGAGTGGAAACCCGAAGCAAGAGACACAAACCTTTCGCGTCAGAGTGGAGAGTGGGGGGCCGACTGAAAACTGTCTCCGCCCCGCTGGTCTTGTGCCTGAATATCGGGGTGGATCCTCCAGGCATGTATTTCTAATTTTTTGTTACGCGATGCCTCTATTAATGTTCAGGCACATGTCGTCAAGACGAATCCGTGCGCGAAATTATAATGTTAGGTGGATACCACCACTCACCCTGCCGCGAAGGCTTTGGAGCAGATTGGGAAGAATTTACAGCAACAATACTTAATTGTTTATTTAGGAGATCGTGCCCACATCAATGGAGAAAACCAGAGCTTTCGTGACGAGACACTTAGTATTCGAACGAGGTATAAGCAGTACCTTGACCCTTCGGTTGAGGACACTAAGAAGTTTTGTGCTCGTTACGTCGTAACACTAAGGACGAACGAATCCTCTTCCACTATAACTGTGATGGAGTCCCGAAACCAATGTCTAGCGGGGAAAAAATGGGTGTTTAATAAGAATTTCACTTAGTACATTCTCATTTCGGTATACGACCTGCGGAGCTGGCTCGGCGCGCCGAGTCCGTGTCTACCACGCAGCGATTCTGGACATATAGTCGCCAATTTCAATCGGTTTATTGAGAAGCGCGAGCAGGAAAACATGCAGTTACAGGCCAAGAACCCGAATGCTCTAGTTACCGTATCATACAGCGATTGTATACAATTGGCTGCTTGCGGAAGTAAGGAAACTCTGCCTATGAATCCGGATTTGTCGGCGGACCTGTTCACCTGCTGCCTGACGACCCCAATCGAGATAGCGATTCGTTTCTTCGTGCTTCAGAACTCGCTGCCTTCTGACCTGACAGTCGAGCAGGCGATGAAGATTCCTGCCTCTTCAGGAGCATAGAGCACCACTTGGCGAGCTCACATTTGATCCTCACTGCTATCCTTGATACCATTGCCTAGAAGCCTTTTCCTCGACCCTGTTTAACAAACTCTTTAGACAGGACATGATGGTGGCAACCTTATTTAGGAATTTTCCGCTGAGCCAGAGGATTATGAGAGTTCATCAATGCCATCCAATCTCCTCACCCCCTCTGCCTGAGACACACCATCACCCGTTATGGCAGTCGTGGAATTTGGTCGTGAAGATGATGCTGGCAAATTTGTCAGCGTTGAATAGGGCTGCTGATGGTGACCCTGCATACGAATAACAACATTTCGGATTCCTCACCTAGCAGCTCGCAGCCTTCAAGGTTTATCTCTCAGGGCGTGATTGATAGAAACCCTCCGGATCAACTTCCAATTGTGCTTCAAGTCTCATTGAGTTAGGTGCATCGTCTTAGAGCGCTTATTTTGCTCAGTAAAGTCCTGGATTTGGGTCCTTGGGCTATGAATCCGGCGTTGAGGATTAGTATTTTCCCCTCCGTGCTTATGCCATTGCAGTCCACGGCGCAAGAATTGAAACCTGTGATGGTGTTTATTTGGGCGAGGATACGGGCCGTCGGCGCTTCTGCCAGGCGGCTTGTTGAAGAATAATTGGTATAGCGATTTTGTACAAACTCTGAACCCAGCCTCTGGAATCCCCGTTGGAAACTCAAGCCAATACCATGCTACCCGCGCTTTTATTCTCGCCATGTTCCGCAGACGGTTTCACCAAGGCCAGGTGGTCTACATGCCCCCGAACGTCATAGGTTCCTATCTTTCCCACCTGGGAGACGAGAGAGAATCCATTGCCGCGCCAGCGAGCGTGCCTCTGTTTGTCTCAACCTTTGCACTATTTTACTCAGGGTAAGTGGCAAGGAATCGGAGAGGGTGCGCACTTGAGGCTTTGTGAACTTGCGGCGGATAACGTTCCGGAGGTTAGGGCGGCGGTATTGTACACACTCACGATTTTATTTGGGATCCCAGAGATGAGCGAGGAGGTTGCAAAGATTGAGTGGAATATTCCGGGATCACTCTTGATAATGACCCCGGCGGAAGTAATATGGTAGGAGTTGATAATATTCCTCAGTATGTTTGCCGAGAGGAATGAAGGGAAGTTCTTGGTTGCAGTATCCCGGTAGAGAGCCCAAGAGAGTGACAATCTCCCTAGTGTTGCGCGGAGGCAGACAACCGAAGGAATGAAGCCGAGTACTCAGCTATCCGAGAGACATCACTACAGAGTATCCTCTGGACCCGGAACGTTGGGGGCCTGGTGCAAACGGTTCGGCTGAAAGGGACACTCTTGGTGCCAATTCGCCTCATACCATTTTCTCAGCAATATGGCAAGTGTTGCTCATGTCCTCTATATACACATTCCTGGAGGTTGGCTAGGCTGCTCAGATTGTCGTTGACTATTTTCACCTAGCACTTTTTACAGAGCCCACTTGGCCAGCACGGGCTGAATATCATTCCCCCGCCAACCTTCGTAACTTTAGCCTTTCTCTGCCCACAAATTCGATTCCCGAGAGCAAGCGTCCCGTCTCACCCAGTCCGACCAAGACTGAAGGATGCTTTACTACCTCCTTGGGGAGATCGGCAAATATTACTGCCAGCTTGAAGCAGGTTGCTTTGGGATATGTCAGTGGGGAGACAACCCCTACAGTAGCTCCAACGACATTGAAAGGAAATTGGATAGCTAATGGCAGCGCAGAGAGTCTTGAGTGGAATGGACCCCCGGGCCTGGCAGCATCAGGTTGACGTCCAAACAAGTTGCTTGTAATATCTTCCTGGCTGGTTTCGGCGATGGAGCTGTTAGGATATACGATCGCCGTCTGGCGCCTAGAGACTCGATGGTGAAGGTTTGGAAAGAGCACAAGGCCTGGATTGCGAAAGTGCACATGCAGCGAGGTTGCATGCGCGGGTTGGTGTCTGGAAGTTCAGCGGGTGAAGTCAAGCTTTGGGGCATCCTGACGGACAATCCAGTCAGAGGGTTCCTTGCGCATATCAAGAGCATGAGAAGCTTGAGTGTTCATGAGCATGCTCCCATTATCGCCACGTATAATAGCCCCACCTTTCCGTTATATTTCTATTTTTATAAATGCTAATAATTTATCCCTAGTGGCTCAACCTAGCACGATGTGAAACCTGCGTGATGTAAATTTAGCAATACTCGAGTAAGCGTGGGATGGAAGGCTAGAAATGGCGAGCGCAAGGCTCTATGGCAGAAACAAGCTTACAGGGAGACAGTGGCTGTGTTCACAAACGTCAGCAATTACGAATAGTTTCGTTCTATGACGCGTATCTATATCAGAATCATAGCATTATTTGGTTAGCATTTCGGGCTAAGCACGAGGGCGCATCATCAAAATTTGCCTCAATGAGAAAAACCCACACCAAACAACAGTCACATCCCTTCTTCTAGTCGCGCTTAAGTATAACTATTGTTCCCTAAAAATCATCAGATGGGATTACATCTACCACTTCCACCGTTCTCCCAATATTTGTTTTTCTCTTCACTTTATACTTTGACTCCCCTGAACAGAAGGAGGAACCTGCGGCCGGTATACTGGATTATTTGCCAACAAGGATAGTTAGGGGGATGAAGGGAATTTCAGAGGAAATATCGCGGGCCCCGCGAGAGGTGGGGCATCTGGATCGTTTAGATGATGATACCTATTCCCAGTCCTGCAGACGACTTGCATGGGATTCTCTTAATCGACACGATGCAGAGGTTAGAACACAGCTGAAACCGGAAGAGGGGGGCCGCAACAAGCCCGATAATTGCGGCCCAACACCACTCTCGCATTCCGCGTTGAATAGACATGAGGAGGTCGTAAAAATACTGTCCGGGCAGCAAGAGGTCCATCCCAAGAAGCCAGCTATTGATGGCCGGGCACCGCCCTTCGATGCCGCCCGGCATGGACATGTGGAAAGGGTGAAAGGGTTTCTCAAGTGGGATAAGGTTAGCCCCAACGAGACAAATAGCGACGGCTGGACACTGCTCGCGTGTGCTGCCAGGAATGGACATGGGGAAGTGGTGAAAGTGTTACTCAAGAGGAAAGGTATTAACCCTAACGTGGCAGATAACAAGGGCTTGACACCGCTCGAGAAGGCTGTTTCTTATGGGCATGGGAAGGTGGTGAAAATGTTACTTGACCAGGATGGGATCAACCCCGAGGCGCAAGATGAGGACGGCTGGACACCACTCTCGCTTGCCGCTTGGCATGGACATAGGGAAGTGGTGAAAATGTTACTCAGGCGGAAAGATGTCAGCCCCGACAAGCCAGGTAACTATGGTAGAACACCGCTCTTCTGTGCCGCTCGGGGTGGGCATGAGGAGGTGGTGAAAGTGTTACTCAGGCGGAAAGGGGTTAACCCCAACAGGGCAAATGACAAGGGCTGGACACCGCTCAAGATTGCTGCTTTTTATGGGCATTGGAAGGTGGTGAAAAGGTTACTTGACAAGGATGGGATCATCCCGGGGGCGCAAGATGATGACGGCTGCACACCACTCTCGAGTGCCGCTTGGAAAGGACATGGGGAAGTGGTGAAAATGTTACTCAGACAAAATATCGGCCCCGACAATCCAGACAACGACGGCAGAACACCGCTCTTGCGTGCCGCTATGGGTGGCCATGAAGAGGTGGTGAAAGTGTTACTCACGCGGAAAGGGGTTAATCCCAACAGGGCAGATAACAAGGGCTGGACACCGCTCAAGATTGCTGCATTTTACGGTCATGGGAAGGTGGTGAAAATGTTACTTGACCAGGATGGGATCACCCCGGAGGCGCAAGATGAAAACGGCTGTCCACCACTGTCGAGTGCCGCTCAGAAAGGACATGGGGAAGTGGTGAAAATGTTACTCAGACGGAAAGATGTCAGCCCCGACAAGCCAGACAACGACGGCAGAACACCTCTCTTCTGGGCCGCTGAGGGTGGGCATGAAGAGGTGGTGAAAGAGTTACTCACGCGGAAAGAGGTTAACCCGAACGCGGCCAGTAACAAGGGCTGGACACCGCTCGAGAATGCTGCTTTTTATGGACATGGGGAGGTGGTGAAAATGTTACTTGACCAGGATGGAATCAACGCCGACGTGCAAGATAGGGACGGCTGGACACCACTCTCGTGTGCCGCTCAGAAAGGACATGGGGGAGTGGTGAAAATGTTACTCAGACGCAAAGATGTCAGCCCCGACAAGCCAGACAACGACGGCAGAACACCTCTCTTCTGGGCCGCTGAGGGTGGGCATGGAGAGGTGGTGAAAGAGTTACTTACGCGGAAAGAGGTTAGCCCGAACGCGGCCAGTAACAAGGGCTGGACACCCCTCGAGAATGCTGCTTTTTATGGTCATGGGAAGGTGGTTAAAATGTTACTTGGTCAGGATGGGATCAACGCCGACGTGCAAGATGGGGACGGCGGGACACCACTCTCGTGTGCCGCTCAGAAAGGACATGGGGAAGTGGTGAAAATGTTACTCAGACGCAAAGATGTCAGCCCCGTCAAGCCAGGCAACGACGGCAAAACACCGCTCTTCCGTGCCGCAGCGGGTGGCCATGAAGAGGTGGTGAAAGTGTTACTCACGCGGAAAGAGGTTAACCCCAACACGGCCAGCAACAAGGGCTGGACACCGCTCAAGATTGCAGCTTTTTATGGTCATGAGGAGGTAGTGAAAATTTTACTTGACGAGGATGGAATCAACGCCGACGTGCAAGATGAGGACGGATGGACGCCACTCTCGAGTGCCGCTTGGAAAGGACATGGGGAAGTGGTGAAAATGTTACTCAGACGGAAAGATGTCAGCCCCGACAAGCCATGCAACTGCGGCAAAACACCTCTCTTGCGTGCCGCTGCGGGTGGCCATGAGGAGGTGGTTAAAGTGTTACTCACGCGGAAAGAGGTCAATCCGAACGTGGCCAGTAACCAGGGCTGGACACCGCTGGCGAATGCCGCTTTTTATGGTTATGCGAAGGTGGTGAAAATGTTACTTGACCATGATGGGATCAACGCCGACGTACAAGATGAGGACGGATGGACACCACTCTCGGATGCCGCTTGGAATGGACATGGGGAAGTGGTGAAAATGTTACTCAGGCGGAAAGATGTCGGCCCCGACAAGCCAGGCAACGACGGTAGGACACCGCTCCTGCATGCTGCTAAGGGTGGGCAAGAGGAGGTGGTGAAAGTGTTACTCACGCACAAAGGGGTTAATCCCAACAGGGCTGATAACAAGGGCTGGACGCCGCTCAAGATTGCTGCTTTTCATGGACATGGGGAGGTGGTGAAAATATTACTCGACCAGGGTGAGGTCAACCCCAACGAGCAAGACGATGACGGCTGGACACCACTCTCGGATGCCGCTTGGAGAGGACATGGGGAAGTGGTGAAAATGTTACTCAGACGGAAAGATGTCAGCCCCGACAAGCCAGACAACGAGGGCAGAACACCGCTCTTGTGGGCCGCTATGGGTGGCCATGAAGAGGTGGTGAAAGTGTTACTCATGCGGAAAGAGGTTAACCCGAACGCGGCCAGCAACAAGGGCTGGACACCGCTCAAGATTGCTGCTTTTCATGGACATGGGGAGGTGGTGAAAGTATTACTCGACCAGGATGAGGTCAACCCCGACGAGCAAGACGATGACGGCCGAACACCCCTCTCGGATGCCGCTTGGAGAGGACATGGCCAAGTGGTGAAACTTCTATTGGAGCAGGGTGAGGTCAACCCTGACAAGCCAGACGACGAGGGTCAGACCCCGCTCTTGAAGGCCTCATGGAACGGACATGAGGAAGTGGTGAAAATGTTGCTAGAGCAGGACGAGGTTAACCCTCACCATCCAGACAAGTACGGCCAAACACCACTCACGATCGCAGCTAGATTTGGCCATGACAGGGTCACAGCTCTTCTAGTTGCGCATTCCAAAAGTATCCCAAGGCGGGGGCGGAAATGTTGGAGCCAAAGTATCCGCAGGTGGGGGCCGAAATCTTGGGAGTCCCGTTTTTTTGCACTAGTAGGAAAAATGTAAAATTAAGATTGTAGTAGTCACTGTAGACCAAGTCAGAGAGTTCTTTTTGCTGACATATTAATAAAAATAAAAATAAAAATAAAAAAACTTCCCGGGTTCTACAGGAAGGGGCCCGAGATTTGCTACTATAAAATAGGTTTTTCGAAGCCCACTGTAAGTTCAAGAGGGGGCAAACCGAAAAGCAGAAAGCTGTGCGACACTGAGCATTGAGGTGACGGAGTGGGTTTCCTTTGTACCATGAATAATTATCTGAGGACAGGGGGACAGGATGGAGGCGGCAGATTTTCCTATATTTGGCAGGGCGAGGGGACTGAAAGATTTTTCGTTGAGGGGGGGTCAAGCCTAAGGACGCAGTGGATACCTTAGATTAGGTGAAACGCTTGGGTGGTTGTAGCTAGTATGAAAGTAAGGTTTATCCATCCATCCCATTCCTGACCGCTGATAGATATAAACCCACGTGTATATATGCATAGTACAATAGTACACAATCGAGCACCCTTTCCCTCTCTCTCGCTAAATCATATCCATATAGTGTTGTAAAGAATATTTGATTGAAGACTCCAGTACTATATATATACCAGACTCACTACTCATCCTGGCTTGGGGTGCCAGACAACTACTCTGACACTTTTGAAAAGCCCGGTTTGCTCAAAGAAGAAAAACCGCAGGACGAATGTGCTACCGGCATTCCACATCACTGAATGGGGTAGCCCTGGGTGGTATATATATACAATGGTGGGTCGGAACAACCAGTTGCCAATTGGGCAAAGCGCGCGAACTCTACCCCGGGTGTGGATGAGAAAAGCAGTGTTCGCAACGGGGCAGTCCGTCCGTCCTAAGCCAGGACGAGGACGGACGGCAGTTTGTCGTCCCGTCCGGTCATTTTCTAAAGTTGCCCGACATGTAAAAATCAAAGACGAGGACGGACGGCATTCTGTCGCCCCGTCCGGTCTTTTCTAGAACTTGCCCCACTCATCCAAGTGAATGACCATCCCCCACCGTCCCCCACCGTCCCCGGCCGTCCCATGCCGTCCCCCGCCGTCTTCCGCTGTTTTCCGTTGTTTTCCGCCGTTTTCCGCCGTCCCCCGCCGTCCCCCGCCGTCCCCCGCCACCCCCAGCCGTCCCCTACCGTCCCCTACCAGAATATGTCTCAGATCGTGGGGCTTGTCGTCCTTCCTGGTGGCGGCCGTCCTGGAAATTCAAGGACGAGGACGGACTACGTTTTGCCGTCCCGTCCCGTCCCGGGCTCTTGGCAGTCCCCCCGCCGGGCCCTACGGGGGCCCTGGACGGCTGCGAACACTGGAGAAAAGGTTGTACCCGGGAGGCGAATTGCTCACTCCCCGGGGCCGGAGGTCAGAGACCAATCAGCATATATAGGCTTGTAACTCTCTTGCGAGCTGGACACCTTCACGCTCTCTACAACTTGCATTCACTCTTCCATTCTTTCTTTATTAAGAAAAATACATCCCTACTATTAATTTTCATTTTTACTTTTAGAGCATGTTCGGCAACCCATAGTATAAAAATATGCCATGTTTGTGAAAACAGATTATTTTCTAATAGGCAAGGTAAGAGATACACTATGAAAATATTTAAATCAGAGAAAAATAGAGAATACCACTTAGCATATTTTCATTAAGTGAGATTGCAGTCTGAGGCCTGACCATTGAGAAGTAGCAGAAATAGTTATTTTGCAAAATACAATATGACTTGTATTATAGTATTTTGCAATATTACTATTTCTCCTACTACACAATAGTCAGCCCTCTCATTAACTTATCCTTTCCTCCAGAGATGTTAAGAGATATCCTCTCCTACTCTGTTATTTAAATATTGTCATTGAGTATCTCTTACCTGCTTTATTACAAAATAAGCTATTTTCAGCCATATAGGCTATTTTTATATAGTGAGTTGTCGAACAGGGCCTTAATTTTATTGTTATAGTTCTAGTCGTCTTGATACAAGAGTTAGGTTGATACAATAGGAGATGCCTTGACACAAAAGACATTGTAATAAAATACTGTGGGTTTTAGAATCAGGCTTAAAGTTAAGGTTTGTACATTTATAATATCAATTTTGTTAGAATAAAATTTAGAAAACATAAACAAAAAATGTAAAGAGTGTGTATCAATCTTGTCTAAACCTATGAAGCAAAATAAACAATGGAAATATAAAAGAATATATCAATCCGGTTAAAAATGAAATAATTATACACATAATAAATGAAAATAATGTATTCAATCAATAGAAATTGAACTCAATCAAAAATATTTAACAATAAACCAGAATCAGCAAACAAACAGGGCCTTCCATAACTCCCCTGTCGTTCAGTTTTACATTTTCTTGAATCTCATGTCACCCAATTGTAATACTAAAAATCACTTTTCTTATATTTGAAAAGAAGAGACAAATCTTAATTTCTACAAGATATAAGTGTTAGGCATACCGGAAGGGTCAGCCTTCCATTAGTGAATAAAGACCTATAGTTACCCTACCTTATGATTCAGAGTTCAAAAAAAAGGACTAGCCAACACCCACCTCCTGCACCAGCGTCGGGAGGGCGCTCCACCGGCAGACACCACTGTAGTTGCATCCCCTCACCAATGACATAGTCATTGGAGCCCTCCTCGAAGCCCCGTATACGTCACAGCCATCCGTCCGACTGGATCCTGTTCATAGGATATAGGAGGGAAGACCTTTGGCGAGCTTATGCAAGTAGTTCAAGCCAGATTGGTCCACGTCGCATAAGGTTACTGAGCGCTAAAGATGAGAGTCGTGAAGGTGGTCATTAAGTAACGGGACGTTTTTACAGACAAAGGTTAAGCAACATATTCTATACCCCACGCTCTCGCAATGAAAGTCGCAGAAGTCAATGGTGTTGTTGGATAAGGTAGTTTGAGAAATCAAGCATACCTATACTCACATACATCAATAGTATCCTCGGATACTGACGGAACTATATGATAACGATATGACTATAGAGGGATAATGGCCATTGGTGCGATTATCTGGACAAGTCTATCTTATGCCTCGCAGCTGTCAAGTGCAGTATATATCTGCAATGCTGAGAGGTTCGATAACAAAGCTGGCCCCTTTCTTGGTTCGATCATGGAGACCATTCTGCGTATGCAATGGTAAGCAAGACTCCATGCAGACGAAGATGGATTGTGAACAATGGACTGATGTGTGGGAGCACCGTCAGGAGAGCTCATGGTGTAACGATTCGGAAGTCAAGTGAGGAAACAGAATTGTCAGGGTCAAATGGTGTTCTTACTATTAGAAAGAGCTAGATTTTGTTAGCGGGTACTTAGTTAGTATGAGAACTAGATGTAGGCCGCGACCACCCAGACGCGGCATATAAATATCGAGGTGCCTCCCGAGCTATTTGGACATCATCAAGTAACGGAGAAGAGATCTTATCAATATTATAAGTTTACGCTAGAAAAATCTTTTATCACTTTGCCTACTTTAAAATCATTGAGCCTTCCTAGACAATCTCCGTCTACGTTCAAGATTATCTGCCTGAGTTATCTCGCAAGTTTGAGATAGGCTCCCGCCTAACAATAAGCTATTATTGTCATTAACAGACTGACATTTTATATACTGAAATTGCACAATTTGCACAACTATTGCACAATTTCAGTATGTAAAATGTCAATTAGTAATTGCAAAAGATAACCCAGATTATATTGAAATTAGGATTAGTATCTTCCTCTTCAGTATAACTAGAGGAATGGTCAGGATTATATTGGGTGACACCCAATTAAACAAAACGTAAAACTCAACAACATGGATCTACAAGAGACATTGAAGCAAAAATGTTTTTTTCCTGATAAGATGTCTAGCTGTCCGCCATTGAATTAATATAACAATTGTATGAAGCAAGCAGGAACTATATTTTTTCTATTTATTTATTTATTTATTTATTTTCAATCATTAACACATACTAAACACAAGCAATGTTAGACAGAGGAGATTCAACTGTGAAAAAGGGTCCTTACAAGGGGCATTTCCGGGACCCTAGGAGTGGGAAGAATCTAGAGAAATACTGGTAGCCAGACTTGATGTCAAGCTTCAGATAGCCGTGACCTTTAACATCACAATACAAACACTAATTCTTCAAGTAGTGAAAGTGGAAACAAAGCCAGTAAGTAACGTACTTCTGGTGGAAGTGAGACGTCAGGTAGAAGGGAGATAGTGTAACTCATATGTAACATAGTAGTAAAAAGAGAGAACAGCTCACTCAATTGTAATTCAAATTTCACCTAATAAAAGAATTTTACCTCAGAAAATGCAGGCGAACTAACTGAAGTTCAGAATAGGTAAACAATAGTCACAATACAATTTAGAAAGTAAGAAAATCTGTGAAAATTGCTATTTATATCAAGCAAGAAGAAAATAGACCACCTAAATATATAAAATCATGTAAATTTATAGTAAAGTGAGTTTTAAGTACTCTTCTAGTAGGTAGAATAGGGTGGATAATAATAGATTATAGAAGAAGATATATAATAGTTAAGTAGGGGTAATAGATAACAAGTATAGTAAATAATTGTGTAAAGTAGTAAAAAGAGTTTTTTGAAAGAAGAGAAATATTAGAAGAGCAATATTGAATCTTAGAAGAATCCAATACTATTAGTTAACTAATTCAAGTAAAAGTAGTTTTGTTTGATCAATATCGATCCCGATAAGCATACTTTCATATCATTTTAAAAACTTATCCTATAATAGTCTTTATCTGCAATTCAAGAACCTTCAAGCTTGTTTAACACAATTGCATATATTAGAGGTTTCCAAATAGTACTTATCTTATATTTTACAAAGTAAAATAGTAATTTAATATCATATATTCATATATTTCTATCAAAGTTAAAGTTATATAGTTCATGCATCCCAAAATGTGCACCAGACTTTTACCTAAAATTCAATTGATTTTATCAAAACAGGTAAAAGTTTCAACACCTCTCAATATCTTCTACATTATAGGAAAGAGAATATGAACAATATAGAGAAATTGGCTTATTTTTTGAGTTCCTGGTTGATTTGATATTATGTTTTGAAAAGTTATACTTTTGCTGTAAAGTTCTGAAAGTGTTACATCAGCCACACTTTTTTATTATGAAAACTTTGGAATACTACTGACTAAGAATAAATAATAGAGTTATTTATATATTAAATAACATATATATAATTAAAATAATCTTGGCATTATATAAACAAGTACTTTAGTAAGCTTTGTAATTTGGAGTTCTTGGCATTAACTTGACGACTTGGCCCAAAAGTGCAGTACACCCATGTAACACCTTTTGACTAGTGTGGTGAACATTTTGGAATGCATGAACCATATAAGTACAATATCTTAAAATGGTACTGAAGGTTAGTATAATATTTTCAGTCTCAATTGTATGATCAGTTTACCTTCAAGAACATGATATTAGAAATTTCTGCAATAATTAAGTGAGTTTTCATAGGTTATAAGACCTCATACCACTTATAATAACATATATATATACAAGAAATTGAATAACAAGTATATGTAAATAGTTAGTTGAATAGTTAATATAAGGATATAATATTTTTATAATAAGCTCAGGATTGAATAATTAGTCTATTTAAAGCTACCTTCACCTTGGAAAACCAGTATTCATATAACTATCAAGCTAATTACTGCCTTTAGAACACTGTTAAAATATTAAGATTTAGAGTCTTTATATCCTTAAGGTGCCTTACTGCATTAACAACCGAAAGTTTTATAGTGACTTCATTAGTCTAAGCTAATAGTCTCTAATATTCTCCTTCATGATATCTTGTATCCATTTTATATTCTAAAGGTTGTATAGTTAAAACATAGTGTTCTATTATATTATCTGATTGAGAGTGGTGTCCCAGTGGCTCGCGGCCTGAGCCATTACTTAAGTACAGGATTTATAAGAATAAAGATACTCCTAGATCTTTTATTTTCCTATATTTTATAAATTATTTTAACACTATTCTTGTTCCCATTTTAAGCTATTCTCAATCTACTACTATCATTATATCAGCTTCTTTGGCTTTCATTATCTTCTTAGTATTCTATTCTCCTACTATAATTACATTTACTACTTATTCATATTGTTCTCCTTCAATTTTATATACTATACCATCCTGTATATTCCCTACCAGTGAACAATATTTGGTTCAATATTTGGCCTGCATAATAAGTATAGTTCTGGAGGACTATACTCTTTACCAGCTTTCTGACCAAAACAGTGATGATTTTGCATTTAATGCCAAGTGTAACACCTTCAAATTATTCACCCTAGCCTAGAAATATTGGTCAACTGAACAAGAAATACTACTTTGGGTAAGAACTTATGTTTTATATAAATAATATTGCAACTCTAGCCCATAGTAAAATATGCATTAATCTATTTCTGCAATAATTCGTGTACTTTCTTCTATTGTGTATTCATATCCTCAATGGCCCAAGATATTCTCAATTTTAAAAAACATATTGTTACATGATAATCATACTATTATTATATATCTGAGTCCACCTTACAGGTATAGTATGATAGGCTCATCTTTCTTTATCTAAACAATACCTTAAAGTACAGTTTTTCTGATAAAAATGAGAATCACTAAACTTAAGATGAATACAAAGCCTTCTATTATATGTAATCTGTATATTGGTTATAGTGTTTTGTATTTAGGAAAGTTGTATGAGTCTATAAGGCTGTTATATTTTGTGATCCGCTTTTTTATTATTTGAAGATAGGTTGTAGATCTGTAACCCTAGAAAGCCCACAAAATCTGGACAGTTTTACATTTAGCATTAATGGCAAAATCAACACTTTTTTTATCAGAAAGACAGTAAAGAGTATAGCCTTCCAAAATCATATCTTATGTATAAAATCTACAACAACTTTAATTCAATATAGTAGAACAACTAGTTATGCAATTCAGACTAGATCTAATGCCTCAGATACCTAAGAAGCAGAAGATACTTTTGGGCAAAAAAATGTATTTTGATATTTTTCACATTTTATGCTTTAGAAGTTGCAATTCAGAAGATATAAAGTTCTTTAATATTTTTTGAGCTTTGAGATATATATTCTAGGTATCTATAAAGGTTACTAGGCCAAAAAGAATCGTTTGGTATTGTGTGCCCATGTGTAGATTTCTAAAAAGTCACATTTAAATAGTGCCAATTATACATGTTTCTACTATTAGGCATATTTGAATCAAATTAAAGCCATTTTACAACAAAGAACAATTTTACAAGATACAGCAGAGTGCATTAGATTACTCTATCTCTTCCATAAAGGACATCCTCTTATGATAAACCTTAAACTTGAATGGTCGAGATTAGCTTAAGAGAATCAAGGACAAGGTAGATTTTACAAGATTTTATGGGTAGTAGAGTTAGTAGTAAAAGAGGTATTTTGAATCCTAACTACAAATCATTATGTTCAATTTCCCCAGTTTCCCACATTTCCAGCTCTCCCCCCATCCGCAATTTCTCTTCATTTCCACTATCCCGAGTCTTATCACCATTTCTACCATGCTCAACCCCCCTCCTATTGCCCCAATCCCTAATCCCGCCTCTATGGCCACTATCCTAACCTATAAGAAATAAGCTTATTAGAATTAAATATTTACAACTTATAAATAATTGCAACTAACCTCCAAATCGATTCATAACACTCTTTTGTTGACCTGCTTACTCACTGGGTCCATGGACTGCTCCTAGTTCAACCTCAACACTTCGAGCTTCTACTCCCGATGTCATTCTAGTTGTAAGTTAAGTTAGTATAGTCACTTTCCATTAATAGATCTATGTATATTATAAAGCACCGTAGCAAATAAAATAGTTTGAATTTTACTTACCTTATGAGTAGATGAATTTCTTTGGAAAGACTTTGTTGTAGTTGGTTGTTGGTTGGAGTTGTGTTTGAACGAAGGTGAGTAGAATTGGATTTTTTTTATTTTTATTTTTTATTTTTATATCATTTGGAATTTTGTTCGTCAAGCTAAAAAGCTAACTAGGTACAAAAGGCCCGTTCACCCTGCGGTATGGAGCCAAGCAACCTCCGGCAACAGTCCATCCCTCATCCCTCCTGCTAAAAACCCACTGACCCTGCCCGATACCTTTGGGACCCACGAACTATCCGGTGCTATGGGTAGAAAACTACAAGAGAAACTACAGGTCTGAATACAACGAACCAAAAACCTCCGCAGTTGTGCAGCCCACAAGAAAAAACCCCAACCCGACAGTGAACAACCCAGGAAATATAAGGAAACCTCAAGCCCATCTAGAAAGGAACACCAAAACCTAAGAACCGTAGACAACCCACCCTTAGCCCAACAGTAGACCCCATTCTGACGAATCAGGGAAGTGAACAAGTAGCCAGCAGGACAAAGTCATGGCCTCAACAGCACACACAAAGGGGTAAAAGTACCTGGGGCATAAAGCCCGGCCGAAGGGGCAAGCGAACCCCAGAGGGAGATCCAAATCCAAACCACCACATAGAAGGTGTGTGGCAGGACAGAGTAAAGACCGTAGGCCCACCGGAAACCGGACCGGGGGAGATGAATGTCCCGTGAGGGACAGAGGCGGCAGTATGATATCCCTAGAAACAAGAGAAGTTCACCAGCACGCACGCAGCCATGCCAGATCCCAACCCAAGACCATCATGAGGGAACAGAGGACAGGTGGTGAGGGCAGTAGGGTGCCAGCCAAGGAGAGAAGGCACTAGGGTGCCAGCCGACAAAACCGTAGGAGCGGAGAAAGGAGGGGTAGACCCAAACCAAGAAGTACGAGGGAAGGCGACCGAAGCGAGATCACGATTTTTCGACAATGCCGACCGTACCGGACACGACTGTCAGGAGATAGTGCAATACCAGAGAGCAGAGCCACCGGGGCCGCTACTTCACCGATAGCCCGAGACTGCGACCGACCCATTGACGGGGTAAGGGGGTTGCCGACCGTCCAAAGTGTTAAGCAAGGGCAGCGAAACACAGTGCGGAGAAAGGAGGTGAGAGTAACCGTGAAACCCCTAGAGAAAGACTGCCCGTAGACAATGTCATCAGGAGGGAATCAGACGGGAGAGGTGGAGGGGAGTAGCTTCACCCATCTAGGCAACTAGGCCATCAAAGAAGGGGCGAGGGACCAACCGTGATGATTTGCCATGGTGTTGAGATTTCAATCGCTGGAGGTGTAGGGGAGAAGGTTCGTGTTGGATTTGACTTGATATAGGAGCTTCTGATATAGGTCACTCTTTCAACAACCCTGAACCTGGTGACTCACACGAGTGAGTCACAAAACCCTTATTATGTGTCATAAGGTTCCTACGACTCATACTAGGGGGTTACAAAAACCTTATTATGTCTCATGAGGTTGCTATGACTCATACTATAGGTCACCAGGTTTAGGGTTGTCAAAAGAGTGACCTATATAAGAAGCTCCTGTATCAAGTCAAATCCAACATGCTCTGCGCCCCCGATTTTCCTGCCCATATGTTTCTCAACACTATATCGATAGGTGCATAATACCACCTCGCTTACATTTCTACCCCTCGCTTAGGCTTCGCGTCTCTAAGCCCCACCATGGCCCAGCCTGGTCCTCCCTCTGTCTTCGCCCCTATCTCGGGCCCCTCTTCTGTTGCCTCTTCGGCCTCTTCCTCAGTTCTGGTAGTCTCTGATGAACCCCGTTTCCTCTCCTTCTTCCTCGACTGTACACGAGACTTCATCTCTTTCACTCCGGCCCAGCTCTCTTCCCTCTCCCCTCGCGAGTGTGATGACCCCCTTGGCCATGGCATAATCCACCACCTTCTTTGCTCTGCTATCCACACCATCTCTGTGATCGGGGTCCGTATTGAGGACCTCTTCTCTGCCGTCCATACCCTCCAGTCTCAAGTTGCCAACTCCCTTGTCAACCAAGAATTGAGGGATTTAGGCAACACTGTCCATGACCTGTCACATCGTGTGGCTCCCACCGTTATCTGTGCACCACCCTCCCAAACTCCCCTGCATCAACAGGGTTCCCGCCAAGCTCAGAGTCGGCCCAACATTCCCCCGGCCACCACTGCACCTGTCCCCTCCTCATCTCACCCTTCAGAGTACTCCTGTGCCCCCGCTCACCCCCGCTCCTACACTGATGTCATTCATGGTGGCAATTGGGAGCTTAATCAGGCTGCCGCTGAGAACCCCTCCAGGCGCAAAGGCAAGGCCAAACCTAAGGCAATGTCTTCTGGTGCCTCCGCTGTTAAAGTCGCGAATCTCTTTGAGGCTGCCTCCCCCAAGTGCCTTCCTCCTCTCCCCAGCCTGTCCAGAAGGTTCTATGCCCCCCCCAGGGTTCAAGCCCTCCACCCTGATGAAGCCCTTATCCGAATCCGCTGGCCAGACCTCGCCACCTCGGTCCTCTACAAAGCAAACTCCGAGCTTCACGTTGCCTTCAAGACCTTCGTCAACGATAAAGGTGCCGTCTCCCTCATATCCACTAACACTGCTGTTCCGGCCGCCTTCTATGCTCCCTTCTTTGAGGCTCTCACCCTTAAACTCAACCAGTCCTTTCCCGTTGGCGACAACCCCTGGCTTCCCTTCAGGCTGGCGCCAACCGATCTCCAATTTGCCATCCACGGTATCCCCCTAGACGCCCTCCCCGATGACGACGATCTCCTCTTCCCTCACATTCAATCCTCCATCTACAATTCCAAGAACTTCCTTATCCAAAGCGCCCGATACCTCAACCCTGACCCCTCCTCCCCCATGGACGGCAAGAGTGCTTCCTCCGTCGTGGTCCACATCTCCCCTGCTCATGCTGACAGATTGGTCAATCCTCCCTCTGTCCTCCTTTATGGCAGCAACCACGTAGTTGAAAGAGCCTACCCATTGTCGCCCTCTACCCAGTGCCACAACTGCTGGAAGTTTGGCCATGTCAAGCCCAGGTGCAAGAATCCTATAATCTGCACGTTTTGGGCTGGCAACTATCCCAAGTCTGAACACCGGTGTTCGAACCTGTCCTGCCTGAGATAAGGGAATCTGCGGCCCGTTCTCAACTGCTGTGTTGCCTCCCCCCCCAGATGCTCCAATTGCGATGGGGACTACTCCGCCAGTGACAGGGATTGCTCTGCCAGACCGGTTCCCCCTATGAGGAATACTCCCTCCGCTGGCGACCCTCACACCGTCCTCCTCCACCCGCCGCACCCTCTACTCAAGAACAGGATGACCCCAATGTCATGGACACAGGTCCTGTCTCCTCCTGTCTCCCAGCTGCCCCCTTTACCCTGGCTCCGGCTGGCTCCAGCTTCAACGCACCCTCCCTGGCTCCCGCCTTTGACCTAACCACTCCGAAGGCCCTGCGGCGCCTCCAACCGGAATGTGATTGCTCCACATCCAGGACTGGTGCTCCTGGCCCCAAGGTGGCGCCCAGCCCCTCTCCCGCCCTGCAGGACCAGTCGGCCTCCCGCCGGTAAGATGTCGCACAGCCCATCGCCCCCAAGGCAGGACCTTCCTCCTGTACACTTTCTTTCAATTGTTCAACACAACAGCCTCGGGAGCTGGGATGGGGTTCTCTCCTTGTTTAATTCCTTTGGTTCGGCTTTACACCCTTCTCATATTGTTTGGCTTCAAGATCCTCCTTTTTGGCGCTCTCGCCTTCCCTTCTTCACTGGTTTTAAGTCCTTTGGCCCCCCCCACTCCCTTGGTTCTAAGCTGAGGGTTCCTTTTTATGTTTCTGGTAATTTTATGTCCTATGCTACGGTTCTTCCTAGTTTTTGTGACAGGCCGGATGTTGTTGCCCTTGATTTATTTGAGGTTGACCTCTTTGGTGCATCCTTTACCCAGTTTCGTATTTTGAATTTGTACAATCTTTGGTCCCAGCGCAGCAGTGTTAGCACAGTTTCTCCAGATTTGTCCTTTCCTGATGATGGTTTCCCCCTTTTGGTTGTTGGTGATTTCAACATCCAGCACCCTTTAGCTGATCCACTGAGGTCCTACTCTTGTAGGGACCTGGCGGCTTCTTTTCCTTAATATTCCAGGGCGGCTGAACTGGGCTTTGAGCTCCTCAACTTGCGCAGGGTGTTTACTCGCTGCCTCTCGGACAGTGCAACCTATCCTTCTGTCATTGATCTTTCTTTTACATCTGTGCTTTTGTTTCCTTTTTTTCGCTCTTGGGATACTTCCCTTCCTTCTACTGGCTCAGACCATGTTCCGATTTCCCATATCCTCGCTCCTCCAATCACCACCCCTCCACCTCCTGTCTCCACCTGGTCCCTGACCAACTGGGATTCTCGTTCCCCTGCCCTAAGTGATTTATTTATTCCTGCTCCTCCCTCTCTTCCAACCAGGGCTGCCCTGGAGGCCTGGTTCGATACACAACTGGCTCACGTCACTACCCTACTTTCCTCTCACACCAGGCTCAAAAGACCCTCCCACAGATCCAAGCCCTGGTGGTCTCCCATCCTCTCAGTCATCCGGCATGAGTTTCACTCAACATCCCGCCGCTCTTGTTCCTCCGCCTCCGCCTCTGATAAGGTTGCCGCCCGCCTTTCCAAGCAGGGCTACCCAAAGGCATTAAAGCTGCGAAGAAGGCCCACTGGAAGTTCCTCCTCACCTGAGCTACCCCCTACTCAATCTTGGCTGTGAACAAGATACCAGCCAGCTCACCCGCCCCCCACTTCCCCAATCTTCCAGGTGCCTCGTCTCCTAAGGAAATGACCAAAGCCCTCCTGGACCACTTTATTCCACCCCGCCCCTGCCCTCCCCTGCCTTCAATCCTCCTCCCCTGTGGTGACTGTCCTGAGCTCACGAAGAAGGATGTCTCCTTGTCTCTCATCAACTGTTCACCCTCGTCGGCCCCCGGGCCCGACAGCATCCCCTACTTGGTTTGGAAGTCTGTCTATTGTGCCTCTCCCCGCATACTGGTGTCCCTCCTCGCCCCCCTTTTCCGTTTTGGCCACCACCCCTGCTCCATTAAGAAAGCCAATGGGGTTGTCCTCGACAAGCCTGGCAAGCAGTCCTACCACTCTGCGGCTTCCTTCAGAATCATTGTTCTGCTCAAGACTGTCTCCAAGATCCTTGAAAGAATAGTTGCCTTCCGCCTCCCCCATAGCGCCCGATTCACCGGCCTTCTCCACCGCAACCAGTGCGGCTCGCTCACCTCTCTCTCCTTGGTTGACGCCTCCTCCGCTCTCACCCACACAGTCCGTTCTCCAGCACCCTGCTTGTTAAGGCTCTTCGCTCTTCCTCGATATCAAGGGTGGGTTTGACAATGTTGAGACAAAGATTCTCTGCTTTGACCTCCGACGCAAAGGGGTCAATCACGACCTGGTTTCCTCGGTCAGGTCCTTTCTTTCTGACAGATCCTGCCCTTTGCTTTTCCAGGGCTAACTCTGTGTCTTGTCCCCTGTCTCAGTTGGTACCCCCAGGGCTCTCGAGTCTCTCCCCTGCTTTTCGTTATCTACGTCTCACCCCTTCACATCCAGGTTCCGAAATGTCAGGTTTTCTCTTACATGGACGATTTCTCCGTTACTACATCCTCCCCCTCCTATCGCTCTAACTCCAGGGCTCTGCAGGGTATCTTCTGTCGCTTGAGGGCAATCGCCCACAAGTGACATGATGACTTCTCAGTTCCCAAGACAGAGCTCATACACTAGCATACCCCTGTGCAGAGGGACCCTCCCCACTGCCAGCAGACCCCCTCCGGTAGCCCTCAATGGCCAGCTCTTTCACCCCTCCCCTAAGCTCAGATTGCGCGGTTACTGGTTTGTCCCGGACCTCGCCTCTTCCGCCCACTTCACCCGCCGGCTTGCCCTTTCTCACGCGGCCTTTGCTGCAGTTAGACATCTCTCCTCCTATGGTTGAGGAGTCTCCCCCCATCTCAGTCACTGCCTCGCCTTCTCCCTCCTCTTTCCTATCCTCTCCTATGGCGCGGACCTCTTTGTCCCCTCCAAAGGCCTCCTCTCCAAGATGGAAGTCCATTGAAGACAAGTCCAACACTGGGTTTCGAACTGCTTCCTGGCTACGCCCATCCCAATCCTTTCAACCGAGGCCTGCCAGCCTTCCCTGTCTGTCCTGCTCCCTCACCAGAGACGCATGGCTGCCCTCCGGCTAGTGTGCTCCCCCCCTCAGATTAATCCTGCTTCTGCCCGCCTGTGCAGGTCCTTTCCCTCTCTCCTCAAGTTTCGTGCTCCTGATTCCCATCGTTCTCTTTGCACCCGACTGGACCCTAACATCATGCCGCTCAATTGGAAGACCCCGCGCCCCTCGCCTCCGACTAGGACCCACCTCCCTGTGGACGCCATGGCTTCCCTTACCCTTCCCCTCCTTGGAGGCCTCTCTTATGCTCCTCTTATCTGTTAGCTCTATTAGCTCTACGATATGTTGAGGTACGGCTATCCACTTAGGTCATGTCTATGGGTTAGGTCTATCATTGGTTGTGGGGGAGTGGGCTTGGCATGGTATTTCGTTTTAGTAGTCTTCTCTCTTGTACGACTAGTTATTAACGAACATCTCACCTCACACAAGTATCACACACACATCCCAACAGGTTATGAGCCTCTGCATGTCCCACGCTCTACGAAAACAGAAATTGGGAAGTTCGAAGGTCGGTTTGCTACACCGCGGTACCTCTCAATAATTTCTTCCTGTTCGTCTGGATTGATTGATCAATTGGTTGATTTCGTTCATCTATTGCGCTTTAATTTCTATTGATTTTCTATCGGTCTTTTACTCTCTTTCATCGTACGGATCTATCTATTCATCCATCCATCCATCCATCCATCAAATCGTCTGTCTGTCTCTCTGTCTATCTATCGCGACAATGACGGACTCATACGAAGTCAATGTCACCTCGCGAATGACGTTTCATTTCCTCGGTGATAAGAACTTTGCCCAATGGCGGCAGAGAATGGCCGATCAGCTTAAGGAATTGGATATGTGGTGGATCGTCTCTGGGAGGGAACCCCAGCCCGACGCTACTAGTACAGAACCAACCGTGGTTAGTACTCTCAATAAGTATCGACGCAAATGTTACCGGATTACAGCTAAAATTCGCAACTCGATGGAGGCACACATTTGCGCTCAGTATAACGCCGACGGCTATGACGAGGACCCTGCTCTGCTCTGGGACCAGCTCCATGCAAGACTGTAATGACCCTACGATAGGTAGCTACAATCACTATCACCTTAGCCCAAATGGTATACCAAGAGGTAACCAGAGGTGGTATGGTCTCGTATACTTTATACAAATAGCTGGTAAACCTAGGATAAGGCCTAGGC
>Ga0307509_10002472_pt1 | contig 29870 bp, 36 predicted proteins | sample 10_EM_MG_FD_202245 | JGI IMG/M metagenome (GOLD analysis project Ga0307509, IMG submission 202245) | Populus trichocarpa ectomycorrhiza microbial communities from riparian zone in the Pacific Northwest, United States - 10_EM | ecosystem: Host-associated > Plants > Roots > Unclassified | place...
TATGTAAGACCTAAGCATATGATTACCCGGCATGAGAAATGTTGATCACAACATGACCGGAAGGAACGACTGGTATGATAGCGAGCCAGGCTGCATGTACAGACCAAGTTCATACGGCATAAGAATCGAGAACCACTAATTGCACGCAATTACTTGGGCAATGATTAAAGCCAAAGTGGTGTGCGAGAACTCAGGGTCAAATGGTGTTCGCACATTCACGGAAACTAGGAGAAGTTGGAAAAGGTACTTCGCCAGTATGATAGATAGATGTACCGCGGGAAAGGGTATAAGAGGCGGGCAAGAGCCCGGAGTAGATAGAGATCAACAAGCACGGAGAAGAGATCTTATCAATATAATAAGTTATTCACACTTTTATATTGTTACCAATACTTCGACTATCTACACCGAAGTGAATATTATATCTAGCCTACATTACTCGTGTCTTCTTAACAAGTTCTCCGATATAATCACGATTCAGGTCCTACTTGTCAGAATACCTCACGCCGAAGCTACCACCTAACACAGTGTGGCTCCCTCCCCGCTCCCTCATCTTTTGATGCTGCCCTCTCACTAGTAGACACAGTCAGGACTCTCCAACGCCCTGGCCTCAAGGTCTCTACCCTCTTCCTAGACATCAAAGGAGGCTTTGACAACGTTAATGCCTCAATCCTGTGCTCCTCTCTCAACAAAGCGGAAGACCCTCACTACATGGTAGCGTGGATAGGCTCATTCCTTTCCCAAAGAACCTGCCGCCTACTGTTTCAAGGATCACCTAAAACCTTCTCCCCAGTCCAAGTGGGCACCCCCCAAGGCTCCCCGACATCCCACCTATTGTTCGTCATATATGTCGCATCTCTCCACATTGACCTCCCGAGAGGCCTCTCCCTCTCCTATGGTGATAACTTCGCGCTGTCAGCACCATCCATATCGTATACGACCAACGTCAGATCACTACAGAGAGCCTTTGGGCAGATCAGGGCCCCTATTAGGGCTCGTGAGGTAGGCTTTAGCGTCCCCAAGACTGAACTTATCCATTGGAGGACTCCTCTTCAAAGAGACCCCAAGGGGGATCCCTCCCCACCCCCAATATGCCTGGATGGCCAGATCATTCATTCCCCCCCTTCCCTGCCTCAGATGGCTTGGGTACTGGTTCACCCCTAACCTTGCCTCCTCAGTACACTTTTGCAAGAGGCTGAGTCTAGCTCAAGTGGTCTTCGCCCCTGTCGCGAGGCGCCCCCCTCCAGAATCGGGACTATCTCCTCACCTCTCTCGCCGCCTGGCAATATCGCTACTACTCCCCACTGGCACCCTCTTGTACAGGGCTGACATCATGGTCCCCAGCAAAGGCATGCTTGCTAAGATGGATGTCTACTGGCGACAGGTCCAACGCTGGGTGTCGAATTCCTTTAGATGAACTCCTATACCGATACTATCGGCGGAAGCTTGCCTTTCTCCCCTCCAAGCCATCATCCCACTCAAGTGTTGCATGGCCGCATTAAGGCGAGTCTGCGCTCCACCTACAATCAACCCTGCGGCAGGCTGTCTCTGCCTATCTTTCCCCTCCCTCCTCAAGCACCGAGTCCCGGACTCACACAGGGGCCTCTGCACCCGCCACGCCCGCAATGTAATGCCACTCTCCTGGAAGACGAATCGCCCCCCCTCAAAAGTCAGGTCCCATCTCCCTGTAGATGAACTCGCCAACCTGGCACTCCCCATTCTCGGATCCCTCTCCTTCGCCCCCCTCGCCAATGCTGCACTTTTCCCAGAGCAAGCAACTCTCCCTCCTCATGACACCATGATGAACGCCTACAAAGCCCTCCAGGGCCGAACAAGACTCCTGCTCCTGGAGGAGTGGAGACGCATGGCACCGCCCCCTTCATACAACACCTTTCCACTGTCACTAACGCCCCACCCCTTCATGGGCTTGGGCAAGTTCATGGCCGGCCGCATCCACCAGATGAGAGCACACAAGCGCTACCTCGCCGCCCACCCCTCATGGTCAAGGTTAGACGATCCCAAACACTGCCCTAGGTGCGGTGAAGAGGAGGAAACCTTCAGCCATGCCATACTCTGCTGCCAGTCGACGTACTTGCATAGGGAACGCCTCCTCCAAGGCATCACTAGTGTCGGACCCGACTCCCCCCTCTGGACCAGCAAAAACTTACTGCTGGCCCTGGCTGCCTTCATCAGAGCAACCGCGACCAACTACCCGCCGGATATGTTTCTGTCCCTTCCCCCCTCACCAGCCTCTATGGTCTTACCGTCCTCCACAATTTTGCGCCCCCTGGGCCTTTTTTCCTCCTCCCCAATACAAGCTGTCTAGGTTTTCCCTTGTGGTGGCTGTTGGTAAATTTTATTTTCCCAGTAGAGGCTTGTTATGAGCCTTTATGATTATCCTTTCATTTGTTAGCCGTGAGATGGTGATGTTTCGAGTACTTGACACAAGTTGGAGATGATTTTATTATTTCGTTTGTTTTTTGGTTTTTTGAGATTGAGGTTTTGTTTACGCCATAGCTAGCGCTGCATGCAAGTTCTTGTGCCGTAACAATGAATACATGATATAAAATAAATAAAAATAAATAAATAAATAAATAAAAAACTGACCAAGAGATAGGCGCACCCTCTATTGTCCTGCCCCCACATTTTACAACACCCGTCTGATAGTGCACGCTCCTGTCCTCCGCCTCATGCTCTCACTCCGCTTAGGCTTCGCGTTCCTGAGCACCTCCACCATGGCCCAGCCTGGTTCGTCCCCCTCGTTTACTCCAATTGAGTACCTCCCCACTGCGTCTGGTTCTGTGGCAGACTTCGAACCAGAAGACAGTCACCTTCACCACTTCCACCTAAAGACAAGGCAGCTCACTGGCCTCACGGCCGAGCAGCTCCCCGTACCCTCCGTTAGCGAGATAGAAGACGTCTCCCTCACGGACAGCACAATTCTCCCCCTCCTTTGTTCCCTGGTCCATGCCATGTCCGCCATGGGTAAGGAAATGGAGGAGCTCCACCTCCAGACGAGCGACCTTGAGTCTCGTGTCGCCAATTCCCTCCCCCAAGGTGTGGACCACTCCACACAACTAAACCAAATCCAATCTAGTCTAGGTGACCTGTCACATAGGGTGGCACACCTCCCACCCGCACAGGTCTCTGCACCGGCCCCAGCGTAAAACATCTCGCCCCCGCCCTTCGGCTGTCCCAGCCTCACCAGGCCCCTCCACCAGAGGACCTCCCCAATGTCCACTCAATGAACCCACGCAGTCATATGCAGCAATTGTTGGTGGTACCAGCGAGTTCGACAAAGCGGCACGAGAGGTTCTGGCCGCCAAGAACAGCACCACCAGACGGAAAAAGAACTCCACTACCAGCACCTCGGCAACAAAAGTTGCGGCAGCTGCCAAAGAAGGTTCTCCTCTGAGGGCTCCCCCCCCACTTGCCAGTGCTGCCACGAGATTCTTTGCCCCTCGCTCTTCCACTGCTCCTCACCCTGATGCCGCCTACATAAAAGCACCCCTGCCCGACCTGGGCTCTTCCGTTCTCCATGAAGCAAACTGCTCCCTCGCGCTCTTCCTCAAAGCCATTGTTAATGACAGAGCCTCCATCACTCTCATCGTAGTAGACACATCGGTCCCTGCTGCATCTTATGCCCCATACTTCGAGGCCCTAACCACGAAACTCAACCAATCGTTCCCCGTTGGGACAAACCCCTGACTCCCCTTCAGACTTGCACCCACCTCTGTCCAGCTTACTATCCATTCACTACCGGTGGACTACATGCTCCTGCAGGATGAGAACTTGTTCAGCAACCTCTCCAACCCGATACTTAACTCCAAGGATGTCTCCGTCTCTGCAGCCCGCTTTCTCAACCCGAACAGTCAGTCCTGTATGGAAAAACGAGCGTATTCGGTGGTTGTCAAAGTCGAGCGTGATTTCGTCCAAACTATGCTCCCGTCCCTCTACCTGTGCGGCAACTCCAGGACGGTCGAAAAAGCATACTCGTCTTCCCCCCTCATCAAGTGTCCGAAGTGCTGGAAGTATGGTCACGTCAAACCGCTATGCAAAGCGGAGTCACCTACATGCCCACTGGGCTCCCTCCTACACACCAAGGCCGAGCATCGTTGCCCCAACCCCTAATGCCCCCGTGGTGGAAACCTTAGGGCCATACTGGGATGCTGCCTCGGCTCCCCAGCCAAATGCTCCAACTGTGGGGAAGCGCACGCGGCGAGGAGCCGGGACCGCCCTGAACGACCCCCCCCTCCAGCCCCATGAGCCGCCCCCGCCATCGAAGAGTACCAAGCTGTCCTAGACCCTGATGAGATGGACGTCGAGGCAGATGCTCCACAGGCCGATCCCAGCCTCCCTGCAGCCGGGGGTCCCACACCCCCCCCCAAGGCTTCCGCCCACCGTTCCAGGAAGAAACCCCAAGAGCCGCCCCCACTACCACAGCAGCCCCCCCAGCCATGACAAGATCAGCCTCCATGGGCTGCCTTCCCCCCTGCGAGGGGGAGGCTAGCCCCTCACTAGCAACTGGCCATTCAGCAGGCTCAGCCTGGTAAGATGTTATACACCCGCGAATCATTACCACCAGGTCTGGGCCCTGGGCACATTCTTTCCATTGTTTATCATAAACTGCCTTGGGAGCTGGGATGTGTTTCTGTCCTTATGTAATTCGTTTGCTTTAGCCAAAAACGCTCCTTGGATTGTGTGCCTTCAAGACCCTCTGGTTTGGAGGAACCGATTGCCTTCCCACTCAGGCTTTACTTCCTTTGCCCCATCAGCTACCAGTCACCGCCCTCGTGTGGCCTTTTATGTTTTCAGTTCAGTTATCGATATGGCCACCATGACCTCTATCTTTACGGGCAGATCAGATATAGCTACGGTTAGGTGGTAGCTTCGGCGTGTGGTATTCCGACAGGTAGGACATTAATCGTAATTATATCGGAGAACTCGTTAAGAAGACACGAGTAATGTAGGCTAGATATAATAATTGACTTCGGTATAGATAGTCGAAGTCTTGGTAGCGATATAAAAGTGGAGATAACTTATTATATTGATGAGATCTCTTCTCCGTGCTTGTTGTGTCTAATAGCAGCGAAGATGCTTCGATATTTATATTCCGCTTCTGAGCAATCGCGGTATACATGCCAACTCTATACTAATTAAGTATCTTGCCCGCAGCTCTGCGAACTTCAGCTGAGTGCGAACACTCGTAGACCCTGAAAACTCTCTACCATACCTTTTGCTCCCATGTTCAACTTATTGGTCTGCGCGGCTGTTATCCCTGATAGTGTAAAGACCACGTCTGCTGTCAGCTCATCCGTTTATCCGTTGCCAACAATGGTTATGAATTATCTTGCCCCTGTGCTCATCGAGGGTAGTCTAACTAGATGGACAGAACACGGCCATTCTTCGTTGGTTGGTTCGGTCGAGAATTCGGCATGCGACTACATGTCGTATTCTGATCTTCCGGCATTACACGACTTGTCCTCAGGATCATACCTATGGGCTTCTTCCCTCGGACTCCATCTTTTACCAACTTGTCCTCTGTTGATGCACCCGATCCAGTTACTGGGCATAGATACCTCCTTCATACTCTACACGACTTTGTAGGTACGAGGGGACTAAGTTTCGTGCGAAACGTCCCGTTCCCTGCGACCCACTCTTCTGACAGTGGGTCTTCAAGTGTCTGTAACCTTAAGCGCCGTCGTGTGATTCACCTGCCTCCACTTGCATAAGGTGTCCGAAGGTATCGCCTTATATATCCTGCGAGCAGGATCCGGTCGGAAGGACGGCCGCGACGTATACGGTGTTATAGGATATGTTCCATTGATAGTGGTCTTTGGTGTTGGGACACAACTACCCAGGTGGCCAGTGATGACGCGCCGTCCCAACGCCAGGGCTGGAGGGGAGTGTTATCTTTATCCTTCGAAGTTCGTGCGTGTCAAGGTAGGGTAACATTGCCCTGTAAATCCTGACGGGGAGTCCGTGCGCCCAACAGGAGCTCTCCTCTTCGAAACCTTCGTCATGAATACTCTATGTCTATTATACAATCTATCTTCCACTTCAAGCTCCACATAATAGGGGTAAAAACCACCAGCGTTTACTAGTCCACCGATGGAAAACATTTCTTATGTTACTCGGCCTCTCTTGGGCCCGGCATCTCCGGGTTCTCGCCATGCAACCTTTCCACCTCTTCCTCCGCGTTCTTCATACCTTCGCATGATTCTCCTGTATTTTCATCCTCCGCGCAGCCCTTCCATTTCACAAAATACCGAAGCTCTTTCATCGGTTTATTCCTTTCTCGAACCTTTCGAGTGTATGAAATAATCTCTCTCTTGATGATCCTTTCTACCTCTGATGCTAAATCTCCTTCGATGTCTCCAGGACCTCGTGGAGGTTGCTCGCGATTTGGTCGGTTCGAGGCTCGGTAGGGTTCCAATAGCGAAACGTGAAACACACGATGAATTTTCCACAGTGGCGATATTTGTAACTTGTAGGCCCGACTTCCTCTCTTTTCTAAGACCTTGAATGGGCCATGCAGTTTCGGACTCAGCTTCTTCGATGGCCGTTTGGTACGTATGTTTTTCGCATGCCATATTACAAAGTCGCTGCCCTCGATGCTGGGTTGTTCCATTGCCTTTCGCTCGCTGTATTTCTTCATCGATTCCGGTGTGTTTTCTAAAGTTTGCTTCGCTTGTCGATGTATGTCCTGCATCCAGTGAGCAGACATTGTCGCCCCAGGGTTATGAGCTTCTGTTTCTTTCATCCATTCCGTTTGAGGGTGAAAGAAGTAGTTGGCGAATAATGGGGTGAACTTCTGCGCGTCCATTGCCGAGTTATTAAAGGCAGGCTCGGCTAACGGCAATAGTTGGTACCAGTCATCCTGAGTGTAGTTGATGAATGTTTGTAAGTAACCCTCCAGCACTTGGTTGGTTCTCTCCCTTTGTCCGTCAGTTTGAGGGTGGTATGCCGTTGACATGCGTCTCTTTACTCCTAGGATTTTGCACAATGATTCCCAAAACTGGCCAGAAAACTTCGCGTCCATATCCCATATAATCTCGGACGGTAATCCGTGACCTTTTCAGCCTTCCCAAAGGAAGGCATCCGCCACATCCTTTGCGATCGCATTTTCGTGGAGGCCGATAAAATGCGCCATCTTGGTGAATCGGTCTACTACTACCAGGATCAGGGTCTTGCCCTGCAATTCTGGTCGTTGTGTGATGCAATCTGTCGTTATGGAGGACCAGGCGGCATAGGGTACTCCTAAAGGTTGAAGTACCCCATACTTAGCATGCCGCGGGGATTTACTGTGTTGACATTCGTCTCAGGATCGTAGATAATCCTTGATCCAATGTGCGAGTCCTTTACCGTAAAGGACCCTTGTTACTATCTCAATCGTCTTTTCCTGTCCGAAGTGCGCCGCTACTAATAAGTCGTGACTGCCTTTGGTTATCTCGGTTTGAAGGGCTTCATTCTCGGGAATGTACAAACGATTTTTGTAGAATAGTAACCCGTCCTTTTCTATCCATTCATCTTGGATCTTTTTTCCACCTTCTCTTAACATAACCAGTTCACGGCCTCGGTTCTGCCACCTCTTGTCCTCCTTTCCGGCCATCCTAATCTTGTCAAGAAATGCATCGTTCATTGTTCGCATCAGGGCTACATGGACGTGAGGGCTTGATAGCATTTCTGTTTCTTTCGTCAACTGAGGGTGATAGCTGATATCCGCCGCGCTAATGAATTCGTTATTGTCTGTGTCTGTGTGAAGGAAACCTATTTTGACTCCTTCTTCTTTGGCCGTAATCGATCGCTTGGGCTTTAGATCACTTGACCCAAAACCCAATTTCGCTCGCTCGGTTGTCTCTAGATCGTCTACCTCCATGGCATCGGCATTGGCAACCTTTTCTATCATGAGTTGCCCTATCTGATGTCCTGCCTTGAATAGACATTCTGCCTCGCGATGATTACGAAGTATGACCTTAACTTCTCCTGTGTAATCCGCATCTATTACACCACCGCCCACTGCTATTCCCATTTTGCTAGCCATACCACTTCTCGCTGCTAGCCTTCTGTAGGTTCCCTCCGGCAATGCTATCGCAATACGCGTCTGAATCATTGGCTGTCCTTTTACCCGTACCTGTCTGTCTGTCAGGGCATAGATGGCATGACCGGCCGCAAACCTTGATCCTTGTGTTGGAATTATTGCCTTGTCCAAAACCCACATTATTCGGAGGCTTGTTGGTTCTCGTTTTTCTGGGGTGAGGGCCGTCTCCGCGCTTCACTTCTGATGAATTATTGAGATTTGAAAATGTTCGCTTTTCAAAATTGACTGTTCGCTATGACGAGCTCCCTCGTCAGGACGGTACTCCGGCCGTCTACTTAACGCATCGGGTTTCCCGCCCCTGCTTCCTAGGCGATAGACTATTTTGAAGTTATAATTCGTCAACTCCAGTGCCCATCGAATTTGCCACTGGGTCCAGCCTTTTTTGTCATAAAGGACTGTAGATTTTGGTGGTGTGTATATACCGTCATGGGCTCTTCTTCTCCCCAGAGGTATCTTTTCCATTCTTTGAAAGCCTCAATTATTGCGAGTAATTCTTTGTCATGTATCTCGTAATTTCTTTCAGCGCTGTTTAGTTTTCGAGAATGGAAAGCCACTGGGTGAAGCCTTCCCCCCTGGTATTGCAATAGTACGCATCCAAGCGCAAAGTCGCTTGCGTCTGGATCAACCACCGTCTTTCTCACTGGGTAAAAATGCGATAGAATTGGCGCCGTTGTAAACCTCCTTTTCAACGCCTCAAAGGCATCTTCCTGCTCTCTTCCCCAGCGAAAATCCTTTGAGTTGCCTTTCAACGTCTCGGTTATTGGCTTGCATACTTTTCAGAAATCTTGATGAATCATTGGTAAAGGTTTGCCAATCCAATGAACATTTGTACTTCTTTAACCAATCTTGCGTGTGCCCAATTTTGAACGCTTTTCACTTTCCTATCAGTCATGGTGACGCCACTCGTCTTGACAATATATCCCAGGAATTCGACTTCCTCCTGATGAAATACTGACTTCTTCAACGAGACTGCTAAGACATGTTGTTCAAGCCGGTCAAGGACTTTTTGGACTAACTTAATGTCGTCCTCTATATTTTCGGAGTATATCAGGATATCGTCTAAGTAGACGATAACTCCAGGGTCCAAGAATTCCCTCAGGATCTTGTTCATCATTGTCTGAAATGTCGCAGGGGCGTTTACCAGCCCGAAAGGCATGACCTTCTATTCGTACTGTCTATATCCTGTACCAAAAGCTGTTTTATGCTTATCGCCTTTTCTCATTCAAATAAGATGGCATCCGTCTTTCAGATCAGGTTTCGTGAACACTTTTGCTCCCGCAACGGGGTCTCGGAGTCCATCCATGAGTAGTAGGGGGTATTTATTCAGGATCGTGAATTTGTTGAGGTTCCTATAATCCACGCACAGCCGTAGAATTCCATCAGGTTTTGGAACAAAGAGCATTGGAGCACCGTAGGGGGATTCGCTGTCGGCTATTTTTCCCTCTGCCAGCATTCTCTTCAGGTATTTATCCAGCTCGTTCAACTGGTGTGCCGACATCGGGTAAATTGGGCCCCAAGGGGGTTCAGCCCCGTCTTTAAGGTTGATGGCGCGGTCGAAAGTCCTCCGAGGTGCCAACATCTTAGCATTTTTCTCTTTAAAAAGCTCCTTATACTGCCAATATGGTTTTGCCAGCGTTTCCAACTCTACTCCCCCTTCTTCCTCTTGTTCTATCCGTCCCACATACTGTACTTCCTCGTCGTAAGCCACAGTTTCATCCCACTCAAACAAATCCGCCACTGCTTCATCATCTATATGAGCGTGGCACTTTGTTTCTTCAAAGACCCATTTACTTGGGTCTGCTATATTTTTGAGGGGGTTTTAGTCATGCCACCACCCAGAGGGTATGATTAAATCATATCTTCCTGCGTTCACGATTTCGCAGGATATCATGCTTCGGTGGCCATAGGCACCGATTTCCAGGAGAATAGGATGTGTGTAGAATATACCTCCGGTAGGCACGGTTTCGCCATTGAAGGTTGTGATTTTTAACGGTTAATCCCTAGCTTCGGTCGGGATTTTGAGCCGTTGTGCGGCGTCTTGCTTCATGAGAAAGATATTAGAACCAGACTCTAAGAGTACGCTTATTACAGGTTTGGGTCCTTTTAATTCAATAAATGCCCTCCCTTTTGGGCAGGCTTAATGCTTAGGTTTTTTAACAGTTCTTGAGCTTTCGCTCAGGTCTTGATGAAATTTCTTCATCATCGCGGTTACTAATGGCGTGGGGGTTTGTTACCGCCCCCGTGCAGTTTTGGCTCTTAAAGCCTCCTCAGACAAACTATTTATACTAAGTGTCTAAATTTTTGATATGGGGCAGCCCACTACTAGCGGTCTTTACCTCCTGCCCAGTAGTTCCCATATTAAAGGAGTGGTGGTTCACTAGAGTACTTCTCGAGTTCACGACTAGGATGCGCGGTCCTTTATCGTCGACTTATCCTTCATATGAGACTGTCCCCTGCGACGAGTCCACCTTACATTCACCTTCGAGTTTGGTCTCACTCCCGAGACCCCCTCCGACATCATTTGTCAGGCAGGAACCTTGTGCGCAATAGAGGCGCCCCCAGCTTCTATTTGCCCGGCCATCTTACCCGCCGAGAAAGTCAGGTTGCCCTGGATTTCGACTCCCCTTCGCGTGTCGTGCAACTCAAGTCCCGTTCTGATGAATTATAGTCTTCTCCTTCCCTTGTAGTCTTCTTCGACCGCTTTCTTCACTTGTAATTTTTTATGACTCCCGTGGTAAGCACAGACTACCCACTTTTGGACGTAAAATGGCAACCGCTATGCTTTGGTCTTTTAGCCTTCCCGTGGGATATCGTCACCGACTACGCCACAGGTCTTTCCATTCGAGGCGGCAACCTCACTACCCGAACACCGTTGTTGTCGGTACCTGGATGACTTTTTATAAAAGGTCGTCCTATTCAAAGGCCCAAGCTGGGGGCCTTTGAACCGCTCGTCTTGAGCTTTCTCCCTGGCCATCCACGGCCACAGTGGCTACCTGGGGGCATCGTTTTGGCGCGAATGGGGACTGTCGTTTGCGCTTCGATTGCCCTCGATATACAGCCGACACTTGTATCGGTTTTCAACAGTATTTCCAAGCGTGGTTTTTCATTCCGCATCGCGTGCATTCCTTGTCAGATTTTTGTTCATCAACTACCATTTGATCGACACCCTGGTGGGCCTCTGCCCATACCTTCTGTTTAATCTCGCCCGCCGGTGCCACCGAACTTTCTTTCTTCACCTTCCTTTCCCCAGCCTTTTGCTTCTGGTGGTCTGTCTTTTCGTTAGCCGTGTATTGCTTATTTACACACTTTGCGGGTGACGTTTGCTTCGAATCCTCGAACTTGCTTTTCTAGCCTTGTGTCGGGCCTGAGGGGCCGCCCCATCGAAGATCTTTTCGTTCTTTGAAATCTTCTTCTGCTCGGGTTACGGTCCTGACTGCTTCCAACCATTCACCATCGTCGACATATTCTCTGTGTAAGAGGCGTCGCAATGCTTCGACTGGCACTTCGTTTTCATCATTTTCCTCCAGGCTGTCACGGTGACTCTTGCACAGATATTTAAATTTTCCATCGCCATCAAGAATTTTGTGACATCACCCCCATATTTGCCCGATCCCGTTTCTTGTAGGGCCTTTTCCGCTTCATGGGTGGGTCCAAAGCGTCGCAGGGCTTGTTCTCCAAAGAGGTACCAGAACTCTTATCCTTCTTGTCTCGTATAACCTATTTGTCCGGTCATTTGTCGTCTGTAGGTTAACGCAAATGGTGCGACTTCTTTCCCATCCATTCGGCTTATGGCCTATCGGATTCTTTGTGCCTCGTTCTCCCATGGCCAACTGTTTCGACCAAAATAATCCGTCCATGTCAGTAGCCACATGCATATATCTTTCTGTTTCTCTTTTCTAAACATGGCAGGGGGTTCCGCTGGGACTCTTGTTCGTTGTCCCAAGGCGTTTGCCATGACTCGTGAGAACAGGTTAAATTGTTCGTCGTTCTCGGCGTCATAGTTGTCTTGTTGAGGCTGGGGTGCGGGTCTCTCACCCCGTTTTCCTTTCCTACTTTCATCTGGCTTCCTTCCATATCCTTTTCCCTCAAAATTGGGGTCTCCTCCCCCTCCTCCATCTGGAGCTCCTCCCGCTCCGTGCTGTGGTGGTAGTGGTCTTCCTCCACCTGCCCCTGAAGCCTCTTGTGTCGGATCTGACACCTTCCTTTTCCTTTAACCTGCCCCATCAAGGTCTGCACCATTGCCTTTAGTTCCAAGATCTCACCATCTCGTGCCTGCTCCACCAGGTGATGCTCTAACATCTCCTGTTTCATGATGTTAAGACTTATCTCATGATTTTCTAGCTCCCTTTTATGCTGTTCATTCAACAGAAAGATTTCCTGGTCTAGGAGTATGTCTCAGTGTATTGACTGAGCCTCCATGCCTTGTACCGTTTCGTGTAGCTGGGATGTGACAGCCTTGTGTCTGGCTTGTCAGTCATCGCTTTATCCCAGCCTCTCGGCTACAGTGGAAGCGAGGCTTTTCTAGACCTTCTGGGATTCTTGGTCCAGAATCCGTACTTGTTCATCCATTGCTTTGAGTTCCTGCCCAACGATTTGGGCACCAGACCTTAACTGCGATTTGAATTTCAGCAGTTCATGGGCCATAGCTAGAACCTTGGCGGGTAATGAGTTGAAGGATAGATGCCGTGCATCGCGGCTTTCTTTGAGCGTTGGATCGAAACGGCCTAAGATTCTGTCCAGGGGTTCGATTCGACCTTTCGTGACCGAATCGCGGGCAGGAGCAGGGCTCTTTGAGCCTCTCGGTCTTCTGCTTGGGTTCTTGACCAAGAAGCCTATTCCAAGGCTTGGGGATCGGGGTGCGGGGCCACTAGAGTGTGACCTGGCTAGTCGAGTACTATCGGTTTCCAGACTTGGCGTCTCGTCCTGGGACAATTCGTCTTGTCCCTCTCCTTCAGGTGTTTCTTCTGATCGCCATTCCATGGCCTCAGGAACTTTGGGGTCTGAAGCCGTCTCTCTGGTGCCTTACTGGTGAACTTATCTTTTGTTAACTCCCCACACTTCCGGTATCTCAAAGTCTTGGCTTGAGCGTGTTCCGTCGCTATAGACTCCGACGTACCAGACCTCAGCTCTTTCCTCCTCATGTTCATAGTAACGGAAACCTTCGCCTTCCCAATGCTGGAATAAGGCTTCTAGGTCTTTGGTGGTGATGATGCTTTCTGGATTTGTCCAGAACGAGTAGGTTTCGTGATAGGGTTTCTGTGTCCCTAATTGGGGTATAGGGGTGTTAGGTGGTAGCTTCGGCTTGAGGTATTACGACAGCTAGGACCTGAATCGATTTATATCGGAGAACTCGCAAAGAAGACGCGCGCAATGTAGGCAAGATATAATGGTATATTTCGGGATAGATCGTCGAAGTATTTATAACGACAAGATAAAAACTTATTATATTGATAAGATCTCTTCTCTGTGCTTTTTGTGTCTAATCGGTGCGAAGATGCTCCAATATTTATACTCCGCGTCTGAGCAATCGCGGTATACATGCTAACTCTATACTAACTAAGTACCTTGCCCGGAACTCTGCGAACTTCATCTGAGTGCGAACACTCATAGACCCTGAAAAGTCTCTACCACACCATGTGCTTCCATGTCGGGCTTATCGGTCTGCGCTTCTGTTATTCCTGTGGGTGTGGAGACCACGTGAGGTGTCAGCTCATCCGTTTGATCCGTTGACAACAATGGTTACGAGTTGTCTTGCCCCAGTGCTCATCGAGGGTAGTCTAACCCGCTGGACCGAAGATGGCCATTCTTCGTTGGTTGGCTCCGTCAAGAATTCGACCTGCGACTGCATGTCGTATTCTGGTCTTCCGGCATTACACGAATTGTCCTCGGGATCGTACCTATGGGCTTCTTCCCTTGGACTCCATCTTTGACCAACTTGTCCTCTGTTGATACACCCGATCCACTTACTGGGCATAGTTACCTCCTTCATACTCTACACGACTTTGTAGGTACAAGGGGACTAAATTTCATGTGAAACATCCCGTTCCCTTCGACCCACTCTTCTGACAGTCGGTCTTCAAGTGTCTGTAACCTTATGCGCCGTCATGTGATTCACCTGCCTCGACCTGCATAAGGTGTCCGAGGGTATCGCCTGATATATCCTGCGAACAGGATCCAGTCCGACGGACGGCCACGACGTATACGGTGTTATAAGATATGTTCCATTGATAGTGGTCTTTGGTGTTGGGATACAACTACCCAGGCGGCCAGTGAAGACGCCCCGTCCCAACGCCGGGGCTGGAGGGGGCTGTTATATTTTTCCTTCAAAGTATGTGTGCGTTCAGGGTAGGGTAACCTCACCCTGAAAATCCTTACGGGGAGTCCGTGCGCCTAACACGAGCTCCCCTCTTAGAAGTGTTTATCCCGAATACTTTGTCTATTATACAATCTATCTTCCATTTCGAGCTCCACATAGTAGGGGTAAAATCCACCAGCGTTTACTACCTGTCCAGTGATGGAAAACCTTTCTTACGTTACTCGACTTCTGTCGGGCCCGGCATCTCCGGGTTTTCTCAATCAAACATTTCCACCTCTTCCTGCGGGTTCCGCATAGCTTTGGGTGGCTCCCAAGTATTTTTGTCCTCCGCGCAGCCTTTCCATTTTACAAAATACCGAAGCTCTTTGATTGATTTATTCCTTCCTTGAACCTTTTGCGTGTAGGAAATGATCTCACTCTTCACAATGCTTTCTACCTCACACTCTAAATCCCCCTCAATCTCTTCGGGGTCCCAGTGGGGTGTTTCGCGATTTGGTCGGTTCGAGCCTCGGTGGGGTTCTAACAGCGAAACGTGAAACACGGGATGAATTTTCCACCTCGGCGATATTTCCAGCTTGTATGCCCGACTTGCTTTTTTCTCCAAGACTTTTAACGGCCCATACAGCTTAGGACTCAGCTTGTTCGATGGTCGTTTGGTACGTATGTTCTTTCCATTCAACATTACCAAGTAGCCGACCACGATGCTGGGCTGTTCCGTCGCTTTTCGGTCATAATATTTGTTCATCGATTCCCGTGTATTCTCTAAGGTTTGTTTCGCCTGTTGATGTATGTCTTGCATCCAGTGAGCATACATTGTCGCCCCAGGGTTATGAGCTTCTCATTCTTTGATCCACTCCGTTTGTGAGTGAAAACCGTAGTTGGCAAAGAATGCGGTCATTTTATGTGCATTGGGGCTGAGTTGTTGTAGGCGTGTTCGGCTAACGGCAATAGTTGGTACCAGTCGTCCTGATCGTAGTTGACAAATGTCTGCAAGTGACCTTCCAGCACTTGGTTGGTTCTTTCAGTTTGTCCGTCAGTCTGAGGGTGATACGCCATTGACATCCGCCTTTCAATTCCTCGCATTTTGCACAATGATTCCCAGAATTCGCCGGAAAACTTCGCGTCCATGTCCAATATGATTTCGGTAAGTAATCCGTGAAGTTTCCTGACTTCCCGAAGGAAGGTATCCGCAACATCCTTTGCGCTCGCATTTTCGCGGAGGTCGATAAAATGACCCATCTTGGTGAACCGGTCTACAACTGCCATGATCTGGGTCTTGCCCTGCGATTCCGCTAGTTGTGTGATGAAGTTCGTCGATATGGAGGACCAGGCAGCATAACGAACTTCTAAAGGTTGAAGTACCCCGTACTTAGCATGCCGTGGGGACTTACTTTGTTCACATTCGTCACAGGATCGTACGTAGTCTTTGATCCATTCTGCGAGTCCTTTCCAGTAGAAATCCCTTGTTACTATCGCAATCGTTTTTTCCTGCCCAAAGTGCCCTGCTACTATTGAGTCGTGACAGCCTTGGGCTATCTCGGTGTGAAGGGCTTCCTTTTCAGGGATGTATAAATAATTTTTGTAGTATAGTAACCCGTCCTTCTCTATCCATTCGTCCGGCGTCTTCTTTCCGCCTTCTCTTAGCATAACCAGTTTACGGCCTCGGTTCTGCCCCCTCTCGTCCTCCTTCCCAGCCATCCTAATCTTGACTAGAAATGCATCGTTCATTGTTCGCGACAGGGGTGCATTGACGTGAGCGCTTGATAACATTTCTCTTTCTTTCGTCAACTGAGGGTGATAGCCTATATCTGCTGCGCTAAACAATTCGTTGTTGTCTGTATCTGCATGAAGGAAACATATTTTAACTGCTTCTTCTTTACCCGTAATCGATCGCTTGGGGTTTAGATCATGTGACCCAAAACCCGATTTCCCTCGCTCGGTTGTCTCTAGATCGTCTACCTCCATGGGTCGGCGTTTGCAACCTTTTCTATTCTGAGTTGCGCTATCCGATCTCCTGCCTGGAATACGCAGTCTGCCTCACCATGATTACGACGTATGACCTTAACCTCTCCTGTGTAATGCGCATCTATTACACCACCTCCCACTGCTATTCCTGTCTTGCTAGCCATACCACCTTTGGCGGCTAGCCTTCCGTAGGTTCCGTCCTGCAATCCTATCGCAATACGTGTTTCAACCATTGTCTGTCCTTTTGCCGGTACCAGTCCGTTTGTCAACGCATAGATGTCATGACCCGCCGCAAACCTTGACCCTTTCGTTGGGATTATTGCCTTGTCCGAAATCTTGATTATTGGCAGGCTCGTTGGTTCGCGCTTTTCTGGGGTGATGGCCGTCTGCGCGCTTCGCTTTTGATGAATTATCGAAATTTGAAAATGTTCGCTTTTCAAAATTGACTGTTCGCTATGACGAGCTCCCTCCTCAGGACGGTACACCGGCCGTCTACTTAATGCGTCGGGTTTCCCGCCCCTGCTTCCTCGTCGATAGACTATTTTGAAGGTAAAGTCGTCAACTCTTGTGGCCATCGAATTTGCCGCTGGTTCCACACTTTTTTGGTTAATAAGTACTGCAGGTTTTGGTGGTCGGTATATACCGTCACGGGCTCTTCTTCTCCCCCAAGCTATCTTTTCCACTGTTTAAACGCCTACATTGTTGCGAGTAATTCTTTGTCATGTATCTCGTAATTGCTTTCAGCGCTGTTTAATTTTCGGGAATTGAAATCCACTGGGTGAAGCCGTCTCCCCTGGTATTGAGATAGTACGCATCCAAGCGGAAAGTCCCTTGCGTATATCTCAACCACCGTTTTTCTCCCTGGGTAAAAATACGATAAAATCGGTGCCGTGGTAAACCTCTTTTTCAACTCCGCAAACGCCTCTTCCTGCTCTCTTCCCCAGTGACAATCCTTTGGGCTGTCCTTGAACGTCTCAGTTATTGGCTTGCATACTTTTGAGAAATCTTTGATGAATCGTCGGTAAAAGTTTGCGAATCCAATGCAAATTTGTACTTCTTTAACCAATCTCGGGTGTGCCCAGTTTTGAACGCTTTTCACTTTTCTATCACTCATGGTGACGCCGCTTGTTTTCACAATGTATCCCAGGAATTCGACCTCTTCCTGATGAAACACCGACTTCTTCAACGAGACTGCTAAGTCATGTTGTTCGAGCCGGTCAAGGACTTTTTGGATTAACTTAATGTGGTCCTCCATATTTCCGAAGTATATCAGAATATCGTCTAGATAGACGACTACTCCGTGGTCCAAGAATTCACTTAGGATTTTGTTCATCATTGTCTGAAAAGGCCCGGGGGCGTTCACCAGCTCGAAAGGCATGACTTTGTATTCGTACTGTCCGTATCATGTACAAAAGGCTGTTTTCTGCTCATCACCTTTCCTCATTTGAATAAGATGGTATCCATCTTTTAGGTCAAGTTTTGTGAATACATTTGCTCCAGCAACGCGGTCTGGGAGTTGGTCCATGAGTGGTAGAGGGTATTTATTCAGGATTGTCAATTTGTTGAGGTTCCTATAGTCTACGCATAGTCGCAGACTTCCATCAGGATTCGGGACAAAGAGGATTGGAGCGCCATAAGGTGATTCACTGACAGCTATTTTTCCCTCAGCTATCATTTTCTTGAGGTACTTATCCAGCTCTTTCAACTGGTGTGCCGACATTGGATAAATTGGACCACATGGGGGCTCGCCCCCTTCTTTAGGGTTGATGGCGTGATCGAAAGTCCTTCAAGGCGCCAACATTTTAGCTTTTTCCCTCTTCAAAAAGCTCCTTATACTGCCAATACGGTTTTGGCAGCACCTCCAACTGTACTCCCCCCTCTTCCTCTCCTTCTATCCGTCCCACATACTGTGCTTCCTCATCGTAAGCCACAGTTTCCTCCCATTCAAACATATCCTCCACCGCTTCATCTTCTATATGAGCGTGGCACCTTCCTTCTTCAAAGGCCGATTTACTTGGGTCTGCTATATTTTTGATGTGGTGTTCGTTATGCCACCACCCAAACGGTATGATTAAATAATATCTTCCTGCGTTCGCAATTTCGCAGGATATCATGCTTCGGTGGCCGTTGGCACTGATTTCTAGGAGAATAGGATGGGTATAGAATAGACCTCCAGAAGGGGCCGTTTCGGCATCGAAGGTCATGATTTTTAATGGTGCATCCCTAGCTTCGGTCGGGATTTCGAGTCGTCGTGCGGTGTCTAGGTTCATGAGAAAGTTATTTGAACCGGAATCTAAGAGTATGCTTATCGTGTGTTTTTGCCCTTTTAATTCAATCAATGCCTTTCCCTCAGGGCACGCGTAATGCTTAGGCTTTTTAATGGGTCTAGAGCTTTCGCTCAGTTCTTGATGAAATCTTTTCATCGTCGCGGTTACACGTAGCCTGGGGGTTTGTTACTCCGCCTGCACAGTTTCGGCTTGTAAAGCCTCCTCTGATAAACCTTTTCCAATAAGTGTCTAATTTTTGAATATCAGGCAGCCCACTATTAGCGGTCTTGAACTCCAGCCGATGAGTTCCCATATTACAGGAATTGTGGTTCATTAGAGTACCCCTCCAGTTCGCGACTAGGGTGCGCAGCCCTTTGTCGTCGACTTAGCCCCCATGTGAGGCTGTCCCGTGGGACGAATCGACCGGACCTCCGCCTGCGAGTTTTGTCTCACTCCCGAGACCACCTCGGACACCATTCGTCGGGCATGAACCTTGTGCCCAATGGAGCCGCCCCTAGCCTCTATTTGCGCGTTGTTTTACCCGGAGAGAAAGTCAGCTTGCCCTGGATTTCGACCCTCCTTCGCCTGTCTTTCAACGCAAGTTCCGTTCCGACAAATGGTAGTCTTCTCTTTCCCATTTGGTCTCGTCAACCACTTTCTTCACTTACAATTTTTTATTGCTCCCGTGGTGAGCACGGACTACCCATTGTTGGAAGTAAAATGGCAACCGCTATGCTTTTGTCTTTTAGCCTTCTGGTGGGATATCGTCACCGCCTACGCCACAGGTCTTGCGATTCAAGGCGGTAACCTCACGCCCACTCACCGTGGTTGTCGGTACCTTGATGACTTTTCATAAAATTTCGTCATCGTCAAAAGCCCAAGCTGGGCGCCTTTGAACCGCCCGTCGTGAGCTTTCTCCCTGGCCATCAACGGCCACAGTGGCTGCCTGGGGACGTCGTTTCGGTGCGAATGGGGACTGTCGTTTGGGCTTCGATTGCCCTCGGTATATAGCCGATACCAGTATCGGCTTTCGACAGTATTTCCAGGTGTGGTTTCTCATTCCGCACCGCGTGCATTCGTTGTCAGATTTCCATTTATCGACAACCTTTTGATCAACGCCCTGGTGGGCTTCTGCCCACACCTTGTGTTTCACCTCCCCCGCCGGTGCCACCGACCCTTCCTTTTTTATCTTTCTCTCCCCAGCCTTTTTCTTCTGGTAGTCCGCCTTTTCTTTAGCCATGTACTGCCTTTTTACACCCTTTGCGGTGACTGTTGGCTTCGAATCCTCGAGCTTTCTTTTCTCGCCACCTGTCTCGCCTGAGGGACCGCATCCTCGTAGATCTTTTCTTTCATTCAGATCTTCTTCCGCTAGGGTTACGGTCCTGACTGCTTCCACCCATTGCCCATGATCGATATATTGTCTATGTGAGAGCCGTTGCAATGCTTTTACTGGAAGTTGGTCTTCAATCATTTTTCTCCAGGCTATCCCAGTGACTCTTGCGTGGATGTTGAGATTTTCCGTTTCCATCAAGAATTTGGCGACGTCACCGCGATATTTGACCGATCCCATTTCCCGTAGGGATCTTTCCACTTCATGGATGGGACCGAAGCGTCGCAGGGCTTGTTCTCCAAAGACATGACAGAACTCGTATCCTTCTTGTCTCGTGTAACCTGTTTCTCCGGTCATTTGTCGTCGGTAGGTTAACGCAAACGGTGCGACTTCTTTGCCGTCCATTCGGCTCATGGCGTATCGGATTCGTTGTGCCTCGTCCTCCCACTGCCTAATGTTTCGACCAAAATAATCTGTGCATGTCAGTAGCCACATGCGTATATCTTGGTGTTTCTCGTTCCTAAACATGCCAGGGGGTTCCGCTGGGAGTCTCATTCGTTGTCCCAAGGTGTTGGCCATGACTCCAAAGAACAGGTAAACCTGTTCATCGTTCTCGAAGTCATAGTCGTCTTCTGCCGGCTGGGGTGGGGGTCTCTCGGCCCCTTTTCTTTTTCTATTCTCACCTGGCTTTCTTCCAGATCCTTCCCCTTCCTCATCGGGGTTTTCTCCCCCTCCTCCGCCCGAAGCTCCTGCCGCTCCCTGTCGTGCCGGTGGTGGTGGTCTTCCTCCTCCCGCCCCAGAAGCTTCTGGTGTCGGATCTGACACCTTCCCCTCTCCCTTGACCTGCCCCATCAACTGTTCCACCAGAGCTTTAAGCACCGCGATCTCACCATCTTGGGCATCTGGAGACTCCTGGTGGTGTCGTAGCTAGTCTCTCACAAGATTAATACTCATCTCGTGTTTCGCCCGCTCCCCCTTGTGCTGCTCGTTTATCCGAACTATCGGCTGGTCTAGGAGTAGGTCCCGGTGCATGGACTGCTCGCCAGTCACTTGCAGGCCTTCATGGAGATGGGAGGTGACAGCCTCGTGTCTGGTTTGTCTCTCGTCTGGCTCCCCCAGTCGTTCCGCGACCTGGGTTCCGAAGCTTTCCTGGACCTTTTGAGACTCCATTTTCAAAGGTTGTACTTGTTCGTCTATTGGGGTGAGTTCTCGACCGACTATCTGGACCCCGGGTTTCAACAGATTTTTGACGGTTACCAGTTCTTGCGCCATTAATACGATATTGGTTGGGAGGGAGCTGAACGCAAGATGTTATCTATCGTGACTGACCGTAAGATTTGGGTTGCATTGGCCGAGGATCTGATCTAATCTTCGGATTCGAACGCCCATGAGGGATTCGGTGGGTTCAGGCGTTCGGCGACCGCCTCCTCGTCGTCCCTTCCCATATTTGTCTAGGAAGCCTAATCCGACAGGAGAGCGTGGTGTTCGGTCGGCCGCAAGTGACCGGACTAGGTGGGTAACTGTGGTTTCCACACTAGGGGCCTGGACGGAGGAGAGTTCATCACCTCCCTCGTCTCCTTCTTCCTGTTGCCATTCCATGACTTCAGGTTCTTTTGGGTTAGAAGTCATCTCTTATGGCTTCTTTAACGGGAAACTTATCTTTTGTTTCCTCCCCACACGTCTGGTATTTGAAAGGGCTGACTTGAGGGCGAGTCGATGTCTGGGTAGTGAGTGTACCAAATGGAGTTTGATTTCTCTGAGGGGGTGTGATAGGTGAATTCTTTACCGTCCTGGTATTGGGATAGGGCGGCTATGGCTTCGAGGCTAACAGTATTTTCTGGGTTGGTCCACCAGAAATAAGATTCGTGGTAGGGTTCTTGTGTCCCTAAATCGGGTAAAGGGCTAAGGACTTCGTCTATCGAGATAGTCCTCAATGGTCTTGGATTGAAAGGTTTTTTATGTTTGGGAGTATGAGTGTCTCTGCCAAACATTGTTCTCGGTAACGATGAGAAGTATCAATATCCTGTCAGGTGGTAGCTTCGGCGCGAGGTATTCCGACAGCTAGGACCTGAATCGATTTATATCGGAGAACTCGCTAAGAAGACGGGAGCAATGTAGGCTAGATATAATGGTATACTTCGGGATAGATCGTCGAGGTATTTGTAACCATAAGATAAAAACTTATTATACTGATAAGATCTCTTCTCGGTGCTTTTTGTGTCTAATAGCTGCGAAGATGCTTCGATATTTATGTTCGGCGTCTGAGCAATCGCGGTATACATGCTAACTATATACTAACTAAGTACCTGGCCCGCAACTCTGCGAACTTCATCTGAGTGCGAACACTCGTAGACCCTGAAAACACTCTACAACACGTTTTGCTTCCAAGGCCAACTTATCGGTCTGCCCTTCTGTTATTCCTGAGGGTGTGGAGACCACGTCGGGTGTCAGCTCATCCGTTTGATCCGTTGACAACAATGGTCACGAGTTATCTTGCCCCAGTGCTCATCGAGGGTAGTCTAACTCGCTGGACCGAAGATGGCCATTCTTTGTTGGTTGGTTCAGTTGTGAATTCGACATGTGACGGCATGTCGTATTCTGGTTTTCCCGCATTACACGACTTGTCCTCTGGATCGTACCTACGGGCTTCTTCCCTTGGACTCCATCTTTTACCAACTTGTCCTCTGTGGATGCACCCGATCCACTTACTGGGCATAGTTACCTCCTTCATACTCTACACGACTTTGTAGGTACGAGGGGACTAACCTTTGTGCGAAACGACCCGTTACTTCCGACTTACCCTTCCGTCTGTCTGTCTTCAAGTGTCTGTAACCTTATGCGCCGTGTTCCGATTCACCTGCTTCCTCTTCCATAAGGTGTCCGAACGTCTCCCCTCATATACCCAGCGAACAGGACCCGGACGCTCAGAAGGCCACGACGTCTACTGTGATATAAGTGGTGTTCCATTTATAGTGGTCTTTCGTGTTCGGACGCAACGACCCAGGCGGCCAATGATGACGCGCCGTCCCAACGCCGCGGCTGGAGGGGGGTGTTATCTTTTTCCTTCAAAGTTCGTGCGTGTCAAGGTAGGGTAACCTTGCCCTGTAAATCCTTACAGGGAGTCCGTGCGCCTAACACAACCCCCCTCCTCTGACCCCTTTCCACTCAGTCACTACTTCTATGTGTCCACGCTGCGTGTTCCTCATGGTATTACACACCCCCACCCACCCCAGCAAATTGCCGCATGTGGATCTCAAGACACCCGCCCGCAAACACGACGAATATGGCCCACGCCCCCAACCCCCAACCACACAACCAACCTGAACCCCCGATGCACACGGCTCCCCGCCTTGGGAGATGTCATCAGGGCGTCACAGGACATGAAAGTTCTCCCCACTGCCCTCTTTGTTTTCACTCCACACAAAATATTCAAGATTACATCAACTCTCTTCCAGACGTCCCGTATTCACTTACCTTTTGGTGTCAGCTACACACTTTACATTTTCGTCTTCCTACCTGTATAATAGTCACCAATTCCTTCTACACCCTTACTTGGGTATCTGGTATTCGGTACTTTTAGAATCTTGGTGCTAGTGTAACAATCCTATTGTAATTAGGTATGCAACAGGCAACGATAGTTATTTCCTAAGTAAGCAAGTCTCCTGAGTCTACAATAGGACGTATGGAAGTACTATCTCCTCAGATAGTACGGAACGGGCTTGCTTGTCTTGAGTGATCCGTTGAAGGATACTATCTCGTCAGATAGTCAGATGGATGGATTGTCGTGCTTGATAGAACTATCACAATAGTCCTATGTTGAGCAGCCCGTCGAGACTATCACAATAATCTCCGCGTTCTTAGAGCTTAAGCTCTCGTAGTCGAGGAGCGTTTTATAAAGAGAGTAAAGAGTAATCGTATTGCAATATCTCGAGTATAGAAAAGTTCTTAGATGGTTGCGTGAAGATCCGATCCCTTGGTCCTTTTTCTTTTCTTTTTTTTTCCTTTTTTTTTTTTTGCAATCATGCGTGATTTGTTTTCAGGTACAAACAGCCTGATGGAGCACTAGCCATGGAGAGAAAAAAAACCTATAAACAAAAGCCACGACCCGCTTCACCTCTTCATGGGAAAAATCAAGCACCCCGAATCCATAGGAAAACTCCCCCTCGCCTAGCACCTAAGATAAAACCTCAGACTTGTAAGGAAAGAATACATAGAAACATACAGGTAGAGAGACCCAAACCATTCCGCAGGCTCACCAAAACAAAAGAAAAGACTCTAACTGGCAGAAACGCTGCCAGCGGGGAGAGGTCTGTTGATCGGCGACGTAGGAAAACTCCAGTAGAGGGCCCACCGAAACCGTAATGTACGGCCAGGCTGGTCATTACATTGATCCAAGGTGTTGGACAATAGCCACGGAGGCAGTGCTATACCATGACTAGGCATAACCAAGGAGGGGCCAACCGATCGGAAGGGTAGAAGGCGAGCGGAGCGACCCGGCAGAGGGGATGCCAGCCAACGGCGATGAGCAGTAGGGCGCCAGCCGACGAGTAGCAGTAGGGTGCCAGCCGGAGATTAGCAGTAGGGTGCGAGCCGGTGATGAGCAGTAGGGTGCCAGCCAGGGAGAGGATGGTAGCAGGACGGTGCAAGCGGACAGAAAGGGCCGGGAGGAGGAGAGAGGAAGGATCGTTAACAAGGTAGCCGCAGCCGCCAAACGGGCCAGAGCAAGGGCTTTTGGGACGATGACGAAACCGAGCGAGATGGTGATGTTACTAACCGAAGCTTTCCCCATCAGAGGCACAAGCCCAGCAAGTCGAGGCCTACTTCGACCGAGAGTCCGGCACCGTGATGCCGACGGTGAACGAAGCGAGAAGCTTGCCGACCGCGCAAAATGCTAAGCGAAGTGCAAAGCAAGTGCAGGTAAGGGGGAGAACCGAACATCATGAGCGAGAGTGAATCATGAACAGGAACGAGAACCCTAGGGAGGGGAGGCCGAGGCCACAGAGGAGGAGGGAGGATGGCTTAAGGTCAACTCGGAGGCAGAAGCCATCGTGGGAGAAGAGAGGTGGGAGGGGGAAAGTCGCGATGATTTCTCGTGGTGTTGAGATTTCAAGCGCGGGAGGTGTGGTTGCAATGGTTCGTGTCCTATCCCTTGGTCGTTTTTCTTTTTTTTTTGTAATCATGCGTTCCTTGTTTCTAAGGTACACAAAGCCTCATGCAGTGCTAGCTATGGAGAGAACAAAACCTATAAATCAAAAACAAGAAACAAAGGAAAGTCACGGCACCAGTTAAATATCCACTCTCGCGAAGGTTTCTCCTCCGGCGGGCCTCTGGCGATGTAAAAAAGGAAAGATACAAACTAACTAAGGTTTGATTCAAATAATGAAAGCTTACATAACGTCGCAGGAAAGAAATACCAACAGGCCAAAACCTCGGCTAACGAAAAAACCCGAAACGCCGGCGGGGTACTACTAGTGGCGAGAGGGGCAGTGGGGACGAGGAAGGGGGTGTGTCTGGCGGAAACATCAAAGGGGGGAATCAGGTGGAGGTGACGCTGATGAAGGTGGCGAGCCTTTTGAGCAGTGGGAGGGAGGACCAAAGGGGAGTGTCCTGACCAATGCCGGAAACACCGTGGAGTAGGCGTGAGCGAGCGCCCTGTCTGGAGGGGCATGTCAGGATGGTGTGTTCGAACGGCTCGGGCTCAAGACCACAGCGGGGGCAGGAGGTGGCGGCAACGGGGGACCTCCATGTTGGGTGGGCGGCCAGGTAACTTTTTCCGGCCCTCAGCTCATGGATTCTTGCTGCTATGAACTTGCCTAAGCCCATAAAGGGCCGCGGGTTCAGGGCGGGGAGGTGGTCGTAATATCGTGCTGTCGGGAGGAGGCCAGGCCACTCTGCAAGGAGGGCCTCCCTGACCCTCTTTTTCAGGGCGGAGTAGGTGTTGTCCATCAGGGACCAAGGCAGGGCGGAGGGGGCCGAAGAGATGAGCTGCATCAGCAAAAAAAAGTACCTTGCGTTCTGTCTCTCCCGCTCACCCTGTGCGCCGGACGTTCCAGGCGCTTATAATGTAAACTCCAGTTCTGGGTGCATCCGCCTGGGCAAATTCCGTCCGCAAGTGAAAGGGGCGCGTCCAATGCGTCCGGACGTGCAAGTCAGCGTCCGGACGCATTGGACGCGGCCCTTTTTGCATCCTGACGCATTTGACCCCCCCTGGCGCAGCCACCCTCCTGCTGCTCTACCCCCAGCGCCCAGCCTCTTCATACCTTTGCTCACAATGCACCCCTTCCCATGCTGCCCTTTTGCGGACGTCTTGCAGCCGCAACATCTCTCCTCCCGGCCTCCCCCCCCGATACCCCCACCCGCCAGCTTTCTTTCCATGATACCCCCTCTCCTTTAACCCCGTCACTAACCTCTCCCTGAATCCATTTCTCATCCGGAACCCCACGAACATCACCTCCACTTCTCCCACACTCCTGGATTCCCTCAGTCCTCTCGCGTATTCGGCGGACGTTTTCCCATCATTACTTCCTCCGCCCTCATCCCTCCCAACACGTTCAGCCCTTCCTCCTCCACCCTCTGATCCCAGCCCGTCTCCTCCCATATCCGGTGGACGTCCCCCCTCTCTTGCCCTTTCGTGCGGCTCTCACCTCAACTCTCCACATTCTATCTCGTCTACTCGATGCCTCTCGCCGCCTCCCTGGCCTCTTACTGTCCGCGCGCGGGCTCCCACCGTCTTCCCCGGCCTCTTACAGTCCGCTCGCGCGCTCCCACCGTCTTCCCCGGCTTCTAACAGCCCCCCAGACTTATTCCCGTGCCTGTCAACCTACAGCTGCCCGCTAGACGACTTACCCAAGCCTGCGCAGTTTATAACCATCTGCCCGACACATTCCCATGCCTTCCGAACCTGCAATTGCCCGCTAGATGCCTTACTCATACTTGCGCGGCTTATAACCATCCGCGCAATTCATTCTCATGCCTTCCCTGCCCACCGACTCACACACTACTATTGTTTGACCGTTCCTGACCCTTTTAGCACGCGTAATTTAATTTAATTTAATTACATATATATACACGATCAGCGAGTGGTGATAAAACCATTCTCCCTATCCTCTCGATCGGTTTCTTCAACATGTGATTGCGCCTCCCCAGGGCTTTGGAACTACGCTGCACCAACCAGTGCTCCCAGATTGGGCCCATGTTCTCGCCGCGGCTCCTGCCGACCATGTCCTCCTGTATCCACGAGGCCGCCAGCGGCCTCCAATTCATCTAGCTCCGTATCACTACCAAACTCCCGCCTCAATGCGTCCTCATCATTGTCATATCCCGCCGTCCTCTCAACCCGCTTTCCCTGCTCCTTCGTGATTCTGGGCTCCAATGTCGTCCTTATCCGCTGGATTATTCGACGTTGCCAAACTCGTCCCGTTTTGCCCCAGGATCGCGTCTGGCGTTCCGGCAGGGCTATCTATTTGTTAGCTAACCTTTCACCCAACTCGTGTACTTGCTATTTGCAAAAGTGTCCGGATGCCTGGGCTGTCGGGGGATCCGGACACTTTCGAAACCTGCCAGCACACATTGTTTTTCTTACCCCCTGAAGTGGCCCTTGTAAAAGCCACATTATCGATACAGATGCCAGTCCGCCAAGATGGCAGTGAATGACCTAATATGGCGGCTGTCAGACAGATAAACAGGCCATCGATCTTATCCAGGAAAGCCTCATCCATCATGCCTTTCCTTTTCGGGCCAGAGTAATATTGAGCAAATATCACACCTGGAATCTGTGGTGCTAGGAATCTAAGAGAAATTGGCTGTCCGCCGGATTAGATCGATTTAGTCTTACTCCGATTAGAAACAATCCCGACAAATGTCACAAAGATACCTCATAGCTGCCCGGCGGGCAAATGAACCTATCCTCCGCCAGTAGGTATTCCACTCTTCGTGGGCAGGCTGTAGGATCCTCAATATTGAGCTTATAGAGTTCTGTTATAGCCTTCTTTGCTGTATGCAGATACTGAGATCGGCATCCGCTGTGCTTTGCCCGGATCTGCAAATCAGTGACCAGTGGCCACTGCATTTGGTCTATGATAAGCTGTCTGTTATCGATTAAGGGTAACTTACCTCGCCATTTGAGGGCGGGGTAGCATCAGCAAAGTCGGGAAAGCCTAATTTGGTCCGTGCATCGCTCCAACATGTGCGGACTTCTTCGGTCAGGGTCATTGCGTCCGGAAACGGATTGACCAAGATCGTCCAGGCCCACATCAGGTCACGGGATCTGGCCAGAATGGTACACTCAAGCCCGGTTGCCATATTTCGCCTACTGCTGGCTTGCGGTCCTCCGCTATCCAATTCCCCGACGGTTGCATCAGGGTGACTTGGGGTTATCACCGGCATCGAAAGTGGAGTGAAGTATTTGGGCGAACCGGAGGGAATGGCAGATGTACAACCATTTTGGCCAACTCGTACTTGAGCAGACGTTCTCCGTCCGGGGTAACCAATCCTACTGCTGGAATTCTGGGTATTCCCAGGGGTGATTGTCAGTATCGAGCGCTGCGAGGTAAGAAACTCACCCCCAATTGGTCTTTGCGCTCCCCAGGCCGATGGATGATCCATATCGTCCCCATGCTGGCCTCACTCGTTCTCCTGACTCTCCTCACTCCCCTCACTCTGGCCATCATTACCCTCATATTGCCCATCATTAGAGTCTAGACTCTCATCCGCTGACTCTAAGACCTGGGGCCGGTTGTACAGGACAGGCTCTGGTACCTGGAGTCGTGAAGAAGCTGGCTCCCGCACTGCATCCCTCCTCCTTCCTACAGCGGACCCAGCCATAACAGACTCAACACTGGGTGATGTTATTATAGTTAATCCGTCCCTGGACCCAGATCCCCGGAAACGTCCGCGAAGGAACTCCCTTTGCCTTTGCCTTTCCTGCCTCGAGGAACGCGCTCGGTCCGCCATAAGCCGCCGCTGTTGCTGTAACATAGTATCCAGGTCAATAGTGATAGAAGAGAATTGCAGTGGATGACGTTGAGATGCAGGTGGTGTTAGGAAGCCTCCATTGGTAGGTAGCTAAGGGCACCATATGGGGTGTGAACTTGGAAGATCAAAATGGTCCGCCCAGCTTCCTTAAGAACTAAGGACATTCACAGTTCATCACTCGCTTTCATGTCCGCTGGCGTCAGCACACACCGCCCGTCCAAATTGCAGCTTCATACCTGATATAGGAATTTGCACCCGAAGACTTGGCCACGCTGCGATTTCACTGGGGCAATACGAGTGTTAGGCACGTGGGGTTCCTGAACCCGATGAAAAAAGGTTTATCAGAATGTACGGACTAATCTAGTTTGAGTAGGTCTGCCAAGCGGAGAGAAACAAATGCGGGTAAGGCTAGGGCTCGGGCCCAGACGCTAATCGCAGCGAGTGAAAGCTGCCGCTAAGGCTCAACGGATGGGATATAAGATGAAAATCTAGGATAGGAATAGTAATGAAAGGGTCAACCCTGAACCAAAAACAGCCAGAGAAGAACAAGAATGATCCGCACAAGTCCAAAGAGCAAACCGCTAAAGCCCGCAGAGAAAACATAAACCAAACGAAAAAGAGCTGGAAAAGAGCAAGAATGTTCTGCAAAGATTCCGAGAGCAGGTCCCACGAGCTGACCCTGTAAACGCAGAACAGCTAGTGGCAAACAAGAATGGTCTGCAAAACTCTAAGAGGGACCCGTAGAGCAACAAAGTATCCGTAGACTACATTGGGTTTGGGCAACCCGGAACGGCACCAGCCAGGCCAATCCAAACAAGAAATGTGTGGGAAAAAATACAAGGATAACTCGCAAAACTCTAAAAGTTAAACTCCAAATGAAAAACACCCAAAGGAAACACCCGCAGGATCTGCGGACAGTCG
>Ga0307509_10002473_pt1 | contig 29851 bp, 20 predicted proteins | sample 10_EM_MG_FD_202245 | JGI IMG/M metagenome (GOLD analysis project Ga0307509, IMG submission 202245) | Populus trichocarpa ectomycorrhiza microbial communities from riparian zone in the Pacific Northwest, United States - 10_EM | ecosystem: Host-associated > Plants > Roots > Unclassified | place...
AGAAGTTCTATCGAGAGGCTACATACGATAGATTATAAGATAGTCTATCGGATTGAAGGAAAGGAAATTACGAGCAAGTTAAGTTGTTACCCGTTGCATAATAATCTCACAGGCTAGAATTGTTACAACAAGAGAAGTATTGGAATATAACACGGACCTGCCTGATGACTTTTGTGGTCAACTGGTGGACTTCTGGAGTGGTGAATGGCATAAGAGGGCAAAGTTACCCTACATTGGGAATTTGGTCATTATGCTCATGGACCCCAGTTACCCTACTGAGCAGTCCAAGTTACCCTACCTTCACCGGCAAAGTCATCCAAGAACATAGAGGTCGTTGCCTCACATTCTATGGGCTCTTAGATGTTCTTCGGCTCACAGGCATCTGCGCGGGGAGGCCCCACGCCTATGTGAGAGTGGCCCAAACATACTATTGAAGTTGGGCAGGTTTTGCTAACACCCACCTCAGGCCCCAGCGTTGGGACGGCACGTCCCAGGCAGACGGCTATGCAGTTGCTCATTTGCTAGTTAAAAGAGGTCATGGAAGCAGCTGCCATAACACCATATAAGTCGTAGCCGTCTGTCCGACTGAATGTCGTTCGCAGGATATATAAGGGGAGTATGGGTAACCGCCAAAATAGAGGTCGCCCATATATGGTCTCTCCGGCACCTAGGAGTCTATCTGTAACGGGGGCACCCTATAAAGAGGTAAACTCTATGGTCGTCACCGCACCAAACACTCAAAGTAGAAGATAAAGATGAGGTAAAATAATTCAGAAGAATCAACAGTAAAAGTTAATATAGTTAAGCTCGAAGCTTCACTCAATTTAGTTCTCTCGAGGAAAAGTTGGTTGTCGAAGTAGAATGCCAAACACTTATACTTAAGTAGATATCAGATTTAAGACTTTGACATTCACCACTACTCCGACCTTATGCGAGCACCCTGTCCTGCTCAGGGGTTTTCCAAGGTCTACCCTCCATCAGGATTTACACTGTCAGAAGTGTCGGACCAACTCGGATACATTTCATCTACGCGACTATCCAATGTGATAAATTGACATGCACGCTCCCCCGGTGAGATCTAGCCAATGGTTGGCTAAGTAGGCGCTACCCATAGCAAGCCTCTCAGGACATACTCTACCATGATATGACTCATACCTCTAGAGTCCAATAACAACCCATCTTAATGCTACAAATCAAGGGGAGAAGGTCCGCGCTGGTTACTGAGGTATTTGTCTCGAAAGCACCCAGGCCTGCTGAGCCTACCTGAGTTCCACTAGGAAGACTACCCTACTACCCGTAGGCTAGAATAGACTCCTGGTGCCCGAGAGACCATGTATGGGCGACCTTCATTTTGGCGATTACCCATACTCCCCTTTTATATCCTGCGTACGATATTCAGTCGGACAGACAGCGACGACGTAAACAGTGTTACGGCTGCCTCTCTAATGACCTCTTTTCACTAGCAAACCAGCAACTATTCGGCCATCTGCCTATGACGCGCCGTCCCAATGCTAAGGCCAGAGGGGGGTGTTAGCAAAACCCGCCCAAGTTTAATAGCATGTTCGGGCCATCCTTATTCAGGCATGGGGCCTCCCCGCGCAGATGCGTTTTTGCCCAATATCATCTATGTGCCCATAGAATGTGAGGCAATTGACTTCTAAGTTCTAGGATGACTTTGCCGGTGAAGGTAGGGTAACTTGGACTCCTCAGTAGGGTAACTGGAGTCCATGGGCTTAATGTCCAAATTCCCAAGGTAGGGTAACATTGCCCTCTCATGCCATTAACTACTTCGGCAGTCCTCCAGTCGACCATAAAAGTGGTCTCGGAGGCCCGTGTAACATTCCCATAATTCTCTCGACCTTATGTGAATGTTCTTCCGAAAGGTTACCCTGCCTAATAGAGTACCCCAAGCTACTCAACCATTCCCTAGACTTTGTCCTAGGTTAACCAGCTATTTGTACACGAGACCATACCACCTCTGGTTACCACTCAGTATACTATTTGGGCTAAGGTGGCAGTTATTGTACCTATCTATTGTACCGTCGTTACACTATCTTAGCCTATGGGTAGTAGGGTAGTCTTCCTAGTGGTACTTAGGTAGTCCAAGGAGGGCAGGGAGCTTTCGGGACAAATACCTCAGTAACCAGCCGGCACCTTCTCCTCTTGATTTGTAGCATTACTATGGGTTGTCAATCGACTCTAGAGGTTTGTTTCTTATCACAGTAGAGTATATCCCGAGAGGCTGGCTATGGGTAGCGCCCATGAAGCTAACCATCGACTACATCTCACCGGGGGAGCTTGTATATCAATTTATCACATTGGATAGTCGCGTAGATTAAATGACGGACTGCATAGCTTGTCTAGACGCAACTACCACTGGTCCAGTGAGTCCACCACCTAGGTATTGACTCCTGTTGTTGTCATAACAGTTAGCCACTGGTATGACTTCGATAGGAAGAGTGTTTCACCTGCCGTTGCATTTGCGATGCATTCCAGAAACTCACATCCTATTGACGGAGTTAAGTATACCCGAGTTGGTCCGATATTTCCGGCAGGATTATTCCTGATGCAGGGTAGACGTCGGACCACCCCTGAGCAGGACAGGGTGCTCCCACAACGTCGAAGTAGTGGTGAATGTCAAAGGCTTAAATCTGATATCTACTTAAGTTTAAGTGTTTGGCCTTCTACTTCGACAACCAACTTTTCCTCAAGAGAACTAAATTGAGTGAAGCTTCGAGCTTAACTATATTAACTTTTACCGTTTATTCTTCTGAAGTATTTTACCTCATCTTTATCTTCTACTTTGAGTGTTTGGTACGGTCGCAACCTTAGAATTCACCTCTCTACAGGGTGCCCCCATTTTCATGCAGATATATTACAGAAACCTATATCCTATTGACGGAGTTAAGCGTACCCGAGTTGGTCCGACACTTCCGTCAGGATAATTCCTGATGCAGGGTAGACCTCAGACAGCCCTGAGCAGGACAGGGTGCTCACACAAGGTCAGGGTAGTCATGAATGTCAAAGTCTTAAATCTGATATCTACTTAAGTTTAAGCATTTAGCCTTCTACTTCGATAACCAACAATCCTCGCGAGAACTTATTCTGTGAAGCTTTCACCTTAACGATAATATGTTTTACCATTTTGATTCTTCTGAATTATTTTACCTTATCTTTATCTTCTACTTTGAGTCTTCAGTGCGGTCACAACCTTAGAGTTCACCTCTCTATAGGGTACCCCGGTTATAGGTCATGAGGCAAGTAGTTGAGAGACATGTTGTTGACCAGCTTGAGTGCGGCATGAGGCCTATACTTTGTTACCTATTAATACTTCTCCTAAATCTACTCCAAAGAATATAATATCTGATATAGGTTGTCTAAAGGATATAGACACTAGAAGATTAAAGATAGCTGCGCATATGAGGAGACTTGAATGTGGTCTACTAAGTTACCTATTAATTCTTCTACTATATCTACATCAAACGATATGGTGTCTGATATAGGCTGTCTCAATGATATAGATACTAGAAGATTAAAGGTCGGTGTTCAACCGGGCATTCAATTCTACCTGTCCTCTCAGGCAGAGGGCGAGGAAGGTCTTTATATAATACGCTTCTCCTATTCAGGAGACTCTCTAAGCGAGGTAAAAAAAGAAAACATGAGCAAAAAGAAAAGGGGTGGGAACGGAGCACGAGCAGGTGTGAAAATTCCACTAGTGCAGACGGACGGCAGTCGGACGACGCTAGTCCTCGTCTTTGTCATCCAGACGACCTTGGCATCGTCCCGTCCAGGACGAGGACGGCAGCCCGTCCGACTGGACGACTGGAAGCACTGCTTGTGTTTGTTCCCACCGAGTGATATTGTATGAACGCGATTACACAGGCTGTGATCAAGCTGGATCGAGGCTGGGCTCCGGTCATCTAAAGTGGGAGTACTGTACTGGGGAAGTGATTTGAGCCCTTTTCAGACTTGCTGGCCTATTCACAAACCCTATTTTAGGCAGGGTTTTTTGTTTTTGCTGATTTACCTTCCTATGGGTTGGTGGAAGTGGGGTGGATGATTGCCGATGCAGGTATCTGACCTACTGTACTGCTGTGCTGTATTCTAGTCGGATCAGAATGTGGAAATTGGTCTTATGCATTAGTTTGACTAAACTGACCATGTATGAATAAGCATGGCTTCTGGAGGCTAGTTTGAGTATCGGCGGTGATATAATCATGCTTTTGATATCCATTGACGTGCTAGTAATCAGAATGGTCGCTAATGGATGGGACCAGTTTTCACACTGTCTCCACCGACTAGGAGGTGCTGTAGTTGTGTACTGTGTATGGTTGTGTTGGTGCAAGCCTCGCAATGGGCCGGCCCGGGCTGCAAATTCTTAAGCCCGGCCCAAACCCGGCCCAAACCATGGCGGGCCCGACCCGAAAAAGCCCGGGCCGCCCAAACATCCCAAACTATTTATGAGCAGGGATTTATTCTATTTAAAGATGTCAATTATTTTAACTTTAGTACTTGAGACACTTTCAAGCTGTGTTGATTCTCAGTGATTAGAGTTAAATGAGAGTTACTCACCATGACGTGAATGATGGAAAAAAAAATAAAGTGATGGTATAATAATCCTGGTAATAGGAAGTTGTACCGAGGGAGCAGCATAGAAGTGTGGGTGAGTAGTCACACTAGGGCACGTATAAGTAGATAGGGCTCAACATGTATGAGCGAGATTTTCACTACTTAAATGATCTCTAGCAAACAACCTCCATAGAAATTACAACAATTAACATCTCCAGTAACATCAACATTGGTATCCTCGGATTTTGAAAGATACGAGTGATATCTTGTGATTTGATAAACAAAGTGACAATTCTTCGGGCTTTATTTCGGGCTTTTTCGGGCTACCCGGGCTTGCCACTTGGGCGACCCGACCCGGCCCAAACCCCATGACACCCGGCCCAGGCCGGCCCAATCAGCCCGGGCCCAATTGCGAGGCTTGTGTTGGTGATGGTCGGAAAATGGGATTGAGGTACTGTTGTAGAATATTCCGTCATCGAGAACAAGACCATTCCAATATTTGGACACGCCAGATAGAGCTTTGGTGTGCTGCTTTAAGTTAGCCGGAGTGTTCGTCCGGTGTGTTTTCAGGAGGCCATAAGGGGTTATTATGGCAGCTCAGGCTAGGGGGCAGAACACAGCCGTTACGTGCTTTTACTTTGACTTCGCAGCGCGGAAGGAGCATTCGGCGACCAGTATGCTGGGTTCCTTGCTGAAAAAAATCGTTCGCGGACTAGAGAAGGTTCCGGAGGAAATATCGCAGGCCTTTCAAGAGGAGAAGATGGCTGTTAGAGGACGAGGACTGCTGCTTCCTGATATCGTGAAGATGTTACAGGCTATCACGTCCTCACTACGCACATTTGTGTGCATAGACGCTCTGGACGAATGCGCGGTAGTGCATCGAGTCAAGATCCTTGATTCGCTAAAACAAATACTTGAGAAGTCCCAGTCGATGCGAATATTCATTATTGGAAGGCCTCATATTTCGGCTGAGGTAGAAAGGCGACTAGCTGGACGAGTGATGAGTGTATCCGTAGGTTCCAGCAAAGATGATATCATCGAATATATTCGTGCTAGACTAGATGAGGACGAAACCCCAGAGGCAATGGACGAGTCTTTAAGGGCGGACATTCTAGAGAGGATTCCCGAAGAAATGGCAGAAATGTACGTGGGGCATGACGCTGAGAACCCCGCCCCACACTACCCGCTAATAGATATGCATCTAGGTTCCTACTGGTGTCCTTGAGTGTCGATGCAATCTTATACGAATCGACGGTCTATGACAGGCGGGAGAAACTCTGCAGAATGATGGATGGATTAGAGTTGGAAGATGTTTATGGTGCGACCATTCAACGGATCAAGGCGCAAGCTGGAGATAGATCAAGACTTGGGATGGCAGCGTTGATGTGGCTTAGCCATGTAGAACGACCGTTGTAAGTGGATGAGCTCTGCCATGCCCTAGGGGTCAAGCTGGGCTCCAGGGATTTCAATGACAGCAGTGTCCCTTCGATATCGGTATTGCTTGGCTGCTGTCAAGGGCTTATTGCTGTGGATAAGGAGGCATCAACTGTGTGATTGATCCATTTTACCCTCCAAGAGTATCTTTCTGCTCATTCCCATATATTCAGTGGACCTCACTCGGCAATGGCGGAAATCTGTTTGACCTATCTAAATTCTCAACAGGTCAGAACCCTTTCCGCCTCTTGTGCTCCTGATCCACAGGGCGCCCGCTTTCTGTCATATTGTTCAGCATACTGGGGGGTTCATGCGAAAAGGGGGCTTTCGGGCGACGCGAGATCACTCGCGCTGGAGCTATTAAGAGGGAATTATGGCCAGATATCGACCAAGTTACTTTTAGGGCGGGTGCCGGATTTATATCTTGGGCGATTTGATAATTGCTCTCCGTTCAATGGACTTCACTGCGCATCGTTTTTCGGAATTGTTGAAGTTGTAGCTACATTGATAGAGATTAAATATTATGATATCAACGAAGGAGATTTTATGGGTTGCACACCACTTACATGGGCTTCTCGTAATGGACATGAGGAAGTGGTGAAAATGTTAGTCGGGCGGGACGAGGTCAATCCCGACGTTGCAGATGAGGGCGGCCGAACACCGCTCTCGTACGCCGCTGAGGGTGGATATGGGGAAGTAGTGAGACTACTACTCGAAAGGGAAGAGGTCAATCCCGACAAGCCAGATAACGATGGTCGAACACCGCTCTCGTATGCCGCTGGGGGTGAACACGAGGGGGTGGTGAAACTACTACTCGAACGGGATGACACCAGCCCCGATGAACCAGATAACGACGGTCGAACACCGCTCTCGTGTGCAGCCGGGGGTGGACACGAGGGAGTGGTGAAACTACTACTCGAACGGGATGACGTCAATCCCGACAAATCAGATAACGATGGTCGAACACTGCTCTCGTATGCCGCCGGGGGGCGGACACGAGGGGGTGGTGAAACTACTACTCGAACGGGAAGAAGTCAATCCCGACGTGATAGATAATGACGGCCGAACACCGCTCCTGTATGCCGCTTGCGGTGGATACGAGGCGGTGGTGAAACTGCTACTCGAACGGGAAGAGGTCAACCCCGACGCGGCAGATACATGGGGCCTAAAAACGCTCTCCTCCGCTACTAGGTCTGTCCATAATCGAGTGGCAGCCCCGTTCCAGTCCCGCAAAGCGGTAACCCCTTCTACCATTTAAGATCCCGGAGATGCCGCCCGGTAGAAAAGCCACCCCTCTCCTTCCGTCTCCGTTCATCATGCTTTTTGTCCTTGGGCATCCCTCATTGTAGATGCAGGATATCCTACGGGGTCGGAATACACATATAGGTTATATCCCAGTGTCCTTTTTATCGCTTTGCTTTCGTGGCCGGGTGTGGAATTTGTGGATTTGTGAGTTTCTATTCACAAGGATCCTTAAACTTTGGTTTGTAGGGGGAACGGGTTTTGTTGTTGTGACAAGTTCTAGTTTATGGCTTGCAGTTTTCATCCCGCGATTTAATCTTTGTTTAGCTGTAAATTTTCGCCAGTATTTTTTTATTTTTCTTGAATAGTTTTTTCTTCCTTTCTTCCTTTTCTCCTAAATGATAGATAAGCCGTGTATAGAGCGTTGATTAGATAGAGGATAAGTTAATGGTGTAAGATAGTGCAAGGGATCTTGTGGACGTTAACAACTTTATAAAGACTGTATCTCTGATAGGGGGCTGGCTATCGTAAATCGCATGGCCTAATGAATAGTATGATAACATACCTAGCGGGCACGTGGTGGCCACTCCCCGCTATACATATTAGTATGGGGCGGAGGGAGTCTAGTATAGAGGCCTTTCAGGTCACTCATTACATCCCACTCGCCTCGGGATCAATTTGGTCGCATGAAGCATACCGGTGGAGGAACTTCAAGCACTAGGAAGATGAGTCGTGCACAGGTATTTAGAAACTATAATACAAAGTCTCCCAGACAGGGGCCACATTACCGTCGCCCAATCGCAGGAACCCCAATAAGTAGTGCCCTTTGCGAGATCGGCGGCAAGTATCCCTGGATTGTGTGGCGGATGTCTGCACAGCAATGACAGGGCTCCTCCCCAATCGCTATGGGAATGTATAGAGGGAAAGCAAGAGGAAGTCTTTCAACTCCCATATTGGGGATGCACTCGGTAGTTTGGAAGGGGGATCGAGGAGTCCACGGTGCCGTATTGTTCAATCTACAAGTGAATTGGACAGGCGAAGGAAAGTGGGATGAATGGCTTCTTTCTCCCTTTCCTTTCATTTTTAATTTTTAGCATGATCATGTGAGTTAGGTTTGGAATTTGTGCGGGATTGCGGTATGCTAGGCTACGATGTGAATGAAGTATAATAATAGGCCTGGTTAGCGCGCAAGTGTGGTTGAGGTGCTCTTGTTTGTTGGGGCTGGGTTCGGCACCTGGAATGAAGCTGGGTTCTGGCGTTTGTCTAACCGAGTGATATTGTATGAATGTAATTGCGCAGGGAGAGAAGCTGAATCGGAGTTGGGCTCGGGTCACCTAAGATGGGGGTACTGTACTCGAGTACTGGGGAAATGATTTGAGCTTCCAGGCCTTCTCGCCTATTGGCAATCAGTACTTTCGGGACGGCTTTTTGTTTTTGCGGATTTCCCTTCCCATGGGTGGGTGGAGATCGGGTGGATCGAGATCGGGTGGATGATTGCCCATGCAGATGTTTAGTGTTTGCTGCGGTGCTGCATGCTGGTCGGGTGAGAGTGTGAAAATTGGTCCCACGCATTAGTTGACTAAATTAACTACAGTATATATGTAAAGTAAATTAAATAAAACAATCTGCGCAACTGGAAGCTTGATATTGGAGGAGGATGTCTTGATCTTAATTCTATCATCACACTTAGGAGGGAAACAAACATCCTTGAATACTGTACTTTACATAACTCAGAAAAACTTCCACATTCTAACGTCTTCCTTTCTCAGCCTACCTTTCTTCACGATAACATTCGTCATAGCCCTTCTCTCTCCCTCACCTGATCTCTTCTCTTCCATTCCGAACCCTTCTTCGGCACACTGACTTCTTTACTCCACTCCCATCTCCATCTCCTGCTTTGTTCTCCGTCTGCCAGATTATTCTTGTTTGTCCTTTATACAAGAGATGATGAATTCTAGTTATGTAACCGTTGTTCTTGGTGCGCTAAGTTCACGCTATCTCAGCTTCTTTGGTATTAAATGGGTTACCGTCGTTCGCGTTATGAAAGGCGCCCATGATTTATTTACCTCGGATCTTGATGGGAGAAATGGTGACTATTGACAATTGTAGTGCTCATGTATATAGTGGGAGAGAGCTTCTATTATATCAAGTAGGGGAGCATTGTATCTTAAGTTGAGACCTATAGTATTAGCACTTGCGATGGTATTTGTGGCTTCTAGTGGGGATTGTTTTCGCAGTACAGTACGGTACTCGAGTATCGGTAGGATATTTTGGCTGCCATAATTTATGTATGCCAGTAGATCTACGCGAGTAGTTGGGGCTCTGCTGCCGGCGCTTGAGGCTCTTTTTGAATAAATTTAGCCGTCAGTCGGATGCGAGGCTTTCTTCCGTTCTTTGAAGTGAGATCTGCAAGGGTGCTTTAATTAGCGACAGCAGACCCCCGCTTTTCTTGAAAAAGTCGCCTCTTTTCTTTCAGCTCCCAAGAGCGCCATAAACTGACCGTAATTTACTCAGTAACTACAACGGTGCGAGCAGCAAAGAGTTGAAGATGTCTCAACATACTATCAATAATACCAACTTCTCCAATAACACAAACTCGTTCAACGTGCAGAATAACTATAGTGTTGTCGATGATCGGTCCCAACTCCTAGCCTGGCTATCACCTTTAGAGCCTAAGCTACGGCATCAGGATATCCGAGAGCGCCGCGTCGGCAACGTGGGGGGATGGCTCATGCAAACTGAAAAATTCACAAGTTGGCATGACTGTCGTGGTGAAGGTGAAGGTGGTAAAGAAGTCTTGTTTTGTTATGGAGCTCCTGGGGTCGGCAAGACATTTATCAGGTAGGAAGGTTAATTCTTGGGAGAGAGAAGAAAGAGAATTAAGGCTAACAAACTGTGATGTTAGCTCGCTAGTGGTGGACATGTTGTGCGATCGAGCCAGGGGACAAAACACAGCAGTTACGTGCTTTTACTTTGACTTCGCAGACCGAAAGGAGCAGTCAGCGACGAGCATGCTGGGTTCCTTGCTGAAACAGATCGTTGGCGGACTAGAAAAGGTTCCGGAGGAAATATCGCAGGCCTTTCAAGAGCAGAAGAGGGCTGTTGGCGGACGAAGGCTTCTGCTTCCAGATATCGTGAGAATGCTACAGGCAATCACGTCCTCACTACGCATATTTGTATGCATAGACGCTCTGGATGAATGTGCAGCGGTGCATCGAGTCAAGGTCCTTGATTCGCTAAAACAAATACTCGAAAAGTCCCAGTCGATGCGAATATTCATTATTGGAAGGCCTCATATTCGGGCTGAGGTCGAAAGGCGCATAGCTGGACGAGTGATGAGTGTATCTGTACGTTCCAGAAAAAGTGATATCATCGAATACATTCGTGTGAAACTAGATGAGGACGAAACCCCAGAGGCGATGGACGAGGCTATAGAGGCGGGTATTCTGGAGAAGATTCCCGAAAAAATGTCGGAAATGTACGTAGGCAATGATGCTGGGAGCCCCACCCCACACTCTCCGCTAATAGATATGCATCCAGGTTTCTACTAGTGTCCTTGAGTGTCGATGCAATCTTACATGAGTCGACAGTCTATGGGAGACGGGAAAAACTTAGAAGAATGATGGATGCATTGGAATTGGGAGATGTTTATGGTGCGACAATCGAACGGATCAAGGCGCAAGCAGGGGATAAATCAAGATTCGGGATGGCAGCCTTGATGTGGATCAGCCATGCAGAACGGCCCTTGCAGGCGGATGAGCTCTGCCACGCTTTAGCAGTCAAGCTGGACTCCACGGATTTCAATACTGACAACGTCCCTTTGATATCGGTATTGGTTGGCTGCTGTCAAGGCCTTATTACTGTGGATAAGGAGGCATCAACTGCGCGACTGATCCACTTTACTCTTCAGGAGTATCTTTCCACTCATCCCGATGTATTCAGCAGACCTCACTCAGCCCTAGCGGAAATCTGTTTGACCTATCTGAATTCCCAACAAATCAGAGCCCTTTCAAACTCCCGTTTTTATAATAGGCCGAGCACACCCTTTCTGGAGTATTGCTCAGTCTACTGGGGGATCCATGCGAAAAAGGAGCCCTCGGGTAGCGCGAGATCACTTGCACTAGACTTATTAAAAGAGGGTTATGGCCACATACCAACCAAATTCCTTTTAGGGCAAAGCCCGCACGTCTCTCTTTGGAGTTATGAGACCTGCTCTCAGTTTAGTGGACTTCACTGCGCATCGTTCTTCGGGGTGGTTCAAATTGTAGCTGCTTTGATAGAGATGGGATGTTATGATATCAATGAAGGAGATTTTTTGGATCGCACACCACTTGCATGGGCTGCCCGTAATGGACATGGGGAAGTGGTGGAAATGCTGCTCAGGCTGGAAGAGGCCAGGTCGGACAAGCCAGATGATCGCGGCCTAACGCCGCTATCACATGCCGCTTGGGGTGGACATGAGGGAGCGGTGGGAATACTACTCGGGCGGGAAGGGGTCAATCTTGGCACTCTAGATAATGACGGCTGAACGGCGCTCTTGTGGGCTATCCGGGGTGGACACGAGGGAGTGGTGAAAATACTGCTTGGACGAGGAATGGTCAATCCTGACCAGCCAGACAATGACGGCCAAACGCCGCTCTCGTATGCCGCTTGGTTTGGACGTGAGGGAGTGGTGAAAATACTACTCAGACGAGGAGACGTCAGCCCTGACGAACCGGATAATTGCGGAAAAACGCCGCTCCTATGGGCTGCTTGGCATGGACGTGAGGAAGTGGTGAAAATACTCCTCGGGCGGGAAGAAGTCGATCCTGGCAGGCAAGATAATTGCGGTCGAACGGCACTCTCGTATGCCGCTTGGGATGGACGTGAAGGAGTGGTGAAAATACTACTTGACCGGGAACAAGTCAACCCCGACAAGCCAGATTATCGCGGCCGAACAGCGCTCTCGTGGGCCGCTGCGGGTGGACATGAGGGAGTGGTGAAAATACTGCTTGGCCGGGAAGGGGTCAACCCTGACAAGCCAGATAGTGACGGCAAAACACCGGCCTGGTGGGCCGCTTGGCTTAGACGTGAGGGAGTGGTCAAAATACTACTCGGGCAGGAAGAGGTCAATCCTGACGAGCCAGATAATACTAGCTTATCATCGCTCTCGTATGCTACTTGAAATGGCCATAACGGAGTGGCAGCCTTGCTACAGTCTCGCAAAACGGTAGCCCCTGCGGCGGGTTAAGGTCTCAGTCACCGCTTCTTAGGAAAATCCGGCTTTCTTCTCCGGAGCACGTTGCTCCCCCTGTGTGTTCTTGGGCACCTCTCTTTTTAAATGAAGAATGTCCCATTAGATCGGAATGCACATTGTATATATCACCTCTTCCTACCATTTTTCGCGCTTTGCTCTTCTAGCCTGGTGAGGATTTATCACTTTTCGAAATTCCGTAGACTTTGGTCCGTTGGAGGGAATACTGTTCTGAAAAGTTCCAGTTTATAGATCGCAATTCTTGTCCTATAATTTAGTTTTTCTCTGACTGTCAATTCCTGCCTGTTTTTAAAGTGGATCAAAAAACTGTCTACCCAACTGGAAGCTTGATATCGGAGGATCTTTTGATCTTTTAATTCTAACAACGTACTTAGGAGGGAAACAATCACCCTTAAATACATTACTTAGAAAAACATTCACTTTTCAATGTCTTCCTTTCCCAGTCTCTTTCCTCACGATAACATTCGCCATACCCCTTCTCTCCCTATCTAACTTCACCTGATCTCTTCTCTTCCATTCCCTTCACTTCGTCCTCCTCGCTCCTCTTTCATTCCCAACCCTTCCCCTTCTATTCTCTTCTGTTCACCCTGACTTCTTTACTTGCACTCCCATCTCCTACTTCTTTCTCCAACTTTTAGATTATTCTTGTCCGCCTCTCATGCGAGAGATGACGAATTCCAGATACGGAGCCACTGTTCTTGTGCTCCAAGGTCATGCTATCATCATATCGCAAAGTGCCATTGATCCGCAAACGGTTTTGTTTTCTTGCACAATTTTTTCTTCCCCCTTCTCCCTTCCCCCTTCCCCCCCTAAATCGTAGACAAACCCTACAGTGTGTTGATTAGGTAGAGCATAAGCGATGCAAGGTAGCGCAAGGGTTCTTGAGGCGATTATTAATAGCTGTGTGGAGACTGTAACTATTATAGGAGACTGGCTACCATCAACGATATGGCCTAATGGATAGTGTGATAGTATAATTAGCGGATAAGTTACGTGCTGGCCACCACCCCGGCTATAGATATTAGTATAGAGGGTGGGGGAACCTAACATACAGGTCTTTCATGTTACTTATTAACTTCACTCGCCTTCCGATCAATTTGATAGTATCAAAAATACCAGCAGAGAAACTGCCGAGGAGATATGCCCTGCAGTACACCAGTATTCAGAGATCACAAGACACCCGGGCAGAAGCCACCTTAGCCCCGCCGAATGGCCGGTAGCACGCCTCGCAAGATTGGCGACAAAGGCCTCCGGAGGATGTGCTGAAAGTCCGCATAGCCATAACAGGGCTCCTTCCTGATCGTTGTGGGGTAAATGGTTTCTTTCTCTTTTTTCTTTTTTTGTGCGGTGAGGTTGCTGTGTGGGTTAGGGTTGGAGTGCGTGAGAGATGGTCTGCCGAGTTGCGGCTCAAATTAAACCGTGGGTCTGGCTTGTCCGCGTTGTGGCTTGGACTTCTACTTCTCGGTTGGCTCATCTCTTGACCAACGCTACCTTCAATAGGGTTTTCGTTTTTTTTTGATGGACTTATGATATCATGCTTCCCCTTGGGCGGGATCGAGGTGGGGTGCCTTGGCAGCATCCACTTGGGGGGCATACCGGCCGAGCGAGGCGGATTCCGAGAAATTATCATCCCTCACTAAATGTAAGACACACGGAAGAGTGGTGATTGCTAAGGCGGTGATTTATTATACCGTGGTGTTATACTGTACTCGTAATGTCCTGACGTTTGTGAACAGGACCACTATTGCATGATGCCAAGATCCGGGCAAAAAAGCTGAATTTTGGGTGTATGCAATAGCAGTTGTGTTCACAAACGTCAGGACATTACGAGTAGTGTGTAGTGTTTGGGCGTGTCTATTACGAGTACCGGTAGAGGGATTTCGCAATCAACAATTCGGGATCGCTGTCGCTGTGGCGAGCTTGCTTGCTGTGATAATAGCTGGATTGGAAAAAGTGGGATTTCGCAAGTATGATATTAGGAAAAGTTGGGAGAAAAGCTTGTCGGGTAGCGAGGTTTGTTAGCACGTATGGCCGCCAACCCTAATGCTCTTGGCACTTGTTTACCTCCTCGAAAACAGTTGATAAATTTAGCTTTCGCTTTGGCTATGGGATATGAACCCTAGCCTGTGGCTATTGCTGTGGCGGTAGCCTGAAATATTCAGAACTCTCCATTGTGAAATCCCACTCCGGTATCATCCGGTAGTTGGAAAACCGGCGTGATGGGGGGGAGCTGCAGTAGGTATTCCTTTCGTTACCCTACCTTGACGATGGGCTTTTCTTTTTGCTAAACACCCGCCTTTGTCACCTACCGTACCGTACCGTATGTACCGTACCGCTTTCGTCGTCCTCTTTTATTTTGCCCACAAAAATTTCTTCAACCGAGAAGACCTAACCCCTCTACGGTACAATAGCCCACGCAGCGAGGGGCGGGAAATGTCTCAATACCACATAAGCGATAGCGCCAACTTTAACACAAACTCATTTAATAATGTGTGGAACTCCTATACTGTTATCGATGACCGGTCTCAACTCCTAACCTGGCTATCGCCGCTAGAGCCTAGGCTACGCCATCGGGATATTCACGAGCGCCGCATCGGCAATGTGGGGGGGCGGCTCCTGCAGACTGAAGAATTCGGAAGCTGGCATGACTGGAGTGGGGATGATGGGGGTGATGATGTAGTCTTGTTTTGCTATGGGGGTCCGGGGGTTGGTAAAACATTTATTAGGTAAGAAGAATTATCCTCGGGGAAGAGAAGGAAGGGAGCCAGTGCTAACAGGCCGCGATGTCAGTTCGCTGGTAGTGGATAGGTTGTGCGATCAGGCAAGAGGACAGAACATGGCTGTTGCGTGCTTTTACTTCGACTTTGCGGTGCAGAAGGAGCAGTCTGCGACCAACGTGCTGGGTTCCTTGCTTAAACAGATAGTTAGCGGAATGGGAGCGATTCCAGAGGAAATATCACGGGCCTTCCAAGAGCATAAAAATGCCATCGGTGGACGGGGACCGCAAATACGCGATATCGTAAAGATGCTCCAGGCCATCACGTCCTCACTGTCCACAGTTGTATGCATTGACGCTCTGGACGAATGTGCGGCTGTACATCGGGCTAAACTCCTCAATTCACTGAAGCAAATTCTCGAGAAATCCCCTGGCACACGAGTATTCATCACCGGAAGGCCCCATATTCAGGCTGAGATCGAGAAGCGACTTGATAGGCGGGTGACAAATCTATTCATAGGCTCGAGCAAAGATGATATCATCGAGTACCTTCGCGCCAGACTAGATGAGGACGAAACCCCAGATGCAATGGACGAGAGTCTAGAGGTGGATATCTTAGAGAAGATTCCGGAAATTATGTCGGAAATGTGCGTAGGGACTATGATACTAGGAACTCCACTTCTACCATCTGCTGACACATATGCGTCTAGGTTTCTGCTAGTTTCACTAAGTATCGATGCAATCTTACACGAATCGACCATCTATCGGAGACGAGAAAAGTTAAGGAAAATGACGGGTGGGTTGGGGTTAGAAGATGTTTATGGTGCGACGATGGAACGGATAAGGGCGCAGGATGGGGATAAATCGAGACTCGGGATGGCAGCCTTGATGTGGATCAGTCATGTGGAACGGCCGTTACAAGTGGATGAGCTCTGCCACGCTCTGGGAGTTCAGCTTGGCTCCGCGGATTTCAATGTTAGCAACGTCCCCTCGGCATCGACATTGGTTGGCTGCTGTCAAGGGCTTATTACGGTAGATAAGGAGGCATCAACTGTCCGATTGATCCACTTCACTCTACAGGAGTATCTTTCCGGTCATCACGATATATTTAGCAGACCTCACTCGGCAATGGCGGAAATCTGCTTGACCTATTTGAATTCCCGGCAGATCAGAGCCCTCTCCGCCGCTCCTTATCCGGATACACAGAACACACCATTTCTAGAATATTGTTCAGTATACTGGGGGATCCATGCGAAAAGGGAGCTCTCAGACTTCACAATATCACTCGCCCTGGAGCTCCTGCGGGAACATTATTGCCGGATATCGACCAAATTACTTTTAGGGCAAGTAAAACATCTGTATCTCGGCCATCTTGACATCTGTTCTCCGTTCAGTGGACTGCATTGCGCATCGTTCTTCGGACTTACGGAGGTTGTGACTGCTTTGATAGAGATGCAGTGTTGCGATATCAACGAAGGTGATTTTTCAGGCTGTACGCCGCTTGCATGGGCTGCCCGTAATGGGCACCAGGAGGTGGTGGGGGTTCTACTCGGGCGGGGAGAGGTCAACCCTGAAAAACCAGATAATGATGGCCGAACACCGCTCTCATATGCCGCTTGGTATGGACATGGGGGCCTGGTGGAAATACTACTCAGGCGGGAAGAGGTCAATGCCGACAAGCCAGATATTTACGGCCAAACACCGCTCTCGTATGCCGCTTGGGACGGAAATGAGGGAGTGGTGAAAATACTCCTCGGGCGGGAAGAGGTCAACCCGGACAAGCTGGATAATTATGGCCAAGCACCGCTCTCGTATGCCTCTTGGCGTGGATATGAGGGAGTGGTAAAAATGCTACTCGGCCGAGGAGAGGTCAGACCCGACAGGCCAGATATGGACGGCCGGACACCACTCACATATGCCGCTAGGTATGGACATGAAGGAGTGGTGAAAATCTTATTGGAACGGGGAGATGTCAACCCCGACAGGCCAGATAATTACGGCCAAACACCGCTCTCGTGGGCCGCTTGGCTTGGAAATGAGGAAGTGGTGGAAATGCTACTCAGGTGGGAAGAGGTCAACCCTGACAAGCCAGATATTCGCGGTCGAACACCACTCTGGTATGCTGCTGCGGGTGGGCATGGGGCTGTGGTGGAACTATTACTCGGACGGCAAGATGTCAACCCCAACAGACCCGACAACAGCGGCCAAACAGCACTCTCGCTTGCTATTAAGAATGGCCGTGAGAGGGTGGTGGCGCTGCTACAGCCTCACAAAGTGGTATAATAGTCCCCGGTACAATTTAAGGCCTAGAAGATGCTGCATCTTGGAAATAACCCCCCCCCCCCGGCGCTTCCCCTTTGGGCAATGTTGCTCCTGGTGATTGCTCTGGGATATTGCCGCCCACAGATGAGGGAAATCCGTGAGATGGGGATGCACATATGTGTCACCATACCTACCTGAACCTCGCCAGGCATCCTCTCCCGTAGTCGGGCAGCATTTATGAGTTTCTGTTGACAAATCTCCATAGACTTGGTTCAAGGGGGAGATATCTATTACTGTGAGAAGATCTAGTACATAGCTTGTAGTTTTCATTACATCATTTTACTTTTCTCTCCTCGTGAATTCTTGCCCCCGTGGTTTTTCTTCTCCCGGAAAATATTTTCCTTGTTTCATTTCCCTGCATCCTTTCCTTTCCCCTGAGCAGGGGATAAATTGTATATCGAGTGTGGGTTAAAGAGAGGATAAGCGGTGTGAGATAGCTCTAGTGTCCTTGAGGTCATTGTCAACTATATAGAGATCGCATCTAGAAGGGAGGAGTCTCAGAAGACCGGTTACCATAAATGATATGGCTTAATGAATACTACGATAGCGCACCTAGCGGATATATGCTAGCCTCACCGGTTATACGCATTAGTATGGAGGGCGTGGAAACCTAGCACGGAGGCTTTCTTTTCGTGTCTTCATTAGTGTGACTTATCTTGCGATTCCGTTGACGGCTTGGAACATGCCATCAGAGAATCTACTAAGAAGATAGCAGCAGGTATTCACAGACTAGAGTACCGGAGTACTTATTGTGCACTGTCACGCAATTATCCGGGAAACCCGAAAAAACATTTCTATTGTTGAGAAATGGGAGAAATAAGGTATATAGATATTGTTTTGAGCTACATATCTGGTTAACTTGAGCTGATGGTATAATCAGTTGAAAATAGCTAAATTCCTTGTGCAAGTTTTAGTCAGCACGAACTATCATATTATTCGTATAGTAGGAATTGCCTGGAGGTTGGGGGTTTGTCGAGGGTTGGTTGGATTGTGAGGATCGCTGGGGGTGGGGGAGTGGGGAGGTAGGGACATGGTGTATGGTATATGGTCACGGCAAAAGCTAGAATAACGGAAGTGGGGGACTTTGTATCTGAGGATTCCCCTGGTGGAAAAAGGGATGGGGATGGTAGGAAGGAGAGCTAGTCGGCACTCCTGAGACGTAAAAAGACGAGAAAACAAGGCTCGGAGCGCTGTGCTGTACCGGAAGAGACAACTCCAACGATATAGCATTGGTTTGATGATGTAGTTTCTATGAGGGCGGGAGGGGTTGGGGGGGGGTGAAGGGTACTTTTTTTCTCTTTTCTTTAGAGATACTCGAGTACTTGTACAAGTATCATACGGCAGCCGGGTTAGAATTGGTGGGGGGGTTAGGGTGCTCAAGTGCCGGTGGTGCTGGGGTGTAAATTAAGTTAGGGGCTGGGCCAACGCACACATAATTAGGATATCGGCACTGTCTCTCAAGGCTGAATTCGGCGCCCCGATATCAAAGTCGTATTCTTATAACTGTTGGCACCGGGTGATATTTCATGAAAGGAATTGCAAAGCGTATGCACAAGCTTGATCAAGACTGAAGCCCGGCGATCCAAGGCTGGAGTAGTATAGAGCTTCCGGGTCAGATTTCCTGTTGCTAGACATGGCCTCCTGTAGGAGGTTCCGGTTTTGGTGGATTTGACTTGGTCGGGGTGTAAAGATGGGGTGGATGATTGCTTGTGTGGTGGTTGACTATAATGTGGTGCGGTAGTGGAGTACTTGCATTTTTCAAAAGTATCCGGATGCGGTGAATTGGCTTGGCGCCAAAGCCCTGACACTCGGGCTGCTGAGTGTCCGTTTAATGCCGGTGTCGGTCATCTTCTTGATTAAATTGAGCTTCATGAGAGAGTGTCGGAATCCGGGAGAGCAAGTACGGTAGGGGAGAAGCATCAAGCTTGAAAATTATTTCCCACCTTTTTTGATAATACGTACGGTAGTCCTAGAGCTCGGAGTTCTCTAGGCTTAACTGAATTCTTGGCGCCAAGCCCACTTTGCGGCATCCGGATACTTTTGAAAAATGCAAGTATGCTGTGTGTTGTGTGCCAGCAAGGGTCGGGGGACAGGATTCCTAAGGCACATGTATGAACATTTCCGTCATTGTGAGAAAAAGCTTTGTGATCTTTGGGCACTTTAAGAAGAAATTTACTGCCGCCGCTTAGGTTAGCTGGAGTGTTAGTCTTGTAGTTTTTTGTATGCTTGTGGAGGTTTATCATGGCGGCCCAGGTGGCTGAGGGTTGGGAAACCTTTTCTTTGGAATCTGCCCTATCCCGGAAACTCTGAAAGAGATACTGGCGTGAGGTACGCTAAGTGCCTCAGGGTACCGTATTGGGTGGGAATCTTTCGGTGTCCCTTGTGAAGACTACCGTACCGTATCATAGCTTCTCAGCTAAATTTAGACAAAACATCGTTCGCATTATTTAAGACACTAGTGATTTACCTAGAGCAGGGGATATTTTATCAGAAAATGATAACTGTTATTCGTGATTGTAGTTGTGTATGTGGATGGAGAGCTTGTGTCATATTGAAGGGGAAAAACTTGTATATCTTTAAGTTGAGAGCTTCAATATCAGCACTTGCGATGATGTTTGTGGCTTCCACCAAGATTGTTTTTGTAGTGTCTGCTACAGTACTGTGGGAGGTCTCTTGTGTAAAGTGGGGAGGGGGGTGTTGTTCTTCATGAGAGGTACAAGAAAGCGAGAGGTATAAATACATGACGTGGAACCCTCCATGTCCCCAGTATACAGATAACCTCCTCCAGTCGTAATCCACCGCATGGCCATCTGCATGCCCGACAGTACAGTACCTACGGTAGGTTGCCATAGTTAATGTATTAATCTAGTTGGGCATGTCCTGCTGCTGCCGCTTGGGGTCTTGGTGGGTGGCGGTTTGTAGAGTATGGGGCTTTTCTTCGGTACCGATATTCTATCAGTAAGAGGTGGGATCTGCAACGCTGCTTTAACTTAGCCCCGGAGGCCCCATCTTTTCTTCACCAAGACCCCGCATTTCCTCAGCTTCCAAGGATGTCATCAACCGACCACACTCAATAACTTCTCCTCTACAAAAGCGCAAACGGCAAAGAGCGGAAGATGTCTCAATATACCATTCATAATAGCACCAACTTCTCCAATAATAGCGGCTCTTTTAATGTATACAATAACATTGTCGATGACCGGTCTCAACTTCTAGCCTGGCTATCACCCCTAGAACCCAGGCTACGGCATCAAGATATCCGTGAGCGCCGCGTCGGCAATGTGGGGGGATGGCTCATGCAAACTGAAAAATTCAGGAGTTGGCGTGACTGTCGTGATGAAGGTGAAGGCGGTAAGGAAGTCTTGTTTTGTTATGGGGCTCCTGGGGTCGGCAAGACGTTTATTAGGTAAGAGGGGTAACTCTTGGGAGAGAGAAGGAAGAGGGTTAGGGCTAATAGGTCGCGATGTCAGCTCGCTGGTAGTAGATGGGTTGTGTGATGAGACAGCTGGGCAGAACACAGCTGTTACGTGCTTTTACTTTGACTTCGCAGACCGAAAGGAGCATTCAGCGACCAGTATGCTGGGTTCTTTGCTGAAACAGATCGTTAGCGGGCTGGAGAAGATTCCGGAGGATATATCACGAGCCTTTCAAGAGCAGAAAATGGCTGTCGGTGGGCGAAGACCGCTGCTTGCGGACATCATGAAGATGCTACAGGCCATCACGTCCTCGCTGCGCACATTTGTATGCATTGGCGCTCTGGACGAATGTGCAGCGGTGCATCGAGTCAAGGTCCTTAATTCACTGAAACAAATCCTCGAGAAGTCACCGAGAACACGAATATTCATCATTGGCAGGCCTCATATTCGGGCTGAGGTCGAGGAGCGTCTTGCTGGACGGGTGATGAGTGTATCCGTGGGCTCCAGCAAAGATGATATCATCGGATACCTTCGTGTTAGATTAGATGAGGACGAAACCCCAGAGGCAATGGACGCGAGTCTAGAGGCAGACATTCTGGAGAAGATTGCTGAAAAAATGTCAGAAATGTACGTATGGCGATGATATTGCGAACCCCACCCCATACTATCAACTAATAGATATGCATCTAGGTTTCTACTAGTTTCCTTAAGTATCGATGAAATCTTACATGAATCGACAATCTATGGTAGACAGTCAAAACTTAACGGAATGATAGGTGGGTCGGAGCTAGGAGATGCCTATGGTGCGACGATCGAACGGATAAAAGCGCAAGATGGTGATAAATCAAGACTTGGAATGGCCGCATTGATGTGGATCAGCCATGCGGAACGGCCGTTGCAAGCGGATGAGCTCTGCCACGCCCTAGCAGTCGAGCTAGGCTCCACCGATTTCAATGTTAGCAACGCCCCCTCTCTATCGACATTAGTTAGCTGTTGTCAAGGGCTTATTACTGTGGATAAGGAGGCATCAACTGTGCGATTGATCCACTTTACTCTGCAGGAGTATCTCTCGGCTCATCCCGATATATTTAGCGAACCTCACTCGGTAATGGCGGAAATCTGTTTGACCTATCTAAATTCCCAACAGGTCAGAGCCCTTTCGGCCGCTTCTGCTCCTAATGCCCCGGGCACCCGCTTCCTAAAATATTGTTTCGTGTACTGGGGTGTTCATGCGAAAAGGGAGCTCTCGAGCTGCGCGAAATCGCTCGCGCTCGAGCTATTAAAAGAGAATTATGGGCAAATACCGACTAAATTACTTTTAGATCAAGCACCGGATTTGGGTCTTTGGGGTTTTGATACCTACTCTCCATTCAGTGGACTTCACTGCGCATCGTTCTTCGGAATCGTTGAAGTTGTAGCTGGTTTAATCGAGGTGGGATGTTACATCAACGAACGAGATTTTTCAGGTTGTACGCCACTTGCATGGGCTGCTCGTAATGGACATGAGGAAGTGGTGAAAATTCTACTCAGACAAAAAGAGGTTAACCCGGACGAGGCAGATAATGGTGGCCGAACACCGCTCTCGTATGCCGCTTGGAATGGGCATGAGGGAGTGGTGAAGGTGCTGCTCGGACGGCAAGAGGTCAACCCTGACAATCCAGATAATTACGGCCAGACACCGCTCTGGTCTGCCGCTGGGGGTGGACACGAGGGAGTAGTGAAAATACTGCTTGGGCGAGCAGAGGTCAACCCCGACAAGCCAGATAATTACGGCCAAACGCCTCTCTCGTATGCTGCCAGCGGTGGACACGAGGGAGTGGTGAAAATACTCCTCGGACGGGAAGAGGTCAAGGCTGACAAACCAGATAGTGGCGGCTTGACACCGCTATCGTTTGCCGCTTGGTTTGGACATGATGGAGTGGTGAAAATACTCCTCGCGCAGGAGGTCAACCCCGACAGGCCAGGCGACGGCGGCCAAACACCACTCTCGCTAGCCGCCGGCTGTGGACATGAGGGAGCGGTGAAGCTCCTACTCGACCGGGAAGAGGTTAACGCCAACAAGCGAGATAATGACGGCCGAACACCGCTCACGCATGCTGCTTTGCTTGGATGTGAGGGAGTGGTGAAAATGCTATTGGGACGGGAAGAAGTCAACGCCGACGAGCCAGATAATGACGGCCAAACACCGCTCTATTGTGCTGCTTGGTTAGGACATGAGGGAGTAGTGAAAATATTACTCAGGGGGGAAGAGGTTAACGCCAACAAGCTAGATAATGACGGCCAAACACCACTCTTGGTCTCTGCTTGGTATGGACGTGAGGGAGTGGTAAAAATATTACTTGGACGGGAAGAGGTTGATCCTGAAATACCAAATAAATATGGCGCAACACCTCTCTTTCTCGCTGCTAGGAATGACCATAAGAAGGTGGTAGCTCTTCTCCAGTCTCGCAAAGCTGTAACCTCCGGTGCGCATTGGGGACTACCAGATACCGCCTCGTGGAAATAGCCGTCACCCTCCACCCCCCGATCACGTGGCTCACCGCGATTACCGTTTGACACCACCAGCTGCGGATGAGTGGAGTCCGTGAGATGGGAATGCACTATGCCATCGCACTCGCTTAACCTTCACAAGGACCCTGCTTCTATTGCCAAGTGAGGATTTTAAGTTTTCAAACAACTGTAGAATTTTTTCCGTCGGGGGAAATAGTTCTACGCTGTGAGAAGGTCTGGTATATAACTTGTAGTTTTCATCCCATCATATCCCATCTCCCTCCGGCTGTCAATTCTTGCCTGTTCGTCTCTCTTATAGGCTCTTTTTCTTCCCTTTCCCCTACTTCTAGCACCACTCGGCCTTGGGGGAACCTCCTCGCGGAAAAAGCCGCCCCACTCCTTTACAGTCCGTTACTCACGCCGCTTGTCATTGGGCATTACCTTTTGCAGATGAAGGATATCTTACGAGATTAGGATTCACGTATATGTCACACCTTGCTGCCCGTTTTCATGGTTTGCTTTCATGGATGAGGATTGATGAATCTCTATTTCCAAAGCCCCGTAGACTTTGGTTCGTGGAGGGAACGAGTTCTATTGTTGTGAAAAGTTCCTGTTTGTAGCTTGCAGTGTTCATCCTCCGTGATTCTCCCCTGGCTATAGATTCTTGCCTGCCTCCTTTTTTTGTACGGTTTGTTTTTCTTCCCTTTCTTCCTTTCCTCCCCCCCTCCTAAATGATGGATAAAGTGTATACAGAGGATTATTAGATAGAGGATAAGCGGTGTAAGATAACGCAAGGATTTTCAAAGTAATTATTAATATACACCGTTTTCTTGGTGTCCCTAAAACGACCTACTTCTTCACCCGCACCCCGAACCTGCCCAGGGAAAGACATAAGCCTTGTGATTTGCCGAGAATATTTAAACTTGCCAAGCGTGCTGAGTCACTTGGACAATGAAAAGACCCAGAATACAGTACTGCTTTCTTACCAAATCCAACTCACTGTTGTCAAATCCGGCCCTAGCATGCCTGGCTATGGTTTTGGTTATTTCAAAGACACTAAGGGATATGAAGAGTGTATCTAGGATAGGAGACCGGCTACCATAAATGATATGGCTTTATAAACAGGATGATAACATAGCAGATACATGCTAACCACCCCCTGCTATAGATCTTAATATGGAGGGTGAGGGGAGGTTAGCACACAGGCTTTTCATATCACTCGTTAATCCCACTCTCTTTGGGATCAATTTGGTAGCCGAAATATGTCGGTGGAGGAGCCGCTAGGAAGATGTGCCGTGCACAGGTATAGTATTTAGAGACTAAAAGACTCCTGGGAAGAAGCCGTGCTAGCGCGGCCGCATGGCAAACCTAATGGTAGGGTTTGTAGGGCCGGTTGCAAACTCCTTCGGGTAGTTAGGCAAAAATCTACACAGCGATAATAGAACTTATTCCTGATTACTGCGGGAATATGTCAAGGAAGAGCAAGAGGGAGTCCTTCAACTCCCATACCGGGGGTGCTCTCATATAGGTCGAAGGAAGAGGGATCAAGGAATCTAAGATGCCATACTGTTCTGCCCACTTATGAATTAGGAGGCAAGGGAGAGCGGGGTGAATGACTTCTTTCTCTCTTTTTTTATTTTTAGTATGATAAGGTTATTGTGTGGGTTGAGTTTGGGGTTGGTGGGGCGCATTGGTATTACCGTATTTACTCGAATACAAGAGAATTACGCTAGACTTGAGGTGAGGTTGTCCGGTGGAAAAACGGAATAGCCTTAGCCTTCTTATAGCCTTAGTGTGGTCTTGGTGGGGAAAGATCACATCCTAGCGCCATTCTCTTATATTCGAGTAAATACGGTTGTTAAACTGCGGTGCGAATTAAATTACGGGTTATTGCCAAGACTTCTTATGGGGGTTGGCATCCTAAGTGTCCCGGCTTCAATTCGGCCGCGCTATCATAGTACCGTACTTCAATAATCTCTACATTAAAATTGTCAAATTTTCTTCCTACAACTCCTTTGCCCAAGGACTACTTTACTGAGCATTTTTGCCATCTTCTACTTAAAAGTTGAGGTATCGTACCTTTTGCTTGTTGGTGGTTGGTGATAAGGCCCCAGTGCTTAATCCGCATTGAAGTATTCTCTCTTTACCAAAACTAAAACTCTGATCCTGGCGCATTACGGACCTCTTGACCCCGTCTCTACCTGAGAAAAATGTATTGCATAGTAAAGTAAAGATAATTAACTGTTTTTGTGTATGCCAAGCTTACCTGAAACGCCACAGTAAGCTACATTTTGTCAAACTTGTTTAACTTTGAAAACCCCTAACGTTAGTACGGCACAGTGTCGTACAGTACCCCCGCTTTTAATCACCTACCGGGAATTTCAACCCACCATACTTAATAATTTAACCCACCCTCTACAACAGCGTGAGAGCGAAGATCGCAAGATGGATCGGAAGATGTCGCGATATACAGTCAATGATAACAACAACTGCTTCAATAGTACGAACTATATCGATGTGTGGAATAACTATACTGTTGCCGATGATCGGTCTCAACTCCTAGCCTGGTTATCACCCCTGGAGCCCAAGCTACGGCATCGGGCCATCCAAGAACGGCGCGTCTGTGATATGGGGAAATGGCTCATTGAAACTGAAGAATTCAGGATCTGGCATGACTGGAGTGATGGTGAAGGTGATAAGGCGGTCTTGTTCTGCTATGGAGCTCCCGGAGTCGGCAAGACATTTATTAGGTATGTATCATAACAAGAATATTTCCCAGGGAGAGAAAAGAAGGGGAGTCAGGGCTAACAAGCCGGAATGTCAGTTCGCTGGTAGTGGACAAGCTGTGCGATCAGGCTAGAGGGCAAAACACAGCCGTTGCGTGTTTTTACTTTGATTTCGCAGCCCGAAAGGAGCAGTCTGCAACAAATATGCTAGGTTCCGTGCTGAAACAGATCGTTAGCGGAATGGAAAAGGTTCCGGAGGAAATATCGCAGGCCTTTCAGGAGCAGAAAATGGCCATCGGTGGACGAGGACCGCGACTTCAAGATATCGTAAAGATGCTGCAAGCCGTCACATCCTCGTTGCGCACATTTGTATGCATAGACGCGCTGGACGAATGTACGGCGGTGCATCGAGTCAAGCTCCTTGATTCGCTCAAACAAATATTCGAGAGGTCTCCACGCACACGAATATTTATCATTGGAAGGCCCCATATTCGGGCTGAGGTCGAAAGCCGTCTTGCCAGACGAGTGATAAGTCTATCCGTAAGCTCGAGCAAAGATGATATCATCGGATACCTTCGTGTTAGACTAGATGAGGATGAGACCCCAGAGGCGATGGACGAGAGTCTGGCAGCAGACATTCTAAAAAGGATTCCAGAGAAGATGTCAGAAATGTACGTTGAGGCAATGATACCGGGAATCCCGCCCAGCATCATCCGCTAATGAATGTGTCTAGGTTTCTACTGGTTTCCTTGAACATCGATGCAATCTTACATGAATCGACAATCTACCGGAGAAGAGAAAGGCTGAGAAAAATGATAGATGGATTGGAGTTGGGCAATGCTTACAGTGCGACCATAGAACGGATAAAGGCACAAGATGGTGATAAATCGAGACTCGGGATGATGGCGTTGATGTGGATCCGCCATGCGGAACGGCCGTTGCAAGCGGATGAGCTCTGCTATGCCCTGGCAGTCGAGCTAGGCTCCACCGATTTCAATTTTGACAACATCCCTTCGATATCGATATTAGTTGGCTGCTGTCAAGAGCTTATTACCGTAGATAAGGAGGGGTCAACTGTGCGATTGATCCACTTTACTCTTCAGGAGTATTTTTGGGCTCATCCCGATATATTCAATAGACCTCACTCGGCAATGGCAGAAATCTGCTTGACGTATCTGAATTCTCGACAGGTCAAAGCCCTTTCAACCATTCCCTCCTCCGATACCGACAACACTCTCTTTCTTGAATATTGTTCAGTATACTGGGGGGTCCATGCGAGGAGGGAGCTGTCTGACTACGCGAGATCACTTGCGCTAAATCTATGTCGGGAGGATTACGGCCACATATCCACCAAATTTCTTTTGGCGCATGTAGAGCGTTTGTGTTGTGGATATCTCAGTACTTTTTATCCGTTTAGCGGACTACACTGCGCATCGTTTTTTGGGATTGTTGAGGTTGTCTCTTCTTTGATCGAGCTGGGATGTCATGACATCAACGAAATAGACTTCTCTGGCTGCACACCACTTTCATGGGCTGCTCATAATGGAAATGCAGAAGTAGTGAAAATCTTACTCGGGCGGGGGGAGGGGGTCGACCTTGATAAACCTGATAATAACGGCCGAACACCGCTCTCTTTTGCCTGTTGGAATGGACATGAGGGAGTGATGAAGTTACTGCTCGGGCGGGAAGAGGTCGACCCCAACAAGCCGGACAACAATGGCCGAACGCCTCTCTGGTATGCTGCTCTAAATGAGCATGAAGTTGTGGTGAAAGCGCTGCTTGGACGGCAAGAAGTTAATCCCGACAGACCAGATAATCGCGGCATAACACCACTCTCTTGTGCGGCCTGGAATGGACATGAAGTGGTGGTGAAAATACTGCTCGGGCAGGAAGAGGTCAACCCCGAAAAGCCAGATAATCGCGGCCAAACGCCGCTCTCACTTGCCGCTTGCGATGGACATGAGGGAGTGGTAAAAATGCTGCTCGGGCTAGGGGTGGTCGACCCTGACAAGCCAGACAATACCGGTAAAACGCCGCTCTCGTACGCTGCTTGGTATGGGCATGAGGGGGTAGTGAGAACATTGCTCAGAAGAGAAGAGATAAACCCCGACAAGCCGGACAATTATGGCCTGACACCCCTCTTTCTCGCTGCTCGGAATGGACACGAGGAGGTGCTGAAAATACTCCTCGAGCTGGAAGAGGTCAACCCTGACAAGCTAGATAATTGTGGCCGAACACCACTATCGTTTGCCGCTAGGGCTGGACACGAAGGGGTGGTGAAAATACTACTCGGCCGGCCAGATATTAGCCCAGACAGGTCAGATAATAATGGCAAAACACCGCTCTGGTTTGCGGCTCGGCGTGGACATGAGCAAGTTGTGAATATACTACTCGGACGGAAAGATGTCAGCTCTGACAAACCGGATAATGAGGGCCAAACGCCGCTCTCAATTGCAGCTAGCTATGGTCATAAGGGAGTGGTATTCCTGCTACGGTCTCATCGAGGGGTGGCTCGTGGTGCGATTTGATGCCCGGCTGGCGCCGCCTCATCACACTCAGCAAGGAAATCCCATGAGACGGGAATGCGCATATACGCCATACCCACCTGCTCTTTCCTGACTATTTGCTTTCTTGCCAGGTGGGGGTCTATGGGTTTTTATTTACAATGTTCTGTAGAGGTATGTCGGAGGGAATGGTTCTATTGTTATCAGAAGCCTAGAGTATAGCGTGCAGCTTTCATCCAACCCTTACTTAATTTTTTTCTAGTTATAAACCAGATAGTAGGTTGGGACAACCTATCGCCAATTGGGCAAGGCGCACAAAGGTCGGCTCGGACAAAGAGAATGGTGTCTCAGAGATGGTCGGCAAAACGTACTCCCGGTTGCTGGGCCATTGCGGGGTCATAGCCCAAAGAGACTGGGTCTGTGAACTCCCACTAGATCACCGCCTGCCATGCTGCGAGACTTCGACACCCTCATCTTTCCCACAGATCGCATTCTTTATTAACTGCTCGCGTTTTTGCACCCGCGTTTTTTGCATCTCAACGCGTAGTTTCTATATCTCTCTACCTAACTGGACCAAGAAACATACACCAGAAAAGAAACCCGATGGCCCCCAGAAGAGCCAGCACACGCGGTGGGACCTCCGCACCACCAAGCAGGCGTGGAACAAGAGGTGGAATTCGGAAGAATCCACGGACTCGACAAGCTCCAACTCGATACGGCCTACACCTGGAACCAGCTGCCAGTACCCCACGAAGTGCCGAGACCAACGAATCCGCAAGCAGCAGCGTGGAACCCGAACCCAGTATACCTGAATATAGTCACTCCCCTCAGAGCAACGAGAGACAACTCAGCTTAGCCCCAGTATCCCCAGAAAACCCAAGGCCACCACCTGCCACCCCTACGACTGAAAGCGAACCAGAACCACGCTCCCAATCCTCACCTCGCTCAGATCGTACTATTAGCCTCGGCACTATGCGGCAACTCCTGCGCTCACACGAAGAAGATATCATAGACCGCGTTGTCCTGCGACTACGATCACATAATCCGGTTCCCCATATAGACAATACAGCCAATGCCAATGACCCTATTCGAGCAACTCAGGACCTTGAGCTCAACCCAACCTTAACGAGAATTGCGGAACTGGAGGGAGAGCTAGCCCAATTGCGGGAGGAAGCCCA
>Ga0307509_10002474_pt1 | contig 29850 bp, 17 predicted proteins | sample 10_EM_MG_FD_202245 | JGI IMG/M metagenome (GOLD analysis project Ga0307509, IMG submission 202245) | Populus trichocarpa ectomycorrhiza microbial communities from riparian zone in the Pacific Northwest, United States - 10_EM | ecosystem: Host-associated > Plants > Roots > Unclassified | place...
GTAACTGGGACCCATGGGCATAATGACCAAATTCCCAAGGTAGGGTAACTCTGCCCTCTTATGCCTTTAACCCCTCAGGAAGTCCTCCAGTCAACCACAGAAGTCGTCTCGGAGGTTCGTGTAACATCCCCTTAAATCACTTGACTTTATGCGAATGTTTTCCCGAAAGGTTACCCTGCCTAGTAGAGTACTTTTAAGGCTACTCAACTATTCCCTAGGCCTTATCCTAGGATTACAAGCCATGTATATAATATATACGAGACCATACCACCTCTGGATACCACTTGGTATACCATTTGGGCTAAGGTGATAGTGATTGTAGCTACCTATCGTAGGGTCGTTACACTAAGAGACGACGTTGACGGTCTGAGGACAGACCAAGAGAAGAGCGAAGTAGTGTAATGACTTTACGATGGGTAGCTACAATCTCTATCACCTTAGCCTAAATGGTATACCAAGAGGTAACCAGAGATGGTATGGTCTTGTATACTTTATACAAATAGCTGGTAAACCTAGGATAAGGCATAGGGAATTGTTGAGTAGCCTTGAGGTACTCTACTAGGCAGGGTAACCTTGCGGGAGAAGATTCGCATAAGGTCAAGAGATATTATGGGAATGTTACACGGACCTACCAGAGGACCTCTGTGATCAACTGGAAGACTTCCTGAGCAGTTAAAGGCATAAGAGGGCAAAGTTACCCTACCTTGGGAATTTGGTCATTATGCCCATGGACCCCAGTTACCCTACTCAGGTGTCCAAGTTACCCTACCTTCACCAGGAAAGTCATCCTATAACTTAGAGGTCGATTGCCTCACATTCTATGTGCTCTTAGATGTTCATAGACGCACACGCATCTGCGCGGGGAGGCCCCACGGCTGTGTAATGGTGTCCCGAACATACTATTGAACTTGGGAGGGTTTAGCTAATACCCCCCTCTGGCCCCAGCGTTGGGACAGCGCGTCATAGGCAGACGGCTGTGTAGTTGCTCGTTTGGTAGTTAAAAGAGGTGATTCAGCAGCTGCCGTAACACCATATAAGTCGTCGCCGTCCGTCTGACTGAATGTCGTTCGCTGGAGATATAAGTGGAGTATGGGTAACCGCCAAACTGGGGGTCGCCCATATATGGTCTGTCGGGCATCTAGGAGTCTATTCTAGCCTACGGGTTGTAGGGTAGTCTTCCTAGTGGTACTCACGTAGTCTCAGAAGGCAAGAATGCTTTTGAGACAAATACCTCAGTAACCAGCCCGGACCTTCTCCCCTTGATTTGTAGCATTACTATGGGTTATTATTAGACTCTAGAGGTATGAGTCTTATCACAGTAGAGTATGCCCCGAGAGGATGGCTATGGGTAGCGCCCACTTAGCCAACCATCGGCTACATCTCCCCGGGGGAGCTTGCATGTCAATTTATCACATTGGATAATCGCGTTGATTTAATAATAGAGCGCATAGATTGTATAGACGAAACTGCCACTGGGCCAGTGAGTCCACCACCTATGTATTGACTCCGGTTGTTGTCATAACAGCTAGCCACTAATATGACTGCGATAGAAAGAGCTTTTCCACCTGCGGTTGTATTGGAGATGCATTGCAGTAACTCATATCCTATTGACGGAGTTAAGTGTACCCGAGTTGGTCCGACACTTGCGGCAGGATAAATCCTGATGGAGGGTAGACCTCGGACAGACCCTGATCAGGACATGGTGCTCGCACAAGGTCGGAAGTAGTGGTGAATGTCAAAGGCTTATATCTGATATCTACTTAAGTTTAAGCGTTTGGCATTCTACTTCGACAACAAACCTTTCCTCAAGAGAACTAAATTGAGTGAAGCTTCGAGCTTAACTATATTAAGTTTTACTGTTGATCCTTCTGAATTGTTTTACCTTATCTTTATCTTCTACTTTGAGTGTTTGGTGCGGTCGCAACCTTCGAGTTCACCTCTCTAAAGGGTGCCCCCGTTACACTATTCAATTACTTGTTGGCGTCTCTGGTACTTGATCTTGTTTATACAACTGGTTGGGTTAGAGTCACTACCATTACCCCTTGCAAGACCGTTAGCCCAGGGAGCGGTTACATCCTCCGCAATACGCTTCTCCATGGAGAATACCATGAGCCCCTGTACTAGTTAGGTGGTGAAATAGGCTTCTCACTGTGGTCTAATGAGGTGGACCTGGATTAATATAATATTGGCTGACAGCAGATAGAGTGTATGTGATATCTGGTTGTGTACCAATCATTGTATACATAAGTGAACCCACAGCGGCTTGGTCTCTTTCTTCGCTGATTTAGACTCCTATATGATCAGGTGGTGAAGCTTTTAGTCAGACATGTGGATCGGTTTGGGTAGAAACTATCCCTGCCCTTGACATTCCAAACTGGTCAAGGAAATTCCCTATATAGGGCTGTTGAGATTGATGACAGTTTCATAAGTGGTGATTTCATTGTATCTCAATCCATAAAAATACTCTTAATCGTGGGGGATCCGTCCTCTCAAATTTTCCATGGAGAAGGCTTCAAATCAAATACACTTCCACTAGACTGAGTGCTGTGATTAAAAGATCATCCACAGATATAAGGCAAATAAGTTTCATGATTGTATCGATATAAACCTTATGGTGGCATTCGATCCTCTGGAATTTGTTGTCAATAAAAAAGCTATCAATCCAACTATTCCATGCCTGAGGTTATTACTTTAGTTGATAGATTGAAGTTATAAATCGGCAAACGGGGTGGTGGTTAGTTGTCTTTGTATGAATATTCAACTCTAGACTATCCTTTATATCCTTGATATAGTCTGTTCCAATTTGCTGTTTCAGAAGCCTGTTGTAATGTCTAAACCATCCTATTCCCAACTGTTTTGATAAATACAAGCAAGTAGTCTCCAGAGCGAGTTCAACTTTGCCACTGAGGTAAAGATCTCAGTAAAGTCAAGTCCTTCACACTGACTATACATTTTTTTCATTTTTTTTCATTTTTTTCCTTTTGTTTTAATTATATACTTTTGTTTAACGTACAAAAAAAGGTATGCATTGTAATAATATGGCCAACCTCAACCTATTCCTCCTTACCACAGGAACTATCCTAACCCCTAAGTCCCTCTAGTATGAGACCAACCACACATCTCACCAATCGCCTAACTAAATCCTTCTAATATCCTTGTACATACAAGAGAAACAGGAAGGAAGAAACACGCAGTGTAACTGGTTCACCTGTGGTGGCGGTCTTGCAAAGGGATATCGATATTGACTCTACCCAAACGAGTGGTATAAACGAGGTCCGGTACTGGAGACCGCAAAGGGTAATTGAGTAGACTCTATTACTTTATTGAAACTTATAAGAGGAGGCTAAGTGCATTAGGCCTATGCAAAGCTCGAAGATTCTCGAATCGAACTGAATAGAAGATAACTGTTCAACCAACGATATTGAAAACTCTGTCGGTCGAAGTCTGATCTCTCTAAGTCCTGAGAGATACAGGTCTTGAAATACACTTGTGATAATCGATCTCGCATCAATCATATCCAAATTCTAAGGGATTAAACGATACCTAACCCATAAATAATCAAACGATAAACAAGGCTTACCAACTTCTGACGTTCGTATCCTACCACAATACCAGTAACAAATAACAAGGCTTACAAGTCTCCTGATCTCATATCCGAAAACCTGATATTAGCCAAACTAACAAGGGATACAAGTCACCTGAATTCGGATCCTAAAACAATACATAAAACAAATCCATACCTAAACTAGTAGCCTATACTTATTACATATGCTCACAGATGTCTGGCTTGGAATGATATTTATCCAATAATGCTGTATTGTAAAACAAAGCCACATCTTTCTGTTAGTGCTTGGTTTGATGGACAAGATCAATGTACTCAAAAGAGGTGTTGGGGAGAGGAGTCCTCATGGTTGAGGCATTGCAAAGGTCTTCAGTATACCCCCAAGGTGTTTATCTTTCATCAAACTAACACTGTCTTCTAACTGCCAAGCTAGTCTTATTAGTTTATCACAGTACTGATAGATCTTACGAGATTGCATACTGAAGTCATTCTACCAAGGAAGAGGACAAACCAGATCAGAGTTTGTATCAAAGCTTGATAGTAGCCATTAGCGAAAACCTTTGGTAGTGGAAAGTACCTCTTTCAGAGGAAGATTATACCTTCATGACTGCCATTGTCTTCCCTAACATTACGGTTTATTCCCTGCAACCATTCTTTGCTTGGCCCTGGAAGAAGGATAATAACCAAATTGACTTTATCTCAATCCTTACTGCCAGAGTATCTGTTAGGTGGGAGCCTATCTCAGAGTCTTGCGAGATAACTCAGGCCAATAATCTTAATCGTAGACGGAGATTGTCTAGGAAGGCTCAATGATTCAAAAATGGAGGTAGGTAAAGTGATAAAGATTTTTCTAGCGTAAAAGCTTATATTGATAAGATCTCTTCTCGGTTGCTTCATAATGTTTAAATAGCTTGGGAGGCACCTTGATATTTATATGCCGCGTCTGGGTCGTCGCGAGCTACATCTAGTTCTCATACAAACTAAGTACCTACTAGCAAACTCCAGCTTCTTCTAAAAGTGCGAACACCATTTGACCCTGACAATTCTGTTATCTCACTTCGACTTCCGAATCGCAACACCATGAAATTACCTGACGGTGCTCCCACACATCTGTCCATTGGTTACGATCCATCTTCATCGGCATGGAGTCTTGCTTACCATTTGCATATGCCGAATTGTCTCCATGATCGAACCAACAAAGGGGCCAGCTATGTTATCGAACCTCTCAGTATTGCAGACATATTCTGCAACCGACATCTTCGAGGTATAAGATAGACTTGGCACGATAATCGCACCAATAGCCATTATCCCTCAATAGTCATATCTTTATCGTAATGTTCCGTCAGCATCCTACGAATGCTATTGACGTGTGTGAGTGCGGGTATGCCTGATTTCTCAAACTACATCATCCAACAACACTATTCACTTCTGCGACTTTCATCGCGAGAGCGTGGAGTATAGAATATGCTGCTTAACCATTGTCCGTAAAAACGTCCCGCTACATAGTGACCACCTTTGCGACTCTCGTCTTTAGTGCTCAGTGACTTTATGCGACGTCGTCAAATTTGGCTCAGACCACTTGCATAAGCTCGCCAAAGGTCTTCCCTCATATATCCTGCGAACGGGATCCAGTCGGACGGACGACCGCGACGTATACGGGGTTACAAGGAGGGCTCCAATGACCATGTCTTTGGTGAGGGGACGCAACTACTGCTGCGTCTGCCGATGTAGCGCCGTCCCAACGCTGGTGCGGGAGGGGGGTGTTGGCTTGTCTTTTTGAACTCAGAATCCTAAGGTAGGGTAACTATAGGTCTTTATTGACTAAGGGAAGGCTACGCCTTCCGGTATGCCTAACAGTATCTAAAAGAGTCCTGTTTGATCTTGTAATTCTGTATGCAGTGTTGCCCATCTGTAGTGTCATCCATGAAATGCTTAATACCTAATATCTCGAGTTTCTTAACTCAATGGTATAACTCTTGACCATTGCGTTTCTCCTCCACAAATAGGCCAATACCATGATTGAAGTTATTCTACTTAGCCTTTGTTGCTTTATTCAAGCAAGAGTTATTTCATGCTCTGAACCTGCACTAACCAGCATAGGAGTAGCAATCGGTGTCTGGTCAAGCGTCAGAGACACCCATGTCTCTAGTGCACCCAGTGTTTCTACAACAAGAAGAAAGGTTCCTTCTACAGCTTCTAGCATTTCAGCTGTTGTCTCCCCCAGGGGAAGTATATCTACTCTAAAAACTATCTTCCTACTCATATATTTCAATCCTGTCTGGCAATTGATGCTAGTAAGAGAGGAGGTTATTGTGTAATAACAAGAGCTTGTACCAAATTGTAGCTCAGGATATATGTCCAATCAATATACCTTGTATGCCCTACACTCTTACAATCTCCATATTTGTCCTATTTCATCTTGAACTCAGAAGCCTCTTTCTACCTGTGGTTACCCCAAAACTTGGCTCGAGTGGGTGTTGCTAGGGTCTGAGCAAATGCACCTGGTATCGGTGGAGCAGATGGTAGAGTGGTTTGCATAGCTATGGCAAAGGGTCCTTCATATTGAACAAACATAACCTACAGTAACAAACACCCTTTTATTAGGTAGTGGCAATAGGAAATAACATTTTCTACTATCATAGCCTATCGATATAGTCTACGAAGTTCTCTTGGTCAATCATTACAGACTCAGATCCTTCGTCCATATTGTGTAAAGTAATCGCTGAGAATCCTATCATTATAGCAATACAATATTCACCAACAAGCAAGATAAGATGGTAGTAAGTAGAATATGTATTTCGAATATCTTGTGCCTAAGGAAGTTCACTGTCAAGGCGCTTGGCCCGTGCCCTAGTATCTGAGTCTTTTATTACTTAGATAGTTGTGTGAAGATCTCTAACTACTATGACCGTGTTTACCTGATTTAGAATTTTCATGCAAACAACTAAAACCCTGGTGATTCATAACTCGCAGGAGGTCCTATGACTCATGATCAGTCATGCCTGAAATCCATCAGCAGGCTGTAATGAGTTTCTGTGCAACATACTATAAACCAATCCAAACCCACAAAACAAGTCATCTGTGCAAACCCCCTGATATGAGCAAAACTAGTCACTAATAATGTTAGTTACACACAAAAGTCATTGTATCTAGATGACACACAATCATGAGTCATAGAGGTATCAGGCAATCATAACATAATAATAATATGCAGCTGCAAGTCATGTGAAAACTATAAGTCAACAGACTTCATAGTGCAAAATATAAACATAACATATGACTAATAAGTATTAGTTATGTGAAACAATTTCGCTTAGTCACAATTTGGGAGAGGCGATGGTGGGATCATATGTAGGAAATGGGCAGAATAGGTTATATTGAATTTTCTTTGTATTCAAATAACTCTTCTTACGAACAATTGTTTATAAGCCATGTTATCCATTTGTATCTTATTGTTCTTTAATATCCCTTTGCCTTTTATTACATAATCTATGATTTTCTGTTGATATTAGTATTTAAAGCACCAAGTTTGTGATAGCATTGACATTAGAGGGGCTATGCCATAGAGTACAGCCTAGCCAACTATAAAAAGGCTTAGGTAATTGGGGCCAGGGATAAAGGCAGATAGACCAGCTGCTTGTTATTACTAAATAAGCCTCACAATCGGTCCTGACTTTGTTGAGATAGCCTCAGCTCATCGTTAGACTGGGCTGACTTAACTGGATCAGGCTAACTGTGAAGCTTATTGAGCTGGCTTGGGGTAGAGAAGTGCTAAACCCTGGTTACTCAGCCAACCCAGAGAATATTTTTTTAACTTATGTTCCTCACTGTTTGAACATGTTTCAGTTGCAATCACTCGGCAAACGATAGTCTTAGCATACAAAATTTCAGACATTTTTCTCCATGTAAAAAGGTGAGAGCAGAATCAGCTTGGCCGAAGTATGATTAGTAGAGTCCAATTATGACTGTTTTAGCATCAGAACTGTCTGCAGCTCTTCCTCTTTCTATCTATTGACTACCAAGCTGTTATAAAACTTCCTCCTCTGCCTTCTTTGCACATAACATTATGCGAAATACAAAACAAGAAGTTTTTCCATTACACTATTATTGTTTCCAGCTATGTCTTCAGAACTGGAAGGTTTCTCCTCTGAAACCAACACAATAGTATGCAACTCACGTCACTCTCTCAATTTCAAGATAATTCACCCAATACAATTTCCTGACAGTTTGTAGTATATCAAGCTGCAATTGCACAATCATTTCTGGAATCATTCATATACTGCTCCTTGGATACTTCATATATCTTCCCTCCTTTGTTCAGCTCTGAACACTTTCTATTCCAGATTCTGTAACATAGTTTACAGGCATCCAGCTCTTGGCCGGGATGTGCCTCACTGTAGAAACTAGTGGAAAACCAAATGTACCTTTGATTATCTAGACAAATACTACTGATATAATATTGAAAATTTGTTAGAAGATACTTTCAAATATGGAGAAGTAGAATCTGTCCTTATTTATTTGATAATAAAAAGTAATTTTTCTTGTATACTTACTTTATTCCTAATGGGTTCAAATCTCATGGTGGTTAGAATAGGGGTAAAGAAAATTGAAAACTACTATAAAAATACTCATCTAAGGAAATAATATGATGTTATTTGTAGTGTATTTGATGAGTTAATAGCTTTCGTATGAATTGGTAACTATTGTAAGAAGTAATGACACTATGTGAAACAGTAAAGTGAAATATGTATCGAATAAACTAAATCAGATGATATCTACTTATTGGGTCCACAAAATGTTCCAAAACCTTGCTATATACTTTAATAAAATGATCTAATATACTATATAAGCTTTCAAGAAAGTTGGTCATATATTGCAAACTTTATTCCCCAGAGATTATAATGTATTCCTGAGAGATATACTCCTTGAGGGCCTCAATCATATAGGCTATACATGTAAGCTAAGGCTAAAATCACTCTATTTTGGTTTATACATATAGTTAAAGCCATGAATGAGTTTTGTTTAGTTTGTGCATTTGAATTTAGAGATTTCTAACTTTAACTCCAAAAAACTGAAAATTTTCATCTTTATTTTTAGCTCTGAGGTAGACAACCTGAAATACTTATCTATTATGCTCCAAACCTTGTATACTTACTTAACAAGTCTTGGGAAAGTAGACTACTAAGTACTGAATTTATATCTAAACTCTCCAATTAGATATTAAATAGTCAACATAGTACATTTTGTATGTTGTTTTTCTCCTCCTTAATAGTTTCTATAACATGCCAATATTCCTATAAGGTACAGGAAAAACATACTAGTCTTAACATATATAACTCAATAACTTACTCTATAATGTGATAAAAGTCTGTGTTTATATATTTGCACTTTTATACCACTTATAAAAGGGGCAGTTTTATTCTGAACAACAATTCCTAAAACCAGTATATAAAGAAATATTTTTCTTATTATACAATTCAAGCTACATATTCTGATTCACCATATTTAAAAGTACTTGCTAAAAAAATTTCTAAAGTGGTGTCACTATTATTTATGTACATAATCAAATATACATTTGGTTTTCCATTGGTTGCCATCGTGTGAGCCACATGCTGATGTAGAGCCATATTTTAGTAAATCACTTTATTCTCAGATTTTAACTCTAATATATACCAACTTTTATATCTATACTTGAAGCTTTTCCTTCATTTCAGGACCTAATTGATTCTTGGAGTTTACTCACGTTATCTTTTCTTAGGCTGTGTTGGGTCAGGCTCAATATGGGTTGGGACAGGTTAGGTTGTGTCAGCCATATTTCCACCTGAATTAACTGATTGGAAGGCCCGTTACTTTATATTAGTTTCCCAACCCTAAGTATTATAGTTTAAAGCAATAAATACAAATATGCAGATAGGCAATTGGATTCAGGGACAATAACAAATTTGAGAACTTCAAGAACCAACAACTTTTTTGAATTGAAAAAGTTTACAATATCTTTTGTAGAATGCTCTGGGCGAAGTGTGCATTCCCAAACCCCTACTTCCCATATCTCTATTCTAAGCTATCTAGCCACCCCCTCTGCACCTTGAACAAGGCTGCCAGCATAATAAGTTGATTAATGGTATGATGCTGTTGGGTGAGACTAATGATGATAGTATTCCTCTCATTGTATTTGGGTGCTTGAAAATAAGCAAGACCAATATACTTAACAACCTCTTCAGTCCCTAGACGGCTGGACATAACTTCCTGCTGTTGAGCTACAAGAAATTCCTCTCTCTCTTTGCTATGGTGTTGAGAGTCTCCTGAATCCTGACAGGACTTTTGGAACATCTGTTTCAGCTGCTTAGCGTGAAACACGGTGCTTTCTGAAACTTAACATTAGTGGTGGCCTCTTATTTTAGTATTAAGATGATTTACCTCATGTGCTATCTAGATTAAAATGCTCCTCCAATCTCATGATTGCGGTTTTTCCGTCAAACACTGTAGTTTAGTAAGCAGCACGGACAAGTAAACAACTGGTAATAAATACCTGAACATTCAGTTTCTAATTTCTCTATAACTCCCCTTAAGGCCCTTGTTTTGGTAATTTGAACGCTTAAACGACACCTTCTCGCTTTATTCCACTTGCTTCTTGTACTTTTCATGCAAAAATAATTCAAAGCCTCCATTGTGTCCACAGAGGGTGGGACACCTAGCAAGAGGTATGGTTGACTGGAGCCAGTACATGTGTGGACATGGATGGGAGAGACATTCTGGTCGATATTGGTGCTCAACTGTGGAGAGTAGAAAGAGGACCCAGAGATCTGAGTCGTGAGATCCACTTCGCCTTTATCTTTGACAGGATCTTGTACAGATTCAGGGATAACTCTCAAGGATGTTAGAAGATGTGTGTGTGGTGTGTTGTGAGGTGAGATGTTTGTTGATGACTACTGATGGCCAGGTTGTGGCTTAACCACAACCCACCATTATCACTAGCTCGCAACCTTGGCCACTTTCAAGAGCATGCCTACCAACTCCACACAAATTTACCGCTTAATGCCAATTTTGTGGATTACCAAAGAAACTTTGTGGCTCAACACCACCATGTAGCTCAATGTCATCTAAGAATATATTTAAATATAATATTCTCATTATAATCAATTCTTGAAACTGTCCTTGTTATTTAATTATTATCTTAAATATTCTTTGAACAAGATGGTTACCTCAAACAAGACCACCATGTTAGGGCACTAAGTTGTGTTGGGCCACAAATTTAGTATGGTAAGCCACAAATTTGCGTTGAGCTATAAATTTCCATTGAGCTATCAAGCACTCTCTTGTGAGTGCCCAAGGTTGCGAGCCAGTGAGCAATCGTAAGTTGGGGTTCCACACAAGTAGTCGTATAAGAGAGAAGACTACTTAAAGGGAATCGCCGGTGCCAAGCCCACTCCCACACAACCAATGATAGACCTAACCCAAACACAGTAGGTAGGCCCTAAGCTAACCCATAGACATGACCTAAGTGTGTAGCCCTACCTCAACATATCGTAGAGCTAACAGAGGAGCTCGGTGGGGTGTGAAACATGGCGGAAAAAGAAATATTTCACAATGTTGGCAGACCAGTGGAGTGGGTGATAAAAACCAGGAGAAGCCCTTTAGTGGGTGTGGGGAGAAAAGCAATCACATGCCGAGTGAACAGTGACACGCCAGATTCGGCTTAGAGTTCTTGTACTATACTGTTTTAGCACCGGGTCTCTTGTTATAAGAATGGTAAATGTGAGCCAAGAGTACCTCGGTTTATGCTAGCTTTCTCTGGTTCTCTCTTCACCTCTGCATCAACTCATGGTTCTTCTTATCCAATTCATCTTCAACAACTCATTTGTAGGCAATTTTATTCTAAAGGGCGGAGGTTTCTGCATCAGCATCGCCGACAATCTTCTCATTCTCCCCTGAATTTCTGTTCTCTGCGCTGGTAAGGACTTTGCAAGATGTTCTTGATAAAATCTGCATCATAGCTAACTCCTTGTCTTAGTGCGGAGAGCTAGCTCTGACATTTCTTGGGTGACTTCATGAGTCCAGAAAGCAAGTCCAGGAGTGCATATCCCTATTGCAATACTCGGACCGAGTCCAATGAGATAGAGGTCGCTCGGGTTGAGAACCGCAATTACTATGTCGCTCTGCTTCGGAAGTGATGTATGTACTGCGAGCGGGACAGGTTTGCCGACAGTTCGGAGGAGGTTCAGTACGCTGTGGATGGCAGCACATGGGAGGCTGAATGTACTCGGGGGTTTAGTCAAGGACCTGAAGACTCTCTCGGCAAATTCTCTATGAGTGTATACCTCCGCCAGGACAAGGAGGTTGTTTTCCGATTTTTAATGACAACCCCGAGCTCAAGCGCTCAAGTTTCCGGATTCGAGTTTCACCGTTCTTGGTGCATCAACACCAGGAGAAAACGCGACTCCAGTGCAGTGACTTGATTGGGATGATAGGTTTATTCAATAAAACCGAGGAGCTAATGACCTGCACGTAGTCTCACAGCCTCGCGGCCATCAGTTTAAGCACGGCGTCGGAGGTCCTTACACTGGAGGCTGAAGGCGTCCATCTATCCAACATGGCATTTCGGCCAAAAGAACAAGGGATTTTTCCAACGATGAGAATAATAGTCAATTTCGATGTGAAGACAAGAATAGATTCAGTTGTAGAAATTCAAAAGTTCATCCTTCGAGCATATGCAGCATCGAAACGAATGCCCACACGTGCTCGCACTTGTAATAAGATGACATATCTAATTCTTAGTTTCATTGGATTCTCCTTTGAAACTAAGCGTACGACTGGTTTTATATAGGGTTCAATAAATAGTTCAGGTTCAGCAGTATATGTTACCAAACCAGCGCAAGGCAGTAAAAAAATAAGTAAATATCATATACAGTATCTTAGCATACTTCCCATGAGATTCTTCTAATAGAACATTCTCCACTCCCTAGCCCGGGAGCAGTTAGAGTTGACGGGCGAGAAGGAGTTGGTTTAACCGAAAAAGAATGAATTCTCACCCATATACTATGTTCGAGTAATCCCTATTGGGGTCAAATTCTGTCCACACACTCGCTGGGAATCTGTGCTAATTCGGTTCGTACCAGCGGTAATCGACCTCGTTAGTCATTGTACTGTCGTATTGGGATTCCGAGTGCAGGTCTGGGGCGTGGGCGATGGGGGTGAAGGGAAATCCGACGGTAATCTGTTGGGCCCCATCGTGTGATTGACGATAAAGTAGTTTAATCCAAAGTGCTGCTATAAGAGTTAGTGATCGTGAAAAGGAAGGAGGTGGTGGAAGAAATAAGTGAGGTACTATGATAGTACAAGTACGATCTTGGCGACAAGATTCGTGGCCCCCCCCCACGTTTTACACTAAAAATGGCTGATTTTGGACACTCATAACTCATCAGAAAACTAGATAGATTTAATAAAACTAAAATATCGTGTAGGCAGTTGTCAAAACTATCTAGGAAAAGATTATGAGAATTTTCCCATTCTCCTACAAGGGGTTAGAGCTTAGGGTTGTCATTGGATGCGGTTGCAATGTACCTTTTGTATGGGACCCTCATACAAAATAACAGGTACCCTTTGCCGACCCTCATTATTTCTGGAATTGCAGAATTGGCATTAGCTAACAGAACTTGTCACATATAAATGATAATATCTAGATGAGTCTAAATACCAGGGAGAATTTTAACATTTTTTTTGCAAGGCAACTGGCTGTGATTTTATGAGGTGAAAAAGGTCATTTTTGGTGTAAAATGGGGGGGGGCCACGAATTTTGTCACCAAGCTCGTACTTCTCGCCAACAAGCAGTCCATCATTGGCCAATGCCCTGACCCACTCCATGCGTCTAGGTATTCTCCTAGCATGTTCGAGAAAAAGCCTTACTGCCTCGCCTTTGTTAACAGTCCCTCCCTCCCCGGTGGCGGAGCCGTCTTTGCTAATAAGGTAATAAAGTCCGGAACTTTTTTTTGTTTCTCCGGCCTTAAGCTAGGGCCAATGAAGACAGTTTTCGCAGCGCACCTTGCCCCCCGCCAAGAGCGGGGACTTTGGGCCTCTTGGTGTGAGGTTCGATTGCTCTAGCTCTTATGGTATGGGAGGGCGAATTTCGTAGGGGCGAAGATTTGGCGAATAGTGGTATTAGCGAACTTACGGTCGCAAAACAAACCTCCGTGCATCTGCCCCCAAGAATTATTAACTATTATAGCCTTCCACCCCAATGTGCTATCCATGTTCTTCTCAGCGATACCACACGAACCCCTTCAGGTAATTCTCCAAAGTTAAGCTACACAAGAAGATACCTCTTCCTTCAGGCCTCACTCTCGACCAGTCACGCAGTACCTCCTTTTCCCTATCTATGATACCTCTTGCTGAGGTAGGCACATGATTGTCTTATTCGAGATAGTATATAGAGGAGTAGAAAATTAGATAGTTGCGACAGAGCGAGACACTGTCAGGTAGGAACTAGATAGGTCGATTGATATACCGGTAGAGCAGAGAATATACTTTTGGATTGATATGGTGTGATAGAGTACTGGTATTAAACTGGCTGGTGTCGTTCACAAATTTAATCTACTGTGCGATATGCAATTGTCGTCCGGCAAAAGAAAGAGTACGATCAAATTGAGGCTTCTTCTCTCGTATGTGTTGGTGCTCCCCTTTGAGCGAGGTTGACCATCGTTTAATACCCAGTCCCCCGCCATTGACACTTTTCCTATATCTAGTAAAAGAAAGTGGGATACAAAAGTAAGGGCTTCCTGGGGATTATGAAACAATTGGAACTGCCGTAAAAACGCGTTAAGCCCACTCGAACCTACGGACAATAAACTTAGTCTAAAATGCTTTTGCAAAATCGGAGCCCGCTACTTGTAGTGTATCTAGTAAGTAAGCCCACAAAATTACTCACCTCACGTGTCCGGTGGAGGGTTCGCATTTCTAACGGCAGCTCCACGCTCTGGTTTCGACCCATACCTGTATTCAATATTATTACCTCACCTCTAAAAGGTTCCACAAAGCATGGTATTTTTTTGCAGCACTATCGAGATGGGGTATTTCATTGCAGCTAGTGATATCCTCTGTGATGCACAGTCCATAGACCGCAAACTCCTCCACATGACTTAGGCATGCACTAAACGAGTGCCATACAAAGAGCCCGGTCAGCCACTGGGTAGGCTGAGAATTTTGGATGCGAGAGGGAGGGAGAGTAGATGGGAGGAAGAGGAAAAGAGGAGCACTGCAATCGCTAACGGCAAGTGCAGAGTACAGTAAGGACCAGGATAATTGAGAATATTACTACTCGGGGGTGGATGTAAATGAATGGATGGACAGAGGTTTGAGGTCCCCGTGCTCATTACGGTCAGAGGAAAAAAAATATTTAGTTTGGGAGGTATGATACTAAGAAGGGTAAATAGCTTTGACACGGCCAACCCCTGTCTATCCCATCACTAACCACAATACCATACCCGAGTAGCCGTAGTGCGATCCCCTGCTGAAGTTGCCGGTGGCTAAAAAGTAACAGTACTGTAGGATAAATTATCTAACTATCTCCAGCTCATAAGAATCGGTTACAGGGATCCGATGCGCCTCCTTTCCCAATGTCAAACCTTATCTCAACATCTTATCCTGAAATGTGATTATCCCTGTAAGTTCGCCCTTCAACGTTTTCGAAAGGAGCCTCAATGTCTTGGCAACCATGCAAGAGCTGCTGGTCGATAAGCTGCCCGGTTGTCCCTACTCCGGCAGGCGAGCCTACCCATGGGGCCTCCATCTACACCAGAGTTCCGTGAAAGGGTTCAGTTGGCCTCCAATCTCATTTTGGTATATGTGGTACACATCATGACAGCTTATCGGGAGTGTGTTTTGAAGGGAGCACTACCGGCAATGGGTATAACCGGTTGGCGGAAGATCCCAGAGGGACGCAACTACGGCTAAAAGATTCCCGCCTCGCGTAAGTAGGATATTATCATTCCGGGGCAGCCTGCTCAAACATTCGTTTAAAGTTAACGTACAGCACAGTACAGATTTAGTTGATCAGATAGAAACAGCCCTCAATGCGACGCCACTGACACCTCCTTCTCCCTGGACCTCTGCCCAAACCTGCACGGCGCCCCCCGCTTCCCACCGTCCTCATCTTGGCAAACCACAAAACGAACAAACGACATCCGACACCGTGGGCTTCACCTTTTCCACCCCGATGCTCAGAAATTCGGCGGCTACGGGTTGATCGGGCTCGGGGACTGCAAGATAATCGACCGGGAATGCATTCCCTGTTTGATGCTGTAGCATTGGTCTCTTCCGCCCCGCATGGTTTGATTCATCCTCGAGCGTCATTTGACTTCGCCGTACCAGGTCTCTACGAGATGCCCGGATTTCCATTTCTAAGGAGCATTAACAATTTGGAAAGGCTCAGTTAGCACACTCTATCGATGGGGTTACTTTGGCGGCGGAACGGCAGACAGGGTAGTTTTGAGCAGGAGCCTGGACTGTCATATGCCGAAGACAGACTCGATCCCTGGGCATTTGGAGGATGCAATATTGGCTTTCCACTCCATAGATTTCCCGGAAACCGGAGCTTGCTCTCTCGAATGATATACAGCCGCTTTCATAATATTTCCCTACCACGCTTTCTCACTCATCTGAATTACCAAACATGTAAAGGTTGGTCAAGAGCACTTTTAGATAACACATTCCTCCGCTCTTTAGAATATCTGGGCTGTAGACCTATGGAAGGTTAGCTCCTCAGCCCCTCCCCCCGCTGCCACACCCTATGTGTGGATCGGGAAACGGCGGAAAGGAATATCGAGCCCCGTCTCACATTAGTGAAGACAAGGAGGATCAATTGAAGGGTTTTGTTCGGGCAGCAAGCTGTGCACTTGCTACTTGAGAGCAGGTTCAGGATGCTAAGGATTAGGGCTGGGGTGTTGGCAGTGTTTTGCTAGATGGGGACGTGAAAGAGGTGAGTGACGACTGCTTGGTGCGTTTGGTGGGTGTCACTTGGAGATTTTGAGTCTATTCTTCCCACCCCCGTCTACCTCCTAGTCATCAGTAGGGCAGGCGTGCACCTACCCTGGCGGCATTTCTTACCTCCATACTTATTTTGATACCACTTCTTTTTTTTTTGGCATAATCATAGTACAGTACTTGTCCTTACGGAACTGAATAATCCAGGCAGTGTTAGTAATGCTAGAACCCATGTCCGCATACTATAAGAACGAGAATATCGGTAATTAAACCTCGCCCGCGTTCGCTGGAACCGCCTTTGTTCGTAAGGTCCAGAATATTTTTCTTTTTCCTCGTTTTAAGTTGGGACTGAGGTGACCAGTTTTCGCAGTACTTTAGCTCCCCTATCCAAGCAAAGGAATCTTGAATGTCTTAGGACAATGTTCAATTATTATTCTACCTCTAACAGGCGCGAACATTCGCAAAGTATCGCTATTGAACACCGAAAGATGGTACAGCGCAGACGTCTCAGGCTCATGCATGTGTTCAAATAACCTATGCATTAATCAATGTGTAACTCATTTTTAGAGGGTTCAACAAAAACACTACCTTTTCCCCCTCCCCCTCCTTGATGAACTTTTGCGTGTCTGCTATCCTTATTTTCTTCAGTTATAGCACCTTACATTAAGTTACGGTTACATGGAAAAGATGTAATCATTGATTTGCTTTTTCTTTTAACACTCGCAAGAATCCGGCCAGGCGGAGAGAAGCTAACGCCGCCCTTTCATTGGTTGAGCGCGACAGACAAGGCAACCCTGTCGGATTACATCCCGGACTCGGCATTCTTCCACTGCGTCCGGAACAGGATGGATGGTATTCAGTTCTCGGATCTTGGAATGGCACCCCAGATGACCCCAATCCGGCCAATCGGGTAAGCGAAGGAAACCGCGAAAATGATCATGCAATCATGCCATCCACCACAAACCTTCCAAGGGAGGACAGCCCCGGGCTCCAGAAAGTCTGCTGTCAATACCGCGAGTGCTCTGGTAATAAATAGGTTAGCCGTCCCCTCCTACTTAGCACTATAAACCTCATCACTGGATCGCACTAACATGTACCCATAACTCCCTTAGTGGCCCTCATACATGTGCCCCAGCCTGATTTACCTGCGAAGCCCCAAATTGCTCTTGGCCTAGAACCTTTAAGACCAAGCAAGCCTTGAATAGGCACTACCACGCCATGCACCTCAGCAACCGTGTGGGTTGTCCAGTTGAAGGGTGTGCCCGCGTTGGACCTCAAGGGATCAAGCGGGCGGATAATCTTGCTGCCCACATGTGGAACAAGCACAGAGTTTCCCATGCTGGGCTGCTGCCGAGGAATTAAGTTTGCCAATGCTGGGATTAGCTATGTCGCTTGGATATTTTGGTCTTGTGTCTGATGTCTGATGTCTTTGCTTGATGAGACAGTCCTTTTCTTACAACAATTATTGCCCCCCCTTCATTTTATGCAATTTCCTATTTATTCCACTCTCAGTTCCGCACTCATGCCTCTTCGTTTATGATATGCTTTCATGTCCTTTTGTCATTTTATATTTTTTTTCTTCTTTTTCTTCCCCTCTTCGTCACTCGCTCATGTTTCCTCTGTCTTCCCCGCTTCACTCTCCGATTTCCTTACTATCTTGATTTCCCTTATGTGCCCAGATAAGTGTCCAGTATGCAATCAACTTGAAACTTCTCCTCTCGCAACTTCCGCACCCGTAAAAATACTTTCCATTGTTAAAAGATTCCGCGTTGCTGAATAGCAGGCTCCCCTCCTGTGCCACTTCCCTCATAGCCGGTAAAAGAATGTGTGGCCTCTAACTGGAGGAATTACACGTCTTACTGCAATAGAACTCAAAACAGCCATGGGACGAGGCCCCTGGCCTTCGCGATAGCAGAAAAAACACGAGAAGAAGGAACTGCGTCTCCCAGGCAGAGCACTATTTATCTAAACTTGGCCGGTAGGTCTGCTTAACCTGCATCTGTGATTTTATTATTTTGCGGGATTGAACTCAGTTTTGTGCAGCGATTTTGGTTAAGCGAATAGTGGATTTGACTACTAGTATTGGCCCGTGTGTTTAGTCCAGATTCCTATTCAGGCTAGTATCGTATTTTTCAGGCTTGGATAATTGTTCCTGATTTATTTATATCAACCTTCTGGTAAACTAGCTACTATTATACTATATACATGAGAGGATGAAAGAAATCACTAAGAAAGGACGCAAATGGGTTATCAATATGCACACTATCGGTATTCAACCTACGAAATTAGCTGGAGAAGATAAATGTACGATTATCCGGTACGGAATAGAGTATCACTATTTGTATAGAAGCTCTGCCCGGGACAAGTGTTTCAAAAATTGCGACCATGTCATTGGACATAATTAGTTTCAATTCGCCATCGCACCGGACCGCTTCCCACGTGCTCGGTCATTAATTATTAATAATTTAAAACCATCCCAGGTATTGAGAAGGGAATCGAATATCTTGGTGCTGCGGAAAAACAATTTCCCGACACATGTGGCACACCATGCAAGTCTTGCCCCCCGCCCGCATCCAGAGACAACCTTCCCTTCCGCTCGATGCTAGTAAAAACAAATTAGCAGACGAGTGCGGTAAATACTGGAATACCTAAAGAGCTTGGTTGAGTTGCCTGTGCCAATTCTTGAGCTCCGTCTGCGATTGCTTTCTGCTTGTCGCGACTATTTTATCTCCTTAATCCAAAGTGGGGAGTTCCGAACGCCCCCGCATGATTTAGAGCATGATACTCAAGTGTAGTCATAACTGTGGACACGACCAAACTCAGCATGTGGTGAGGGGTATATTTCATTTTCCAAACCGGAATTGTCGCGGTTAGTATATTACAAGCTACTTGTGATTGATCTCGGTTCCGCTAGACTGTATTACTAAAGTCACCTATTGACCATGTGGTTCTCTCAGGGATGTCCCGACAGACAACCTCTTCTAAATTTGTCTTTGACCGTTTGTCTTCTGTCAGTCATAATAGCCGTATTCTCCCATCTCTCTACGGCGGGAGACTCATAGTCAAAGTTAAGCTGACACCCGCGCTACCGATAGAACATTCCAGCATTTGCGATCACTGGTTGCTGAAAGGTAGTACGGATCATCCGAATCTAGTAATTTCCCGGCGTCAAACCTCATCTGGAACAGTTATGCTCCGATTATCCTTGTAACCTTCAATATTTTCCAATGGGGCAGAAATGTCTTAACAGCAACAAGTGTCGTCAATAAGTCGCTCTGCTGTCACTTATCTCGCTAGCCGAGCCCACCCACAGGACCCTAGTTTTCATAGAAGCGTTTAGCGAGACTTGAAGTATTCGGTGGGAAGGTTGTCGTCAGCGAGACAGGTATGGCAAAAAAAACATGGGGGGATTTTGGAGGCATATAATGATTGGGAAAGCGCACTTTCAACATTCCCCAGACCCCCGCCCCCCCCCAGCATATAGGCTCACTCAAAGTTAGCTCCCTAGTTCCTGCCGCCGCCAGATGGTCTGTTAGACCGGAAAACGGCGGAACGCAATGAAGGAACCCTTATTCATGTTGGCGAAGACGACGATTGATGGAAGGCTTTTTTCCAGATAGGTGGGTCTAAGGTCCTGAGGGTTAGGGTTCAGGATGTTGTCGTGGTTTGGCAGGCGGAGATGGGGAAGAGCTGGATGTCAGCGTCATGATACTTCCCTGCTGCACTGAGGGCAGGTCGACACCCATCTTGGCGAGAGTGGCGATACAAATAATCCCCTGTCACACAAAAGTACTATGGGCGTTCTCGCCTCACAGTGGATTGGCTCCGCCTTGGGTTACTGTACTCTACATCCGCTGTAGTTACTTCTATTTTACTTTCTGCTTTCGTAAAAGGGGACTGTAGGGCTTGATTTCACTGAACAAAATGATAAGGCTGTATTAGTAATGCTTGAGCCTATGTCTAAGAGCTGTAAGATCCGGGATACTGGAGCCCCCGCGCCGGGACCTTGTTGGCTTTGTTAGTAAGCTCGGCGGTTTTTTTTCTTCCGTTCTTAGTTGGGGCCGAGGCGGTCAGTTTTCGCAGTGCTTTCGCCCCCTTATTCCTGTGAGAGAATTTGGAGCACTTTAAGCGAGGTTCAACTATTCCAGCTCTTACGCCGGGGAAGTGTCAGGATTTGCAAAATGCGGCCATTGAACGTCAAAGAAACCTCGTGTGATATCCATTCCATCCCTTCCGATATCACCAGTTTTATAGTAAGAGAGAGGGTGTGTTTAGTACAATAAATGCTCCCTCAGTCTCCAAGTATTATATAAATTTAATAATATATCTATGCCCCCCCCTTCATTCTTCATGTACCTCTTCTTAACGACACTCTCTGGGTCCCCGTAGTGTAATTTTCCAAGTTAAGCGGCACAAGCAGATACATCTTCTTTGTCCCGCCACTTTTGGCTTGTTTTTTTTGGTTGCTCTCAGTGCCCAGCTGCCTCGGTAATAACCGCAAGATTCCGTTATTGGTGGTACTAAAGAAGGGTGGACAATTGGGGTCGGGGTGCCATCTTGTGAGAAAGGGATAGGTGGATTGGTATAGAACATAGAATTCACTCTTGCATGGATATGGACTGATGATGTACTGACAGCAGGCTGGGGAGTTCCCCTTGGGAATTTGGTCTACTGGTGCTGATATCGGGGGCTGAATTTCAAGGCAATACCGGTAGCCTAACGAAATAGTCTCCTGTGGGAAATAACTGAAGCTAAGGAGCTGTAGCACCGTGTGGGGAATGCGAAAATGAAGAGTGTGGGCCTACCGGTACTCAACTATCAAGAGCCTTAGTGGTGGTGAGATATACAGATGACGCTGGAGAATGGTTTGTGAGGATGGGTATTTATTGGTTGAGAGTGTACGGTACATATAAGAACGGAGCTGTTATTGAGTCCTCGTATAAGTATCTATGTCTCCGGATCATTATGGTAGTCTACAATTGGCTAGCCTGATTGTACAGCACATATATTTCAGGCTCATGCACGTGGTAGGATAACCTATGCATAGATTAGGGTGTAATTCACTTTTCGAGGTTGAGCTCAAATACTGCTGTCCCCCCCTTCACCAAATTTTGTGCTCCTTCTATCCTTTTTTATTCAGTTATAGTGGCCAACACCAACTTACAGTTACACGAAAAATATGTAAGTCTTGGTTTGCTTTTTTTTTTAATGCTTTGCAGGTCTACTGCAGGGTGGTCAATTCCCGATCCTTGTGGTTCTCAATACTTGTATCCTTGCTCGACGTCAGGGGTGCTTCCGCTTCTTGATTATGATAACCGAGGCGACCCTGCCCAATTATTTCCAGGACTCGGTGATCTCCCGCTGCATCCAGACAAGGATGGATGGTATTCGGTTCTCGGTCCCTGGAGCGGTAATACCGATTACCCTGATCTAACCAATAAGGTAGTGGTAGGTGGAGTAAACCTGGAAATCAACCCTGCCATCCCTGCCGTCACCATGCCCCCCCGCCCCAGCCTTCAGATCATCTTCTGCCAATAGAGTACCACAAGTGTTCTGGCAACAGGCTATTGATCCCCTTCCCCACACTATACTTTAACTATGTGTGTTATACTAACATGTGCTGCACAACTCCCATAGTTGCCCTCATGCCTGCGCCGGAGGCAGATTTACCTGTGAAGCCCCGGATTGTTCTTGGACTGGAACCTTCAAGACGAAGCAAGCGTTTAACCGGAACTACCGCGCAAAGCATCACAACGGCCGCGTGGATTGACCGGTTGAAGGGTGTATGCGGGTCGGATCTCAGGGGATCAAGCGGGGAGATAATCTTGCTGCTCACATGCGGAACAAGCACGGTATCGCCCATGCTAGGCTGCCACCAAGGAATTAAGTCTGCTAGTGCCAGGGTCATTTATCTTGACTGGAAGTATTGCAGTCTTATGTCTGTTCTTGGTCTCATAGTACTTTCCTTATAGCCTTCATTTTATTCCCTTCAGTTTATTCCTCATCCAATCCGCCTTACTCACCCACATCGCTCACTTATGAATGCCTTCACGTCGTTTCAGTTATTTCGTATCGTGTAGCCCCCAGATCTGTTTGTTCCACAAGATCGACACTCTTTTTGTGCTTTTTTCTTTTTCACCCTTTCGTCACTTGTTCTTCTTTCCTCTGTCTTCCTACACATCACTTCGCTCTCTACTTTTCCTAACACTCCTCCGATTCCTCTTATGCACTCAGATAGTCGCCCAGTATGCAATCATATTAGAGTTTTCTCCTCTTGCCCGTATTTGTACTTTCCGTCATTTCAGGTTAACCATTGTCTAAGAGCCGGTCCCCCTCTTGTGTCAAATTGCCCATAGCTTATAAAAGCAAGTATGATATAAAAGGATGACTTAAGAGTTGGGAATAGAGTTCGTTACGGGGCGGGGCGGGGAACGGGGCCCCGGAGGTCCCCGTAACGAACGAACGCGAGGTCGCACCAGTCCTGGCCAAGTCGGGTCCAATAATCCTGACTGGTTGTTCTGTCTAATTTCTACCATTAAACTAGACATGACTTTCGACTGGACTAGCTGGTCCGGCCCAGTCTTCTGCCGACCATTCGGAACCCTGCTTGAATCATGAAACTTACGTTCCGGAGACTAGAAAAAGACTCTGTTCACTCTTAGGTATATTGAAACCTCACGCTTTCTTCGTTCAACTTATATCATACCTTGGAAATCTCGAACAGATTAGGAATTAAAAAAAGACATGGGAAACTAGGAGGTTAAGGAGCATGACAGAGCAATATTGCCACCCGGATAATGTCGTGCACTAGCGGATTTGGTTGCGGCCATCGAGATTGAATCCTGTTTACTTATTAATACGCTTAATCTTTCTAGATATGCGAAATTATTCTGTAGGCAACATTGGCCTATTATGCTCCCCAAAAAACCTGGAACGGTCGGTGTGGGCCGGAGCAGCGCCCAAAGCTGTCCAATGAACATATACGCAGATCTATAGGACCAAATGACAAGCTCGAATTTAACCCTACCTCGATTCACCTCACCGCTCGCGACCTAAAGCTATCGATGACAAAAGTGGTTCTGTCTTCGCAAAGGTCTTCGTGTTCTGGAACAGATCCACTGTCATCATTTATTGAGGCCTTGTTGACTGGGCCCCATGAGCAATTGAAAAAGTGAATGGAGGGTATCCTTCCGGAGCGCAAGCAACTGACACTGTTGGAGGAAGCTATGTACGAGGACGACCAGGGTTCGGATGGTGGCTTCTCAAGGGGAAACAAGGGAAAATAGGATGCAGGATTGGATTCTGATGGACTCAGGGATGTCATATTAGCTAATTCGCTACTTCAGATTTCGATCAGGCTCGTGTTTTCAGCCCTTGGATGTTGATTCATCGCGCTTCAGGAATGGGGCAACAGTATCATGCAGCCGCACTATGGAACCATCTCAAGAAGCTGCATGTTCAAGGGTTCGATTTAGGGAACTTGGTTGGTAATTCTGCAAGGGTAGGTTATTCAACCGGTAATTAGGCTGTAGTTTGCCCATTGCTAACCGGTGGTCCAGTGGGTTGAAACTGCGATAGTGCAGTTGTTTATCGAGGTCAAGCGGCACAAGCCGAGTGTTGTGCAAATATTCGTCCCTGATGTGAATACCCGGTATAGCTCTATTGGCCAATAAGGGTTGATCACCTTCAAGAGTTTTCTTAGAAGGATCCCTGCAAGCGATCTGGTTTTTCTCTTTGGTGTTACAAACTCTGAGCTTGAAGATTTAGACCCCGTACCCTTGCATGAGCTCTTCCAATTATCCAAGAGGGGTAGATTTAGGATTCCGATGTCTAATGAGGTTTGTGTAGCCTCTGACTTTGTGGTTTTCTTACTAACGTTACTGTAGGAGGCACGCTGGAAATTCTTTGATAGATTGGTTTCCTAAATCCAAAAAGCTCAGGACGAGCTACCCACCAATCTATCCATGAGCAGGAAGCGAGAACTACGGGTTCTTCCAGTTGTCTAGCCACCCCCGCGCCGTGCTATGACAGGAAAAGCATGCAAGGCACGTGAAGCGAAAGATATTTCGGGCATTCCTGCTAATTTTTCCCGGTCATTAGCTGTGGCGACTGATGGGATCCAGCATATGGAATCTCAATCTAGGGATGCACTGGGCATTACTCCCTTCCCTTGTTTCTCTGGTATCATGAATTATGCCTCTACAACTACCTCCGGAAAATGCACGAGCGATGGAACAGCAGGATCGAACTCCCAGCAATTTTCCAACCCTTACTGTATGATATTATTTACAAAGACGGGGCCTGTCTTGTCGACAAGGATCCTGCCAATGATTATTGATGCATAATTCACTGATCTAATCTTATACTACATTCACAGATGTTGCTATCTCCCTCATAAATTAACCAACCTTTATCACTGAACATAAAAAACAAACCCCACTAATTCCTCTTTGGTCTGGCTCTGGGCATTATGCCACAGCTACGCCACCTGCCTACTTTACCCCGCCTCTCTAACACACTTCATAAAGTAAAATCACGGCACCTCCTTACCAATCCATGGAACCCAACGTTTATATCCAGTGTCTCGCCTTATAGCCCTGTTGCCCTCAACAGATGCCACCAAAGGTGGAAAAAAACAAAACTGTAAACATTCCATGGCCCGAAATCAGTTTCCCTAACATCCCTAAGACTCACCAGACCCTTGTTTCCACCACTGATATCCGGTCTACCACCCCTGGCCCCACCATTCATGTTGACTTCGGTAGAAAACTTCACCCGCCTAATGCTCCCCCAGCCCCACAACCACACTCCTAACCTTCGTATCCAAATCATCTGCTCCTCGTTCATGCCGTCCCCCACCTCACCCTCACCGCAGGCATCCGATTCTTCCAAACCAAGCCTCGCAAGGGGCACTTCATCCCGGGGCGGCACGAATGCAGGAGAGCGCAATTCCTCCTCACACCGGTATGTGAGGAATTCTGCTTCCATGTCACTCGAAAAGCTCAATTGCTTCAGTTAACTGTCCATGGACCCAACACCAGCAGATGCCGCAGTCGACGGCGAAAACCCCTTCTCCATCCTGGCCCGATACTCCAATTCCCGGGAAATATCGTGTCAATGGACCTTCCCCTCTGCCCTCCGCAGACTGGCTCTAATAGCCTTAATTTCGGAAAGACCACGGTCCGAGTTGGAGTTCATGCTTGCCACTTTCTGGCTGCTAATTATGTACCACGGGATAATTCCCTATCGGTGACTGCCGGCTTCAGTAAATTCTCGGAGGAGGGAAAGAGTTGGTTTGTAATGCGGGGTACTAGTGCTAGCGTGGATGTTCGCTGTAGCGGCACACACTTGCGGCTTCGGAACTATAGAAGGTGGTGCTGGAGGGGGTGGCAGCTGTGCTGGTAGGCGAGTGTTAGTGTTAGCATGGGGGCTTCACATACTCCGAGGTCGTCTTGGATTGAGTTGATTTGTTGCTCGATCGTGGAGCAGTCGTGGGTTGGATCTCTAGCGTTAATGTGGGCGGCAGTACGGGCCGTAGGGTTGGATGGCTTTGATCGGAGGCTTCTTTGTTGACACGCGACGAGGGGGGCAATATTTGGTTTCACTGATCACCTTCAGGATTCGCGCATCTCCTGCACGGCATATATGGACGGCGGCATTCTCGGCTTCGCCAAGATACGCCCCAGTTATTAGTGTTGATATAATCTCTTCCACGTGATAGGAACTTGCTCGTTGCGACTGTCTTTGCTATTAGGCCTTGGGCCGGATGTGCTCCACTGAATGCACCATCCCGAAAACCCGATGTCGCTCCTCGGCCGGAGCACAGGTGCGATGCCGGGGATGTGAGCCTGCATTTGTCCCATGCTCACCTCCGGGAGTGGATTTTTAACCCCACCATCTAGTTGAGAAGCCATAAAGAATAAATGAACACTTTTCTCTCCCAGCGCATATCAGGGGTCGTGTCTGAGGCATTGGCTTCAGTTTTCTAATGACGGCAATTGATGCTTCCGTGAGGTTGCGAGGCGGCGGCGGGGGCATCGTCTACAGGAGAGAGCGACATAATATCTTCTAGGAGCCATTGTCCTGGTGCCCTTCCTGAGGCATTGAGAGTGTACACAATATTCAGCATAGCGCATGGAACGGTCATTACGGCGACGGTATCCCTGGCGCTTTTTTCATTGACTGTACGATTCGTTTCGCCCCGGACTTCATAGCCCAAAAGGGTTTATTGTGTGGGAGGTATAAGGACTACCTTTGTCAAAAGTTTTGTTGCGAAGCAGACAGAAATGGGACTCACGATCGATCCACCAAGACACCAACCCCCCCGACACCCTATAACTACCCGGCATATCCAGCACTACTGCTAACTTGCCTCTCGATCTTACCAACGTCTAAAACCTATTCTGCTCCCCTGATTAACTGCTATGTATAGGGAGAGTATCCTGTTTGGGAGTAATCGCTAAGTCGAGGATCATCGGTGGCTTCAATGTCCGCACTTTTGAGGCCTAGTTCTATTCCTCAAACTAGTATTCTTATAAACTATCGCCTTAATATTAGCACTGCGGACATGGATGGGGAATGGGAGGCTCCTCCTGTCGCGGGAAACACCTCTTGATCCATCCTAGCCATCGGGTCGCTACATATCGCCTCCAACGAAATTCTCTGGGAGACTCCCGCCGACTTGCTTTCCCCGGTCACCTGTAGCATCTGGTTCGATGGGGGAAACTTCCGACGGCGTAGCGTGTGAGAACGAATTTCGTGGAAGATATGCTATCACTCCTCCCCCTTCTTTTGGAGCTGGCCCGCTTGACCACCCTCTGGTCGGGGATTGCAGTTATTACTTTGGAATAAATCTACGGCCATCTGTCTCCCCACTCATGGCGGTGACTTTGTAGGAGTATTTACGTCGAGAACCTGATTAACAGTTCCTAATCTTCTGTGGTTAAGCCTCCGCCTCACCGACTTGTCTCATTTGGCACTGGCGATTGCTGCCTGTTGCAAGAATGTGTGCTTCCTATGATTATCCAACGTAGATTGGTCATCGGACTAACCTAGTAAGCAAGCATCCTCTCCGCTGGAACTTGAGGAATCGTGCGACTCGTGATCTTCGGGTTTATTGGGCTCCATTGGGACAGAACTTTCGCGAAGATGGAAATCGACTTCGTTGCCGTGGTTAGAGACACTCGCCGCTTTTCCTGAAATAGGCCTTCGTAGCCTGGCCCTCCTCCTCGCTCCATTCGGGCTTAATCCTGAACCGGTTCAGACGGTGGGGTTCCGAGCATCATTGAAATTTTCGTCCCCATCATGTCCGACTTTATCACTGTCCTTGCCCAATAAACCTGCGCAAGAACTACCAGCCCTAGGCCTTGGTGGGAAGTTCACTCCGGAAAAACCCCTCTTAGATTTGATTCTCTATCCTTTTCCTCTCCCGCTTGTGCGACTCTCTGGTATCTCCTTTACAGAAGGGTATTGAGGGCCATTTTTTAACTTTAATGCGTATTGGCCGCGGTGTTATATCGTTGACATTCTCAGTAGGCCGTAGACCTGGAGGGTTATCATATCCGAGCGACGGATGTCCGAGGCGAAGGAAACAATTAGGAGGAAGGGGAGATGACTAAGGAGAAAGAGCAAAGGCATAGCGTCGTGGTTATATCATACATTTTTGTAAAAACCATCACAAAACTGGGACAGGTGGTGTGGGTTTCGTGAGGGTTTATTAGGTGATGGGAGTGTTGAACAGCACTCAAGCGGATCGTGGAAGAGGCGATGAGAGAAGAGGTCCAAGGTTGAGAAAAGAAGATTCACGGCGACCAGGCAATTGCGCAAAGCTGCCACGCTAGTTTCCAACTCACTAGATCAGATTATGTTAAAATATTTGTAATAAGAAAAGATTATTCGAAGGAATTCATCGTGCCCCAGATACAGAGATTCCCGACCATAGCGATAAATCAAGAGAGGAAAGAGGAAATGGAAAGAAAAAAAGGAAGCCCTCGATACTAGTAGATTAACAAGAGTCGCGAACTGATGATTAGCTCGCGTCTCGCAGAAAGCTAGCCAGGGCACCACGCTTTAGGGAATGACAGAGCGTGGTATAGTATCTCTTTACGAAAACAATCGTTCCATATGCTTGTACCCTAATCGAATCTCCGGATATGAATAAACCTCTTAATGAACCATAGCCAACGTAGGGCCGTGCTCGCCCCTTGTTTACAGGATCACCCCCAGGGAACGAATCCAGAACACGCCCATCAGCCCCATTCCAGACAGGGTTACAATAACAAGACCAGAACGCACCACCCTATCTCCCTTCTCCGCATGACTCCAGTGGACTACCCTCCGTACGTCTCCCTCCAGTCCAACCTTGCAGCCCCCAACCTCCTTCACGACAACCACCTCCCACTTCCCTCATAAACACTATGCTTCTTGATAAATCTTTTCGAAAAGTCAGCCACAAGCAACTCATCAAGCTTCAGCCCACCAAGTCCATAATTATGAGCGGTCTCAAGAGTGGTGTTCATCCAACCCCAGATGCAACAACCGGAGCTTCACACCTAGTACCTCCAAGATCGGCCACCAAAATATGTTTGTCAACGCCCTACTCTTCGGGTGTCTGCCTAGCACCTTAAGTAAGGACACCTGCCACCGGTTCGTGAATCGTCGGCAAAACCTCAAGCTCCGCAGCTTTAGCCGGGGCAACAAGCGCTTCCTTCTGAGTATTTGAAAATTGAGTAGGAACAGTTATCACTGCACTAGTAACCTTGTAGCCCAAAAAGTCCGACCCGGATTCTGTGAGCTGGATAAGGTGTCGTGTGGTGAGCTCAGTGATGGTAACAGTGGAAACCGTCTCCTCATCCAGCTGCTGGAGATTGTCTGATGGCACGCCATCGATTTCCATTGGGTGAGCGGGGTTGTCGCTATTTGTCGGATTAATCTTGGAGTACTTCTTCCCAATGAAGTCCCGGAAGTACGGTACCGTGTTTTTTGCGTTCCGAACTAGATGCGGTTTTGCCTGTGTTCGGTGGCGCTCTTCCGAACCGAGCCATGATACGGTGCAAAGTGCTTAAAGGTGGGACCTCTGGCGGAACGGGAAGTCCATGGCAACCGATCGGGGTTGGGCCAATAATTGCCAAGACAGAACGAGCAGAGTGAAATGATAGACCCCCAGGCAGCAAGCAGCATAGTTGTTGAAGTAAAAATGATTAGAACTCTCTGCCTTATGTCTTTATGCAAAAAAAAAACAAAGTTTTGTGCTCATAGCTTTGTTCTGCCTATTATCAGACTGTCTTAGTCATCCACACCTTACAGTATCTTTC
>Ga0307509_10002475_pt1 | contig 29835 bp, 29 predicted proteins | sample 10_EM_MG_FD_202245 | JGI IMG/M metagenome (GOLD analysis project Ga0307509, IMG submission 202245) | Populus trichocarpa ectomycorrhiza microbial communities from riparian zone in the Pacific Northwest, United States - 10_EM | ecosystem: Host-associated > Plants > Roots > Unclassified | place...
TGAAATGGACCGGGCTTGCATGGAGGCGCAAATAGCCCAAAAGAACTCCAAAAGCAGTTAGTTTAGAAAAAACAGTAGTGTGACTAAGCCTGGTCCATTTCACAAACGTCACGACATTACGAGTACTATGCCCTGATAACCGATGTTTGAGGGGCCGCTTATGTATATGATACGATATGCGGCGCAATATTTCACCCCGACCGACCCCCCCCCGTGATTTGCTAGGAGGGGGAATTAATTTCACCTTGTACCTCTACGACGCCTGAAAGCTGACTATGAACAACGGAAATATACAGAAAGGAAATTACAACGCCGACGCCTAACTTTGTACAACTATTTTCTGTTGTTTTACCCACCCCGGGATTCTTCTCTCTCCCGTCATGGGATTTTCTCAACTTGCGTTTCACGACGTTTTTCCGCTAGAAGTTTTAAATATTAGCGATGACATCTGAGGGGTTGGTGGAATATAGTGAACTTACAAGGCATGTCGAAAATCGTGGGTATTTCTTGATTATTGCCGCCCCTCATTCTAAAGACGAATTTAATCCTTTCCTTGAAAGTCATCGGTCGAACTTTCTCCGAGACAAAGGCATCGCCGTCCGGGATTAAGTTACTAACCCCGGTGGAAGAGTATATTTCTCCGGTGGTCTGGTATTGGAAGTACAGTTGCAATTGCTCGAGTTCATACCTCAACGCCTTGTTCTCCTTTTTGCGTCGTCTCAGGAAGAACATCGCAATTATCAGAGCCATAATAAGCGCTCCCCCAGCTCCTCCGACGGCAATGTACCACTTCCGCCACCTTGCGTTCGACCGTTTCTTTTGTGCCTCTATCCCCTGCTCGCCCGGGCAGATGCCGGTAAAGAGACACTTCAAATCCTCGTCCTCCCAGCCCAGAGCTGGTTCTTGAGTCTTTGCGCCAAGTGAGGCAATGAGATCTGGATTTGGCATGAACTTGGAATCCTCCGAATCACTAGGGGCATACTCGGTCTGCCACTTAAGTGTGTTCATGTCAAAGAGATTTAATTCATCCCATTGGCAGTCCGTGAGCCTCTCGCTGGAATTGACTCTGTGCCCACCGAGAATAAGCATTTGCTTGTTGTTGACCACATGACATGTCATCCGCTGTCGTGCATCTGGTTTTATATCGCCAAGCTTAACTTGGTAGTAGCGGAATGCCGGAAGGCTGAGAATGTACATATCATCGAATGGCTTATCGTTCATGCCTAGCATTGGGGTCATGTAGTCGGTCCCCCCACCATAGATGAAAATATGGTGGGTCCTGTTACCGGAGATGGGGTCTGGATCGGAGGTCGCTGCAACCATACAAAAGTTTTTCCTCTCCCAGGGCTTCGTCTCCCCCACCGCAGTTTGGTAAAACCATCTCCCGGCATCAATGTCGTAAATCCATATCGTGTCCATCTGAGACATGGGGTTCAACCGTACATCATCAGGGTTAATTCCATCCATTTTTGTGGCATTTCGGATGGGTGCTGATAGCTTTATGCGTTGTCAGCAAAAAACAATTCACATAATGTTTCAGATTCCGTACCCACCCGCACTTTGTACTCCCCCGTGCCACCAATCAACACCAGGATGCCCTTCTTTCCTATCGGGAGGTAAACCACGTTCGGTCCAATCCTCTTTTGCCCTAGCGGCAATCTTTCCGTCTAAATACGGAGTGAGTATAAATTGGAAAAAGTACTAGGAGTATCGTATCTCTTACCTTACTCTTCTTCCCGGTCACCAAATCTATGACTGTGAACTGTTCCTCGGGCCCATAGAACCAGCCCTTAAAGGTGTCATTCTCATAAGCCCTTACTCCACCGATGTAAAAACCCGTATTCCCATCCGAAGTCGTGACCGACGCGCCCCGAGATTGTCTATTCGGGAACCTTTCGTCGACATGGTTCCATCTGTCGGTCATCTGCCAAGTCTGATTGGTGAGACTATAGCCCCACATTGAAGATGGCTGCTCCGGCAAGGGTTTCGGTGTCTGCCCTTCATATAAGAAGACATAGTCGCCCTTTCCGTTATACATTGCTCCGGCTGAGAATGCCGGGGGAATTGTACCACCATTAATCTTTGGCTTTTCCCAAGGGACTGTATCACTGCTCAGCTGAAAACTCTGTGCGAGGTCTAATTGGAGAAATTCGTTATCTATTAACCTAGTCAGAACAGCATTCGATATTAAAAAAAAAAAAAAAAAAAAAGTAGAGAATCATACTGGGGACCTCTTGGACGGTATTGTTCCGTCTGAGAAGCATACTCCCGCCAAACATATATAGCGTTCCATTCTTAACGGTGCCTATAAATGGTTAGAAAAATGAATTCCGAAACTGGACATGAAGATTTCGTACTTTGGTGGGCCCAGCGACGGCAAAGACCTTCCTGCTGAAAAGGATCAGCCCTTATGGTTGCACCAGGAGCCTTTGTGTTACGGGAATTCGCCTGTCGTTCGAAAAGTTCGCCAGCGAGCGTGCGGGTGCACAAACAGAGAGTTAAGACTGTCAAGACGATCATCATTCCCAAAGACATTAAAACAAAAACAATTTTTTTTTTTTTTTTGCTGGGGGGCGGAATGTCAAATATGAGATAAAGTAAAGAAAATTGCCTTCAAACACCAGGTTGCGGCGCTTAAGTTGAGAAAAATTGTTCTTTTCCGGGGGAAAACATAAGCGAAGAGAAAGATAGACCGACAAGACCAAAACGAAGGTGAATAAAAAAAGAATCCCGGAAGGAGGCCCTTCTCTTTGGGCTATCCAAGTGCTCGCAAGGATGGGGAAAGGTGCGAGGAGAGAGAGAACATACCAGAGGAGAGATGGGGATAGTGTGATGATATACTGGTACTTGCTAGGGGGTCGGAGTGTGAGCTCCTCTTCCAGATGTCACTAAAGCCTCAAACGTCGGAACCGCATCTCTGAGTACCGTAGCACAGGGTCCCAGGGATCAAACACTGACTTCCTTTCTGAGGGAGCGGCTGCGCACCGGCACTCTATTCCCGGGGTTGTGATGTCTCAGTCCATCCAAAACCTCAGAAACCACCAATCGCAATCGACCCGTCGCAATACGGTACTTCTATAGTACCATACTATGTAATTGGCGGATCCTTTTGCAATTGATCCCAAAAAAGTTGATTAGTACACGGGGATTATTTTCTATGCTTAATCTCGGGGCTGAAGGAGCCATTCCTGCGGGAAGTCAGTTTCACAGAGGTTTATGGGGTGAGCACGGACTTTTCGAGAGGGGAGATGACGTCCTGACCTCAGTTCAGCAGACTTACAGCCAAGCTTCAGACCAGAAACCCTCGATATTAGACGGATGATAACCTGGGGGCTGAAAATTGGGCGAGGCAGAGTACGGTATTGGTATCGCATGAACACGCGCCAGATGTAGCAGGTTCTCGAGACGTGGGTGGGGGGGATTATTGGTGTCAAGATCACCACCCTGGTCTGCGACAAGCGGAACACAAAGGGATCGGATTCGACCGCTGTCTGCCGGGAAGGGCTCTTGGGTATCAGAAAGAATGTCGTACTGACTCCGATTCCGAGACCGTTTCAAAACATTAGTATCCCCGCGCGCGTGAAAATCACTACTGGTTGGAAGTTATAGTTTGAATACGGTATCGCGAGATAGCTTTGTTGTGGGGAACTAAACAGACTCTGAGTGGGGATCTTTAAAAATAGATTGTTCCTTCCCTAAGGGATAACAGGGGGGAAGAATAAGCGCGCGCGTTTAAAGGTAAATTGTGCTTGGCAGATAATCCATTGGGAGAGCTGTGACTTCCCGCTAGCCAGTTAGGAGACGGCACCTACCGTAACCAACCGAGCAGCCCCTCACCTCCCCATGCGCGTCGGGCCCAATATTCATGCAAAAAAAAAAACAAACTATACCGGAAACTCGAGCATATCGGTACATCAATTCAAAAAACCGTTATTAGTATTAGCTCTGAGCCTCCCCAGTCTCGGCCACCGGGGCAACCCTACTAAATTCTCTTATCCCCATTCTACCTTCACAGGTAACTTACTTCAACCCGCGTCCAAATACCATAGCAATCACTATTCGTGGCGGGAGTGGGGGTTAGATACCTATCTCGAAAGATGGACTCTAAACGCTAGGGTGAGATTTCTAAAGTATTAACCCCAACAACCTGGATATTTGAGTAGTGATTCTGCTCTACTGTGTCGGGGCAACGCCGGAGCCGAGCACTAAGACACGATATTTTAGGCTGCATTAATATTACTTTACCAGCCAGCCATCCTAAAACATATCCCCTGGTACTCATACATTCCCGCAAAGCGCACACATAATACTTGTACTGGTAGTACATGTAAGCTACCAGTAGTGAACAGGGGCGCATCGGCGTAACAACTTAAGCGAATCGTGGTAACACGCCAACTTTTATATTTGCTGTCCACCCCTTTACCTATGCCAGAATTCAATCGCGCTTTCAGTTCGGCTTCTCTAAATCCTTTAATGTACCGGTACTGTTCTCTTGCTGCAGTTTCCTCTCTTCTCTTATTTTGGGATGCCCTTGTAAAGAGGGCGTAGGTGGAGAAACATTGATCAGGTAGTTGGGTGTAAGAAGTACTATACATTAGGATGGAGAATCGAATTGTTGGCGGACCCTCCACAACCAATCACTGCCCCTTCCGTCAGGCATTCGGTGAGGGGCCTCTGTAACCAGAGTACCCGGTCGGGAACTATGTTTCCTTCTTCCACCACGGAGGGATCTTCAACCACCACTCCTGGAATAATTATTGCTCTATTATGTGATGGCGCGGATAGGTGTCTACACATTAATAGGGAAAAGTTAATTGGGGTATTTCTGATTTTCGTGAAGCAATATAGATTATGGGGATTTAAGAGTGTGTCTGGAATTTGGCAGCAGTAGGGTGATATCCCATGCATGTTAATTACAATCGGTTTCAATGGCCAAACGCCTCAAGTGGGATAAGCCCGTATGGTAACGGAATCTGCCTATTGCTCTCGCTACTGTACTTACCTCATGTTGGATGTTTCCTATTTAGATTCAACAATAGTGGCGCTGCTCTCCTAACCTTGTACTTTGGTTATTTGTTACAGTTTCCTATTGGGTTATTTATATTTAAGCTCGCCTATAGCTTCATTTGCTACCATTGTAACCTATAGGCAACTCTATGCCTTTTGACTAGTACTACTGGTTTGGTACATTAGTAGCGATCCCTTATTGTTTGATTCCATTACTTGTTTTGTTAGTTACATTGTGTCGCCTCTATACAGGGTTCCCAATGGTCTGCGGAAGACTGGTTTGGACAAGGTAGTCTGATCCAAAGTCAATTCTAGTCTAATGGTGGAAATTGGACCGACTGGACAGTCAGGATTATCAGACCCACTTGACTGACATTGGTCTAACCTTGTCCGCCAAAACATTAGATATCCACGGCCCTCTGACAAAATTAGCACCACATTTTACCTTTTCCCATTTTTATAACAATAAAGTAGATTGAAATAAATCTTTTCTTCATTAAACTTATTGTTTCCATAGATTATATTGTAGAATCTGAGAACAGTTGCAATGGAGATGGTGCCTCACTTAGATTAGGGGGGGCAAAAATATGTTCTCAAATATCAAATATTTTCAATATCCTAAGTGAGTAATATCACATGATTATGCAATCTTTTATAAAGACTAGTCAGGGACCAGTCAGGTCTCGTCATTGGCATCCGCTAGGATGGACAAGCCTGGTCCTGCCCCCAATACTTAACAGGTTGGACCATTCGGAACCCTGCCTGTATGCCTATGTTCTAGGACTTAGTTGTTTCCTTCAATACTATCTCAGTATAGTAAGTGTTTGCGTTAGGCATAGGATATTTGTTTATATTTTATTTGCGTTGAAAGAGCCTGAGATCCCCTAAGGATTCAGTCTGTCAAGCCTGAAAGAAAGACTCTTTTTTAATAGACTACAAGTTGAACGGTCAGTCTATTAGTCCCTCATCTTTCATATATCTCTTGAAGATATTCTACCAAGAATATCTCTTTCTCTCCTATCCTATTACTATCTCCAGAGTTCCCTTTCGAATTCTCGAGATACTCAGGAGTAGGTTACACGTATAATCGGAATGGCCAGAAATTAGCATACCATTACCCAGCTAGAATGAATGTCTCTGGCCCCAGCAATTGAGGTCTTTCAGCATACACATTGAGTATAAGGGAGTAAGTTTCAGACACCCCTAGCACCTCAACCCTTCTGTGGGGTAACTAGCACACCTAAGGTATATCCGGCATAGTGTCGTTCTACAGGTGCTGAAATGAAAATACCACACGGCATCTGCCTTTTCACAATCCAGGATTTATGCACTCTCTATACGTCCACGATCGGGTCTCTAGATGCTACTCAACAATCATATATCCCAACAGCTCCATGGCCCAAACCAGCAATGAAGATTTTGCTAGCAACTTTTGGGGACATCAAGCTGATGCTGAAGTATACGCAAGATTCTACTCTGCACTGCCATTAGCTACCGAATTTCTGTTCAATATCGTTGGTGCTATGGGAGCAGAGCTAGCAGGGCTTATCCCTTTTGTAGCATATACTAAAGGGATCTTCCCCAAGCCTGCAGCAATACTCGCCTATGTCCGCAATCAAGTAATGAAGCATCCTTCAGCCTTGGGTGGACTGGGTGATACGGGACACTTGTTCTTGGGAATCGAATTTGTGGGCAGAGTAAGGTTAAAGTTAAGCAGGTTGGTGTGGGAAAGGTCCATGATATTCCGCGAGTGCTGGCTAAGTGCTGGCCTGGTGGGCCATGTAAAGGTGGAAGCGGGGAAGTGGGTAAAAATCTTGGCAGCCTAGCCAACCTGCGGGAATGGATGGACGGAGAACATAAGTAACGCTTAGAGTGTTGCTGAGTAAATGTATCAGGCAAAATGGCACCAAGAGTGTCCCTTCCAGCCGAGCTGTTGAAACAGTGCTCAACGCTCCAGGTCGAGTGATACTTTGCCGTGACGTCTTTCAGATAGCTGAGCACTGTGCCTCATTCCATCAGTGGTCTGAGTCCCTGAAATACGAGTGAGATTGTCACTCTCTTTGAATATTTACTCGAATGCTTCAACCAGAAAGTTGCTTTCATTTCTTTTGACAAACATACTGAGAAATATCACCAACTCCTTCCTAACCATAGTGCTTCCATCGGAGGTCATTATCAAGAGTAATCCCCCAATATTCTGGACAATCTTGGCAACCTTCTTGCTCATCTGTGGGATTCTAAAGAAACTTGTGGGTTCCTACAATACCCCTGCCATAATATCCCGACCGTTATCCATAGCAGGTTCACAAATCCCTTGCACCATCTCCAATGTCTTGCCACTTGCTCTCAGCAAAATGTTGTGCAAGTCGTGAAAAAGAGAGACACACCAACTGCCACAGTACGGAATTCTGGTCTTAAAAGGGGAGAGACAGGAGACCGTAACATCAGAAGGCCTGCAGACCACCTGGCCTTCGCGAAATCCTCAGCAGAAGATGGTGAGGGTGGAAGTGTAGATAACACGGTAGTCACTTGAGTTTTCAACGCGGATTCCAGAGGCTGGGCTGAGAAGGTCTATAAAATTGCTATAACGGTTATTATTTTTTGAACAGATCCGCCATGCAGGAATGGCTGACAACAAATATCCTTGGCCAAATAAACACCATCCCAGGGTTTAATTCTTGTCGGGCTGTAATAGGAGCATGCTATAGAGAGGTGAACTCTAAGGTTGCGACCAGACCAAAGACTCAAAGTAGAAGATTCAAATGAGGTAAAATAATTGAAAGGAATCAAACAGTAAAACATAATATCGTTAAGCTACAAGCTTCACTCAATAAGTTCTTTTGAGGAAAGTTGGGTATTGAAGTAGAATGCCAAACGCTTAAACTTAAGAAGATATCAGATTTAAGCCTTTGACATTTACTACGACACCCACATTGTGCAAGTACCCTGTCCTGCTCAGGGGTGTCTGAGGTGTACCCTCCATCAGCAATTGTCCTGCTGAAAGTATCGGACCAACTCGGGTAGTCTTAACTCTGTCAATAGAGTATGAGTTTCTGTAATACATCTCCTATACAACTGCAGGTGAAAAACGTCTTCCTATCAAAGTCATACTAGTGGCTAACGGTTATGAGAACAACTGGATTCATTACCTAGGTGGCGGAATCATGGGCCTAGAGGTAGTTTCGTTTATAAAAGCTATACAGGTGATCATTTAATTTACGCGACTATCCCATGTGATAATTTGACATGCAAGCTCCCACGGTGAGATGTAGCCCATGGTTGGCTCAATGGGAGCTACCCATATCCAACCTCTCGGGATATAATCTACCCTGATAAGACACATACCTCTAGAGTCCACTGACAACCGATACTAATACTACAAATCAAGGGGAGAAGGTTCCAGCTGGCTACTTGGGCAAATGTCGCGAAAGCACCCTGGCCTCCTTGCACTACCTAAGTACCACTTTGAACACTACCCTACTACCCGTAGGCTAAGATTGACAGGTAGGTCTACGAGTGACCCTGTATGTGCAACCGCATATTTGGCCGTTACACATACTCCCATTAAATATCCTGCAAAGGACATTGAGTCGGACAGACAGTGACGACATAAACTGGGCTCTGGCAGCGGCACTACTGACTTCTTTTTACTAGGAAATGCGCAACTAGGTAGCCGTCAGCCAATGACACACCATCCCAATGGTGGGGCCAGAGGGGGATGTTACCTAATCCCACCCACGTTCAATAGCATGTTCGGGCCACTATTACTCAGGTGTCTGACCTTTCCGCGCAGATGTGTGTTCGCGTATCAACATCTAAGAGCCTATAGAATATGAGGCAATTGACCTCTAAGTTTCAGGATAACTTTGTCAGTGAAGGTAGGGAAACTTGGATACCTCAGTAGGGTAACTGGGATCAATGGGCAAAATGGGCAAAATGGGCGAATCCCTAAAGTAGGTAAACCTTGCCCCGTTATTCCATTAAGAACTTTGCAAACCCTCCTGTCAACACCAAATGTTGTCTTGGAGGCGCATGTAACGTTCCCCTAGATCTTGTGAGTTTATGCGAACTTACACCCAAAATCTTTTTTTTTTTTTTTTTTAAATCATATGTTCATTGTTTCTACGGTACAAGAAATGACATGCATCATTAACCATATGGCCAAAACAAAACGGAAAATCAAATCAACAAGCAACAAAAGAAATAAACATAACCAGTTCCCCCAACGCGACCAATAATCGTCGCAAAGCAGCTGTAGCTAAAATAAAGGAAAGTATAAACCGCTTAACTAGTCTCGAGGGCCAGGGGCGGATGGGGCAGTAGATTGAAGGAGGTGGTTTGTAGGGGGGTTGTGGAGGGAGGGAGGGAGCAAGCGGGGGCATCCCGGAAGGAAACTAGTGGCAGTGGGGCGGATGAACTCAGCCAGCGCAATGAGCAGCTGCTGGTCGGACCAGATTGGGGCCTCGGGGGCCAAGTCTGAGACCCCTTGGAGGAGGCGGGATCTCTGACGGGCGGAGGAGGGGCAGGACAGGATGGCATTCTCGAAGGTCTGCCAGGCCTTAGAGCACAACGGGCAGGACGTGTCGGCACGAGCATTGTCCCATAAGGGGTGAGCCACGAGATAGCTTTTCCCAGAGTGCATCTGGTGTATCCTTCCCACAACAAATTTGGCCAAGCCCATGAAGGGATTGGGACGCGGTGAGGGCGGATAGGGGTAGTACGGGGGGGCTGGGGTGGAAGACCAGTTAGAGAGGAGGAGTTGCTCAGCCCTTAGCTTGAGGCGGGCATAAGATGGAACAATCCCCGGGATCGGGGGCAGCCAGTCTGTCAAGTGGAGGGAGATGGGGGGCAACATAGAGACATCATGTACGAGGGGGGTGGCCGCATTAGCCAAAGCTATGATGGCGTTGTGTCGGTACCTTGGGTTCTTGGTCTTGTCCGGAGCAGAAGGCCAGTCGAGGTTGAAGAAGAGATAAGGTTGGGAGGTAATCTTCCCAGGCGCCATCAAGGTGGCACAGTGGGGCGAGAAGGTGGGAACAGATTTAGGGAGGCCTGCCGTGGCATGGTTTATCTCCGGAGGGGAGCAGATGAGCCTTAGGCCAGTGAGGCGGCATTGGTGGCGTACAAGAACACGTAGCGGGGGAAGACAGGCTTCCCTGTGCAAACATGTTATGTTGGTAGAGGAAAAACAATTGGTGATCCACCTACAGACGAGGTGCCAGAAGACGGACATCGGGTCTATGATAGATGGGGGAGGACTCCAGACAGCAGACCCATACAGCAGAATTGGAGCAACGAGTGAACGGGCCAGGGCGAGACAAAGGTAGGGTGGAAGGCCCATCCCAGGGGGGGAGAGGCGGCGAATCGTGGCTAGGGGGGCATTTCCGAGTGTATCCCTCCTGGAGAAGTGTGATCTTGGGTCAAAGGCGGAGGTGAAGATGAAGCCCAGCCACTTCAGGCGAGACTGTGGATAGAAGAGCTGATCTTCCAGCTGCACCGGGAGCGAGCATGGCGGCTCATTGCTCCTGGTGGTCTTCCACTGGATCAACTTGGTTTTCGGAATGGAAAAGGAGATGTTGATTGGCAAGGCCTTCCTCTTGAGCGCTGAGAAGGACTTCTGAAGGAGGCGAACGTTGGTTCTCTAGGAGGGCGAGGCCACTGTGACAACAAAGTCGTCGTAGAAGATAATAAGAGAACTGGGAATCTCCAGGTGGAGGGAGGAGACCTATATGATGAACAGGAGAGGGGAGATGGGAGAACCCTGAGGGACTGCGTCCGAAACGGGAGCGAAATGGCGAGGGGACCCTGGGAACGTCAGTGGGCAGGTGCGGTCTCTGAGGAAAGAGCCGACCCACTAGACCATGTATGGGCTGACTCCCTTTCTGCGGAGGAGAGAGAGAAGTGAGGGGGACTCCACGTTATCGAAGCCTCCCTTCACATCGAGAAAGAGAGTGGAGACTTTGTAGCGGAGGCGGTGGACGGACTCAACATTATGTTGTAGGACGAGGATGGCATCGGCAGTGGATCTTCCAGGGAATCCTGGGAATGTTGGAAGAACAGATCGTCTGGAGAGGGGGCCTTGAGTAGCAACAATTAATGGAGGGTGAAGCAGCATGGTAATGCTGTGAAAAAGTGAAAGAAAAACATCCCAGCTCCCAAGGTAGTTATGTTGAACGATTGGAAAGGACGGGAAGACAGCACTGCTGTCAGTGTAATGAGTGAAAAGGTTCTGCATTATTGGGCAGAGCCCTTGGAGGAGTCGGAGTCTCGGGATTCATCACCACTCTGTCTGGGGGCGGGATCGGTGACGGTGATAGTGCGGAGGGCTCTCTGCCTAGGTGGAGGAGCATCGCGCGGGAGTACAGGGGCACTCGGGGTGTGAGGAGGGGCACCAGGTGTTGAGGGAAGGACTGTCGAAGGGCCAGCCTGGTCCTCAGTGAGATCCATGCTGTCCTGCGTCTGTCGAGATAGCACCTTTGGTGCACCTGGAGTGGTTTTCAGGTGGGAGGGACAATCCCTGCTGCACGCAGAATGCTCCTCTTAGCAGTTAGGGCAGCATGCCACCGAGGATAGACAGCAGGCGAGGATAGGTTGGAGATTGCCACCCTTAGGGCAGGAAGGGTTAGGGCAGCGATGGTCTGCTTTGGTGTGGGCGAGCAAGTAGAAGGGACAAACGGGTAGTGTGCTGTGACAGCGATTGGGGATGTGGCCGAACCTCCAGCATTTCTTACACTGGGAGCTTTTAGACGAGGAAAACATTTGCTCGACACTCCGGGTTCGGGAGAAGAGGTTGACGGAGGGGAGGATGGCGAAAGCGCCGGGCGGAGCGACTGTAACAACCACAGAGGTGGCCCTCTTTTGTCAACGAGACTCAGTGTCTGGGTTAAGGTAACGCGCCGAGAGAATGGAGACTCCCCTGGCATTGCGCATGGACTCATGAAGAGAGGGAAAGAGTTGGTCATCATCTGAGGGGAGGAAAGCAAGAGGGATGGAGTGAATCAAAAGTTGCGTCTCGTTCGGAGCGTGTTTGAAAATATCCCAAGGGGAGTTGCCTATCGGAAAGGCCTTGTTCAACCTTGAGGTAAGGTGAGCGAAATAGGGGGTATAGGTGGAGGCAGGGGTGTGAAGGTCGGTACCGAGCAGTGACACCGAGGCTTTGTCGTTAACTGTGCAAGTGAAGGAGAGGGGAAGAGAGCAGTTAGCCTCTCTGAGAACAGAAGCAGCGATGTCCGGGAAATGGGCTGCTATTTTGAGCGCTTCTGGGTGGAGTTCGAAGGTGGTTCTGGAGGCGAAGAATCTGCGAACAGCTTGGGGGAGAGGAGGGGGAGATTTTGTAAAAACCTCTTCCGACGCAACCGCAACGGAGGAAGCCGAGACAGGACCCTTCGCCTGGCGACCCTTCTTTCCTTTGGCAGGGGGCGCGGCAGCTTGGGCATAGGTGGGGGTCGCCTTAGAGGTCATAGTGGTGGGGGGACGCCTGTCGGGGTCCAGATGACTGGGGTCCAAGAGGGACTGGGGGGGTATTTCCCTTTGGCGAATTCCTCCGCTTCCCAGGTGTGGGGGTATTTCTTGGCAAAGGCCTGAGGGTTGCCATACATTGTGGGAGGGGAAGTTGAGATGTCGTATCTCGGGAGATCCGGGTCAGCTGAGGGGAGGGCCAGACCGTATTAGGTGGTGGTGGGGGTGGAGCCGGAGGAGCCCTTTGTATTCCTTCCTTTGGTGAGCAGGGTTGGTGCTGCTGGTGGGGGCGGGACGAGAACCACTAGGGGAGTGTGTGGCCTGTTGTGGGACACTAGGGCGCTGGGGAGGGAAAGAGGCCTGAGCGGCTGACAGGAGACGGGAGGCAATGTCGTGAAGAGGCGCCTGGAGTGGGGCGAGGTTTGGGGGTTGCGGGGAGAGGTCCAGATTAGCAATCTGAGAGGACCAGTCATGGATTTCAGTTGAGAGATTCTCCAGGGCCGTCGCGATGTGGACGCACGACTGAAGGGAGGTGCAGAGTAGAGGGAGAAGCATTTGTTCCCCGGTAGAGAGGGTGGATATCTTTGCAGGAGTGATGGGGGGCAAACCCGCGTCGGGGAGCCCCAGGTCAGCGGCAGTCTGGTGGAAAAGCGAGACCTGATGGTTGAGGTTTCCAGTGGTCCGGAGGGGACAGTGATGGGCGGGTGTACTGATACTCGAGGGGCCGCCTTGATGGGAGGCCATGTCCCGAGGTGAGGGTGAGGACGCGAGGCCCAACAATGAGGACGAAAAGTATGGGAGAGGAGATTATGCGCAGAACGACGTCGTGTTGAGAAATGTAGGGGGGGGGAAAGAGAGGAGCGGAAGCGTGGAACTTACACCCAAAAGGTTACCATGTCGTATAGAGTACCCGAAGATACTCTATTGTTCCCTCAGCCTTGCCTAGGTATACATCAGCAAAGATAATTACCTGCGTCCTGTGTGTTATGTGCCTCAGACACTCTGCAGGCTCAAAACGGTAAGGGCTCCACTGGACCTGGTGCCTGCAGGACGGGCCATCCAGACGTCAATGCCTTTGACTCGCCAAGTCCAAATGTCATCCTGAATTATATAGACCTCGGGGCCGCCATTCTGAAGCTCATTATGGCTGAGTCTTGGGGTCCTGAATACGTTCTATTCGAAACCCTTACGTCCTGATACAACTTGTTTCTTTGATGTCACATGAGGATTCCTTCTGATCCTAGGTTCTCACTTTATAATTAATTGCTCCTCCAACGACTGTCATCTGAAAGTAACCCACAATTGATGCCCATCATTCAGATATCATCCTAATGGTGAATCGCACTATTAAGAAAAGTCCCAGACAGCCTGTGATGTGGGCTTATGAAATCCAAAAGTGGTCCCGAAGGTTCATGTCAACACTCAGAACAATGTCATGTTCAAAGTGCGCTGTGGATTGGACATCTGGATACTACAACCATAGCATTATCACCATGTTGCTAAGTTCAGTGCGTCATTACTGCGGCTCCCATATTATTGTTACTCTTCTAAGAGGTCTCCTTATTCCATTTATTACTATTCTTTTTCTACTACTATACAAATAGTCAACAACCGTTACATAGAGTGAACAACCAGGTGTAACGACACTACGATAAGTAGCTACAATAACTACCACCTTTGCCCAAATTGTATACCAAGTGGTAACTGAAGGTGATATTCTCTAGTATACTTGGTATACAAGAAGGCTGGTTCGGCTAGGACAAGGCCCAGGAAACAGTAGAGTAGCCATAGGTAGTCTATTAGACAGGGTAACCTTTTGGGAGAACATTCGCATAAAGTCAAGAGAATTTTGGGAATGAGACAGGGATTTCTGAGATGACAATTGAGGTCGACTGGAAAACCTCCACAGCGGTTAAAGGCATCAGAGGACAAAGTTACCCTCCCTTGGGAATTTGGCCATTATGCCCATGGGACCCAGTTACCCTACTGAGGTACCCAAGTTACCCTACCTTTACTACCAAAGTCATTCAGGAACTTAGAGAGGTCATTTGCCTCACATTCTACGGGTTCTTAGATGTTCCTAGGTGGAGGCATACCGGGGTAGAAAGGCCTGTAGCCTGAGCAGTAGTGGCCCAAACATACTATTCGACTTGGAGGGTTGAGCTAACACCCCTCTCTGGCCCCAGCGTTGGGACGGTGTGTTATAGGCAGATGACTGCATTGTTGCTCATTTGGTAGTAAAAAGAGGTAATTGGAGCAGAGGCAGTAACACCGGAGACGTCGTCGCCGTCCATCTGGATGAATGTTGTTCGCAAGATAAGCAAGGAGAGTACAGGTAACCACCAATATGGGGGTCATCCATATAGGGTCTCTCCGGCACCTAGGAGTCTAGCTTGGCCTACGGGTAGTAGGGTAGTGATTCTAGTGGTACTTTGATAGTCCAAGGAGGCCAGGGCGCCTTTGGGACAAATACCTCAGTAACCAGCCAGGACCTTCTCCTCTTGATTTCTAGCATTACCATGGGTTGTCAATAGACTCTAGAGGTACGAGTCCTATCACGGTAGAGTCTGTCCTGAGAGGCTGGCTATGGGTAGCACCCATTTAGCCAACCATTGGCTACATCTCACTGGGGGAGCTTACATGTGAAAATATCACATTTGGATAGTCGCGTAGATTAAATGATGCACTCTATAAATTGTGTAGACGAAACTACCACTGCGCCAGTGAGTCCACCACCTAAGTATTGCCTCCCGTTGTTGTCATAACAGTTAGCCACTGGTATCACTTGAATAGGAAGAGTTTTTCCAGGTGCGGTTGTTTTGGAGATGGATTGCAGAAGCTCATAAGGCATTGACTGAGTTAAGTGTACCCGAGTTGGTTCGATACTTTCGGCAGGATTATTCCTGAAGGAGGCCAGACCTTGGGCAAGCCCTCAGCAGCAGAGGGTGCTCGCACATGGTCGTAGTAGTGGTAAAGCTAAACGCCTTAAATCTGATATCTACTTAAGTTTAATCCTTTGGCATTCTACTTCGACAACTAACCTTTCCTCGACAACTCATTCAGTAAAGCCTCAAGCCTAACGATATTAAGTTTTACCTTTTGATTCCTTTGAATAATTTAGCTCATATTTATCTTCTACTTTGAGTGTTTGGTGTGGTCGGAACCTTAGAGTTAACATCGCTATAGGGTGCCCCTGTTCCACCAGGAAATGGTGACTTCCATGATTTGAGATCTCTCCGGACTATTGCCCAGAATGAAGGTCAGTTCTGCCAGAAACATTGATTACATTGTTTGCTATATGATATTCATCGGCGCTTTACAAATACATTTCGCCAAGTTGATGTTCAGGCTCCGCCGGGGAGAGTTCAAAGTATATCATCTAAGACTGGTGGACTCAAGGTTGAGAATCGTCCAGGCTCAAGGAAAGGGGGCAGGCCAGGTCATGGCTCTGGGGGCTCTCGGGATCAACTCCCAGTGTCAGCTCCTGTGAGTTATCTAGACTATACTCATTGTGCACATCTTCATCCACCATTTCGGGGAATGGGTTAGACAGTGGGGAAGGCGGTTGTTGCCTAACGGCCTGAGTCTTTACCAAATAGTCCCTCAACAAGGTCAGGACAATCACGATGCCTAGTGTGCCTCACACTCTCACCGTACCCATATTGATTCAGTTTTGACTTTGGCCGCAGAGTGTTCTTCAAAGGTCTCGACCAAAGGTTTAATACCTTAAAGTCAGTCTTGAGACATTGTGTAACGACCCTACGATAGGTAGCTACAATGACTATCACCTTAGCCCAAAGGGTATACTAAGTGGTAAACAGAGGTGGTATGGTCTGGTATACTTAGTATACAAATAGCTGGTTAACCTAGGACGAGACCTAGGACATAGTAGAGTAACCTTGTGTACTCTACGAGGCAGGGTAATCCTGCGGGAGTAAGTTTGTATAAAGTCAAGGAATTTATGGGAACATTACACAGACCTCCAAGACAACATTTGTTGTTGACGGCCGGACTGCCGAAGCGGTTAAAAGCATAAGAAGGCAAAAGTTACCCTACCTTGGGAATTTGACCTTTATGCCAATGGACCCCAGTTACCCTACTGTAGAGTCCAAGTTACCATACCTTCACCAGCAAAGTCATCCTAGAACTTAGAGGTCGATTGCCTCACATTCTATGGGGTCTTAGATGTTCCTGGGCGCACACGCATGTGCGGGGACAACCCCCATGCGTGAGTAATGGTGGTCCGAACATGATATTGAACTTGGCAGAGTTTAGCTAAGACCCCCCTCTGGCCCCAGCGTTGGGACGGGCGTCATAGGCAGATGGCTGAGTAGTTCCTCGTTTGCTAATTAAATGAGGTCATTGGAGCAGGTGCCGTAACACCATATAAGTCGTCACCGTCCGTCCGACTGAATGTCATTCGCAGGATATATAAGGGGTGTATGGGTAATCGCCAAAATGGGGTTCGCCCATATATGGTCTCTCAGGCATCTAGGAGTCTATTCTAACCTACGGGTTGTAGGGTAGTCTTCCTAGTGGTACTTAGGTAGTCGCAGAAGGCCAGGGTGCTTTTGAGACAAATCCCTCAGTAACCAGCCCGGATCTTCTCCCATTGATTTGTAGCATTACTCTGGGTTGTTATTGGACTCTAGAGGTATGAGTCTTATCACGTTAGAGTATCTCCCGAGAGGCTGGCTATGGGTAGCGCCCAGTTAGCCAACCATCAGCTACATCTCACCGGGGGAGCTTGAAAGTCAATTTATCACATTGGATAGTCGCGTAGATTAAAAGATTGTCTGCATAGCTTGTATAGACGAAACTACCACTGGGCCAGTGAGTCCGCCACCTAGGTATTGACTCCGGTTGTTGTCATAACAGTTAGCCACTGGTATCACTTCGATAGGCAGAGTTTTTCCACCTGCGGTTGTATTGGAGAAGCATTGCAGAAACTCATATCCTATTGACGGAGTTAAGTGTACCCGAGTTGGTCCGACACTTCCAGCATGATAAATCCTGATGGAGGGTAGACCTCGGACAGACCCTGAGCAGTACAGGGTGCTCGCACAAGATAGGAGTAGTGGTGAATGTCAAAGGCTTAAATCTGATATCTACTTAAGTTTAAGCATTTGGCATTCTACTTCGATAACCAACTTTCCTCGAGAGAACTTATTGAGTGAAGCTTTCAGCTTAACGATATTAAGTTTAACCGTTTTATTCTTCGTGAAATATTTACTCTATCTTTATCTTCAACTTTGAGTGTTTGGTGCGGTTGCAACCATAGAGTTCACCACTCTACTGGGTGCCCCAGTTACACATTGAAACCAATGTGCCTACCAAATATGGCTTCCTTCAGCCTCAACCCTGGAGTTAGGGCAACAACCCCCCGCAGGTGCTGGTGCCTCTGATCTTGGGGCACAACTGGAAGATCCATCATTACCAGGAGGCTTTGCTGTAGCGGGGGGTGGTATTACAGGACTGAAAGCACCTGGAAGCTGGGCAGGTGTGGGTAGAGGGGACAGCCCTCCTACCGAAAAGGGTCCTTTACGTTTAATATAAATCGCGGGCGTATTAGGTTCAACTGATAGAGGGGCCGGTATGGTTGACAATTGTGGTAAGAGAAAGGGTGTTGCCGGAACAGCCTCTGGATGTGGCGGCTGTGGACAATTATGTCTTGACGATCACCACAACGAAATGGAGCTGCATTTGGTATCCCTGACCAGACGGGACGATGGCTGAAGGTTTCTTCGCCGAAGGGGTTGCTCCCTGAGAGTCGACAATTTCCCTGAAGGCCACTTCGAGAGGGGTTGAATGTTTCTCGGCTTCAGCTTCCTGCCATTACAATTCCACAAGCCGCTTCTGCGGTGTGATAAATTGCCGACCCCCCTCATTCCACCAAGGCTGATAGGTCTCATGAATCATGCAGGCTAAAACTTCAGCAGCGTAATGAGGACTGAGTTCCATAGCCAAAAGAAGGGCCGGGGCAGAGTTCATGATAACCTCATTCTCAGCGCCAATAGCATACCCCTGAGCAGCAGCGAGCTCCAAGGCCTCTACTGGTTTCCTGATTTTTTGATCGGACATAGCTACCTGGCCGAAGTTCTGTCGTTGATCCTAGATTCAACAATTTGCATTGTCCAAGATCTGTATTTCAAATGCACACTGATGCTCTTCAGCGACATAGAGGTGATGGCTTTGTGCATCTTCTATGTGGCTTCTTATTTTCTCAGGTATGTAGGGTTCAACAAGACGCTTTGTGAAAGCGGGAAAGGTTATTCTCTGCCGTCTATCTTGGGGAATGCATCGTTCAAGAGACTGGTCATGAGTGAAACTCTGGAGGAAGGGTCAAGAGTCTTGTATCTCTATTTCTCTGACGGTACAGTGTATTTCCACCTCAAAGGTAGGAGGATTCTCAATGTCATATGTCAAGAGCTCCTACATCGGGTGCCAACCGAGTCCTCTCATGAATGCTCTTATAGCTGAACAAGATATTACTTGCCCAATACTAGTCCTACTGTCAGGACGAGGATCAATACAGAATATAGCCAGAGTTGTGTACATTGTTCTTTCTACCCGATGCTTCTGGTTCCAAACAAGTGACTCGTAATCAAACAATGTCAAAACTATAGGCCAATACACCAATTCTCATTGGAGACAGTTTAGCGTGTGCGTTTAATGATATACTGGAGGAGGGGCACCTTATAGAGAGGTGAACTCTAGGGTTGCGAGCGTACCAAACATGCAATGGAGAAGATAAAGATAAGGTAAAATGATTGAAAAGAATCAAGCAGTAAAACTTATTATCATTAAGCTGAAACCTTCACTCAATCAGTTCTGTGGAGGAAAGTTAGTTATTGAAGTATAATGCCAAACGATTAAACTTAAGTAAATGTTGCATTTAAGCCTTTGATATTCACCACTACTCTGACCTTGTGGGAGCCCCCTGTCCTGCTCTGGGCTGTCTGAGGTCTACTCTCCCTCAGGAATTATCCTGCTGGAAGTATCAGACCAACTTGGGTATGCTTAACTCCTTCAATAAGATATAGGTTTCTGCAAGGCATCTCCAATACAACCGGAGGTGAAAGAACCCTTCCTATTGAAGTCACACCAGTGGCGAACTGTTATGACAACAACTAGAGTCAATACCTAGGCAGCGGACTCACTGGCCATGTGCTAATTTCATCTATAAATGCGATACGGTCTGTCATTTAATCTACGTGACTACTTAATGTGATAATCAGACATGTAAACTCCCTCCGCGAGATGTAACCTATAGTTGCCTCAGTTGCAGCTACCCATAGCCAACCTCTCTGATATACTCTACTGTTATAAGACTCATATCTCTAAAGTCCACTGACAACCCATAGTAATGGTACAAATCAAGCGGAGAATGTTCCGGCTAGCTACTAGGGTAATTGTCCCGAAGGCACCCTAGCCTCCTTGGACTACCTAAGTACCTCTCGGAAGACCACCCTACTACACCTAGACTAAGATAGACTCCTAGGTGAGGGATATGGACCATTTATGTACAACCCCCTCTTTGGTCGTTATCCATACTCCCCTTATATATCCTGCGAACAACACTCAGTTGGACTGACTGCGACGAAATATATAATGTTAGAGCAACTGCTCCAATTATCTCTTGTTACTAGCAAACGAGCAACTACGCACCCTCCAGCCTACAACCTGCCGTCCGGATGCCGGAGGCTGAGCAGGGTGTTAGCTAAACCCGGCTAAGTTTAATAGCATGTTCCGGCCACCATTACTCTGGCGTCATACCATTCCGAGCAAATGCGAGTACACCCATCTACATCCAGGAGCATCTAGAATATAAGCCAATTGACATCTAAGTTCTAAGATATCTTTTCCTGTGCACGTAGGATACCTTGAATATCTCAGTAGGGTAACTAGAATCCATGGGCAAAATGGTCAAATCCCTAAGGTAGGGTAATCTTGCCCCTTTATGCCCTTAACAACTTCTGAAGTCGTGCTGTTGACCCCAAATGTTCTCTTGGAGGCCCGTATAACCTCCCCATAGTTCTCTTCACTTCATCTGAACTTACTCCCTAAATGTTACCCAGCCATATAGAGTACGCGAAGTTACTCTACTGTTTCCTGAGTCTTGCCTACAGATAGCAGCTATTTGTATACTAAGTATACGAGACTATAATACCTCTGGTTACCTCTTAGTATACCATTTAGGCTAAGGTGCTATTCATTGTAACTACCTATTGTAGGGTCATTACAGCAGCCGACTACAAAAGCATCACCCCATGTCATAATACCAATGCTCAACACCAGATTCACAGCCCAGGAACCAAAATCAAGGAATTTACTCAGCAAAATAAGCACTCTAAGACGATGCACCTGACTCAACAAGACTTGATTCACTGTTGGAAGTTGATGCAGAGGACTTTTATCAATGGCCGGTGAGAGAACTAAACTTAGAAGGCCGTGAGCTGGGTGAAGAATGCGGAATGTTGATATTCCATGCAGGGCCAGTATCCGCAGCGCTATTGAAGAACAACAACTGTGCCAACACTATCTCAACCACCAAATTCTATTACTTCTATAATGGGTAATTGTGTCTCTGGTACAGAGATGTGGACATTGGGTGGCATTTATAAACTCCCATAGTTTTCTGGCTCAGCAGAAAAGTCATAAATAAAAAAACAGCCACAATCAGGTCCTGTCTAAAGAGTTTCTGAAACCAGGGTCGAGGTAGAGTGCTCCTTGCTAGCAGCAAAAATCAAATTGAGCTCCCCAAGTAGTATTGTAAGCCCTTAAGACTACCAAGAATCTTCAATGCCTGCACGACTATCAAATTAGAAAGCCGCGGTTTGTAAAGCACTAAACAATGCATCACTCGCGATTGGGGTTGTCATGTAGCCAGTGACAAGGTCCGCCGAGAAATCCAGTTTCATACAGGGTCTCATTACTTCCGCAAGTAGCTAATTGTATATAATTGCTGTTGGATGCGGTAACTAGACCATTTGCGTCCTTGGCCCTTAGCCCCATGTATCCCTTTCCTCCTCCTGCTTCACAATCAACCGATTGGAATTGGCGAACTATATTTCCCCAATCCGTGCTGTCGTAAACAAACTAACTTAGCGCGCCGAGCCTCCTCTGCAGGTCGTAAAGCGAAATGAGAATGTGCGGAGTGAAATTGTAATTAAACACACTGATTTTCTAGCAAGACGTGGACTTCAGCACTCCATGTGTTATAGTGGAAAAGGATTCGTTCATCCTTCATGTTCCAACTTAACAAGCAGCAAAACTTCTTAGTCACTCTAAATGATTGCTCTTACTCTTCTTACTTCGGCTTTTCTTGTTCCTGATCGCCAGGAGGAATAATAACCTTCACCCAACCGCAGTGTTGCTCCTTGCCAAGCTACATGGGTTTCAACATTTGTTCAATTGAGCCACTTCCCACGACGAATTGCTTACTAACTAACCTTTCACGATAAGGACGTTGATCGCGGCAGAACAATAATATTTTTTTTTAAAAAAGAGACGAATCCCTCTGTCACACGGCATAATATTATTATTAAAAACAGATGATGAATAACTCAATGTATTAAACCACCAAACCCACCTCAGGGTATCCTCATCCAAGCAATCCCGTCTTTCCACCTCTTAATTGCTGAAGAATTCTCTTCGTACACAAAGATGGCTCCGTCGGTCGGTCTATCGGGGAACCCGACCAGCAAGCCAATGTACCCCCCATATCAAGGCGTGGCCCGAGTGGCCTGTCCACCTGCCGAAGCCGCGCCTCCCACCCCCGACTCCGGTTCCCTTCCCCACAGGGAACGCTTGGTGCGGGTGGGAGCAGCCAGGATCATTTTCGGCATAGTGGTTTCGGTGACGGTCGTCGGGATAAACATTGTGGTCGTGCTTGGAACGTTCAAGCACACGGCGGTGGGGGTGCCCACGAGGGAAACAGAAGTGGTGGCCGGACTTATCCGGGAGTTTCCCACCAAGACAAAACAGCAGATTTCGGCGAAGCCAGCTAGCGATGGCAGCACCGTAGTGCTTCCAGAAACCCCTCTTCCCTGAAATTACCAAGTTAGAGATTAGGTCTGGATGGAACGGGGAAATGTCTTAAATTCACACTCACAAGCAGCACAGTGCATTCGGTGTGCGTATATTAGGTATGCGCGAGTAGTGCTTTTTTAGGGATGTGATTTGGGAAGTGGGAGGATAATGGAGGAGATGGAGGGAGGGGAGAAATGTTCATAAGAAAGTATTGAGTGATATCGCGAGCGAATGAGTGGAATCGGGTAATACCGCGAGTGACTGAGAGCGAGCCGTCACAAGGCAAGCGAGCAGCTTGTATTGCTTAAAGAATGATAAGAGCCTGTTTGGCTGAAACGGATCCGTTCCGTCGGGCGACTGTTTCTGCTGTGAAGATCACCTTCTCTCCGCTTTGAACCGGAAGGAAAAGGGTCATTTGTATGGGAGAACGGAACGGAACCGTTGGAGCGAAACAGGCTCTAAGGAGGATGTTGAGAGATGAGGAGAAAGAGGAGAAAAGAAAGAAAGAAAGAAGAAGGTGTAGAAATAGAAGCGGCGGAGAGAGGGGGTGACCCAAGCGGTCACAAGGTGTCACTCGTTAACGGAGGAAAAGAGTGTTGGAGGTCGCACGATAGAAGCCGGAGCCGAAGTACAAGGCAATGGGACTGATTGATGAAAGAAGGAGAAGAAATAATCGCTATCTTGCTTGATTCTCTATAGACGCGCCCAAGAGGGCAGTACTTTTAGTAGTGCACAACATGAATGTACATTAATATGACTCGGGTCATTTCCCAGACTCTGACTTCCAAAGCGGCCAAGCAGTAATAACAGTGTTGATTGTCAACACAGTATACAGTAGGGAGACGGGCGACAAGCCTTCTGACCAGGAGGAACAAAAGGAGGATTGATTTGCCTTTTCAATATTAGCAGTTGTGAGGAGGAGTATATGAAATCTAGTACACACCACAGCCCGGTTGTCCGGATACCTTATAGTCAAGATGTTTTTCTCTCTTGCTTCCTTTGGCCCATTTGCTAGATACCACCTCTCCCAGAAGGGTTTAGACCGAAGAAGGTGAGAAGTGCAAGCGAAGGCTTTATACATCGTTTCAAGCGGAATGCTCTAGGACTCTGTATTATGGGGTATAACTCGTGGAAGAGTAGGAGGAGAAAAGGTTAAAAGGATACTAGGGATAGAGGAACGGGGCCAATCGTATCGGGAAAACAGTATTTGGATTGGGGAGGAATCGAGATCGTCGGCAATGTATGAGGGGAATAAGGGAGGAAGGATAAGGAATCTGGTCGGGTGGCCTGTCCACCCACCGAAGCTATGCCTTGGCCGACCCCTACCATCTCTACTGGGAACGCTCGGTTCCCATGACAGGACCATTAACAACTATGGTCGGGGTGGCCGTAACGGTAACAGTGGTCGGGAGGAAGACTTCTGTTGTCATGGTGGTCGATAATTGTGGGAGTTCCATCGATTGAGATCAGGATGGTAGGGTAAGGGTTGCGGGTGACGCGTAAGATCACTACCGAAAGTAGGACGACCCCACCCCAGATGGCCACGGCCAGTGTTCCCAACCCTCCGGGGGCCCGGCGGGGCACCGTGGGGGGACTGCCAAGAGCCCTGGACGGGACGGGATGGCTATCTGTAGTCGGTCCCTGGCGGTCTAAGGGGAGGGCGGCCGTCTTTGGGCAGGGCGGCGGGCCCCACAGGGTGAGATATATTATGTTAGGGTAGGGGGGGTGGACGGTAGTTGATGGTAGGGGAGGGTAGGTGTTGACCGATGAGTGCCGGAGATGGTTGAGGACGGCCGGTAACGGTGAGGGACGGCGGGGGCCTGCTGGGAACGGCACGAGTCATGTCTCATGGGGCGAAAAGAATCCGTTTGGAGGTGTATGGTCTGGGCTTGGTCAGTACAGGATGTCCAAGCGCTAGGACTATAGTCCCCTATAGTCCGCGCGGTCCTCACCTTCCTAGGCGTAGTCCGGCCTACACCCTCAAAAAGACGGACTATGAGCCGTAGTCCGTCCCGTCGTCACCCGAAGACGGACGGACAGGACGGTTTTGAATACTGAACACGGCCCCCCATGATCCCCCCAGGATCCGTCGGCAACTGAAATTACCAAGTTAGCAATTAGGATTGGATGGAAAGTGGAAATGCCTTAAACTCACAAGCAGGCATGAATATGGGGTATGCGTAGGGAGATTTGTGTGAGGTTGGGAGTGTTTGTGCGTGATGGGAGGGTGTGTGTGCGTGTTGGGAGAGTGAGAGGAAAATTGAGGAGATGGATGGAGGGGAGGAATGCTCCCCAAAAGAATGTTGAGTGATATCGCGAGCGAATGTGTGGAATCGGGTAGTACCGCGAGTGACTGAGAGCGAGCCGTCACAAGGTAAGCGAGCAGCTTGTATTGCTTGTATTGCTTAAAGAATAATAAGAAGGATGTCGAGAGAGGAGGAGAAAAAGGAGAAAAGAAAAGAGGGGAAAAGAAAAAAAGAACGAGGAGGTTGTAGAAGCAGAAGCGGAGACAGGGGGTGACGCAAGCGGTCACAAAGTGTCACTAGTTACCGGAGGCCTGAAGAACAGAGTGTTCGATATCGTGGGTATTCGCTGAAGCATAGCCATTGGTTCCGGGGCCTGCTTGTCTTCTTTGCACTCTACTGTACATCAATGTTCCCAAACGGCCAGTCCGGACCATGCTCCTGACAAGGGGTCGGTAGTCCGGTCAGTCCGGCCGTGGTTTTGAAAAGCCAGGGTCAGTCCGGCTTAAATTATTAATGGCCGCCAAGCCTGCTGGTGCCCAGGCAACCGCAAGGTCAAGAGGATAGGCAACCCAGACAAAGCCCGCAGATGCCCAGGCAGCCTACAGATATCTGCCAACGTGCAAGCTATTCACCGTTAATCAGTCAGAATATGAGAATAAAACAAGGAGCTTAGGGTGCTATTAGTAGATTTCGCTTATGAAATGTAAATTTCCTCTACTGATCAACAATGATTGTCTTTATATCCACACTTACATGAGCATGATCCTTCTACTCATCACTTAGCACAATTATTATGGAATTTATTATCTCTACTTCTAGTATATTAATCTGAACAGAGATACCATGACCAACTGCATCTTCACCAAAATTTTATCTGTCTTCCAACTAGGATATTATTGATAGCATACAGAATGCAGAGAGTAACATGATAGAATTAGCATAAAGATATCCTCCTACAGCATAAGAGCTTCTAGTATGGGTAAAGTCAACGAAGGGCTATAAGCCATAGCATGTTTTTCTTCTTTTTTTTCTATCATGTATTATTGTTTCTAGCTAAAATAAGTAAGGTACAAGACTTGCATGCATCATGTGATATGGCATAAGAAGACCTAACAGCAAAATCAACAACAAATGCTTCACCCATAATGGGCAAAACCCCGATCCCCACAACGCCATGGCCTAAGCACAATGGCACGTCCTGTCCCCATAGCTGACAGCAGCATCTACAAACAGGAAGGATACTCTTAGCCCCGAAGAGCCACGCTGGAGGAAAGGAGAAAACTCTAAGAGGCCCCCTACCAGAAAGGAACTTGTGTAAAACAAAATAAAACTTGCCAAAAGGGAGAAGAAAAGAATTACTACTAAAAGAAAACCAAGCAGAGGAAGAAAAACAACACTCTGAAGAGGCCAGCTTAAAGTATCACAAAAGAGCAATGTCGAATGAAACAATTAATTTGAGCCCAAGTGGTTAACATCGACCAAGAAAGTAGTGCAATACCATGGAAGAGTGTAACTGAGAATATCACTATGGCAGCCGAAGGGGCAAGAGGAGCCACCTAGTAGTAAGGTATCAGCTAAGGGGGCAGACTGAAGCTGTAACTACACAATGGGACGAGAACCAATAAGGATTGCAGAGGGGTAGACCAAAACACTAATAACAACAGACTAGTGCAATAGCGGCTAATGCATTTCAGACAGGGGCGCCACAGATGAGGCCATGAGATTACTAACTGAAGCAGTTTCCTACAGGGGACACATAATCAAATGGTAAAGTACTTTACAAAGGGCTTGAAAGCCATTAGCGCCCACTGTAAATCAAGCGCGAGGGGTTGCCGATCGTGGAAACACTAAGCATGGTGCAAATGTCGTGCTGGGAAATGGGAAGCAACAAACTGCAGGAGTGGGAGTCACCAATGAATCAAATGAAGAACCCTAGCCAGGAAGGACCAAAGCCCCAAGAGAAAAGTAGACCGGGTGGCATCACTCCGCTAGGCAGAAGTCATCAAGAGGGATGGGAAGTGTGTTGGGTAGTCAACGATAATTTGCCAGGTGTTGAGATTGCAATCGCCGGAGATGTAGAGAAGATGGTTGGTGTCAGCCATAGCATGTTACAACCCTGAACCTAATACTCAGAGAGTTCTCTCTTGTTCGCATATTCCTGCAGGTTCTTCCTATACTATCAATATCATTCAGGGGGCTTACAAGCATAGCATTTTATCTATTATATAAAGTACTTGGGCTGCCCTAGATCATTTCTAACAGAATGCTCAGTCACTTGTGGAGGTATGAGTAGGTGTTATTAAAGTATGAAAATATTGATTTTTTTAAAAATTCGGGTTCCAATTGTAAATTCTATTGGCTTAGCACACAGTGTTTTTCGATATGTTCACTTGCTTAATGTCAAATAAGATCAACCCTTAACAGGGATTCTCAACTGTCTGCGTACCCCAAGGGCACAACTATGACTGCCACGAGGTTTGGTTGAGAAAACAAAAGGCTATTTTCAAGGGTAATGATGGCAATCCCTACAATGTGAGACCCTGAAGGATAACCTTTTGCTCTCTCTAACTCTCAGAATACTCTTTCTAATACCTCCCTCATCGAGTTTCCAACTATATCTTGTTTCTCTTATACTTTTCTCTTATACTTCTCAAGGGTCTTTTACTATGAATATAGTTTCTCCTATTATGAGTAACATCGCTAATAGCACTAAGGTTACCATTACTGAATATCATGATACTTCTCCTGGTACCACCCCCATGACTGACACTTGCTCTGTTAGTCCTGGTGAAAACACCAGGGCATTAGATTCTGACATCACTTGTACTAGCCCATATAGGTCTCATATGGCTGACTATGGAGATCATATGTTTGTCCCAATACTATTTTTCATTCAATTCGCTAGCCCAGAGTCGTAAATTTCTTGCATTGCATAGTTAGGATTTACAGCTCAGATCGTGAGTGTCAGCAAAGCCAACCTGTGGTCCATGGATGTAGTCTGTGTGGAATGGGCACAACTCATACCACAGGCTCAATGGATTCTAGAGTGGACTCTGATACTCATGTTACAAGCACTACTTCTCCTAGAATTGTCTTAAGGGCTCTGAATATCACAATTCACAAGTTATAAATGAGCTAGACTCCAGTATGCCCAACTCTGACTGTAGTAGCCATGCAGGTCTTACTTCAATCACCAGCCCCTATCCTATGGAACAAACGACCAGCTGAACCATGGATCGAACAGACCTGCAACCAGAGCCATTCCTAAACAACTTTCATCCACATATTGACTCTGACTGTAATGACAATATCTTTTCTCCCGGTATGTATTTTGGGCTAGCGCCTATAGCGTGGATTCACATAAGAGAGATATTATAAACAAATTAGACCCTCATGTGGATCTCGATAGTGTTCAAATATTCGCGAAGGTTCTATATCTTCAACATTACTCCAATACAGAATGTTTTGACAAGGAGGGTTTGGTTCTGGAAATAGTTGCGGAAGTTAGAAGTTGAGGTAATAGTTGTTTGGACGAATGGTAGGCTGGAGCGGGAATGTTTTGGGTACACTCTGGAAATGCACTAGGAAGTGTCAAAGGTTTGGGATTAATGTTAGCTGGGAGTTGAAACAGATCAGTGGCTCACTAGGATAGTTGGGAAATAGACTGGTGTATGAGCATAGCACAGGTTTGCCGAGAATAAGAATAACTGTCCAAGAGGACGAAGCAGAAAAGAGAGGAGTTTTGAATTACGAGTTTCGGGAAATTTCTAAGAGGTGTGTATAGAATGAAGAATCAAGAAACTAAAGAAGAATGTTGGAGATGAAGAGTCCTTTCTTTGGAAGTCAATCTTGTGTATATATAGGACACTGCTGGTGGTACAGAAAAGAACAAGAATTCCAAGGTACTCTCAACTGATCAAAGTCCATATTATTTGACATGGTAGGATTATTAGGGGTCATAAGCTTTATGCTACTGGCAGTTGCACCAGAGGGATTACAATAAGAGGAGCCATCAGGGGGAAATTGCAGAGTAGGTGGAGTAAGAAGGGAGAAGGTATTGTGTGACTATGGAGGATTCACCAACATGGGCAATTCTAGAAGAAGGTGGCTACAGGTATGTGAATAATTTCGGTAGTCTGGTAGGGGAAAGGAGCAAGTTTGATTAATTGATTGGCTATGTGTTGTAGTTTTTTCTTTTTCACTTGCTTATTGTGGGTAGACAATTAAATCAATTCAATCCCTCTTAAAAATTTGTGATATATGTTCTTAACAAGTTGCAACTCTGCAAAGTGATCTATAATCTCAGCTTCATAATAGATTTTGTGGCTTTATCAGTATGAGGATTACACTACCCGTACTGCAGGAGTACTGAGGCCCTGTCACAAATAGTGACCAAGAAAGGAAAACTTCACATAACAAATTATTATTAGTTACAAATATGTTATATTCCATGCTATCAGGTGAGCTGACTTATAATTCTCACATATCTCACTGTGGAGTGTCATGGTTAAGTTATGATTTATGGATATTTGTTGACTCACAATTGTGAGTTATATTGATATAATGACTTTCATGCATGACTCTATTTTGAAGGCATGAGTTTTACTCATTTAATACACTTTTCTCATATTATTAGTTTATGATTGATGATTGGTCTAATGTATATTGCATATTACTATTGAAGTAGAGTGATCAGAGTTAGGGTTCTGAGAGGAGTGTATATAAAGAGATTCGATTATGATGTTAGAGCTCTTCACATAACCATTTAAGTACTTTTTTACAAGTTTAGTTTGATTAGTTATGTTTATGAAACATGAAATACTTTTATGCTTTTTATCTATTTATTTACCTTTACTTGTAAGTAAGCTTCTAGTTATATCTAATAAGACAATACACAACCATTTCTCTTAGAAGATGATATAGTAAGCTTTTTTTTATTTTTATTTTTTTATTTTTTATTTTTTTCATCATTTTAGTATTGTTTAAGGTACAAACTCCCGTATGCAGATCGCTCTAAGACAGGAAAAACCTCCACCTACAGTCCATCCCGCATCCCTTGTGCTAAAACCCTCTGACCCTGCCCGACACCAAA
>Ga0307509_10002478_pt1 | contig 29827 bp, 31 predicted proteins | sample 10_EM_MG_FD_202245 | JGI IMG/M metagenome (GOLD analysis project Ga0307509, IMG submission 202245) | Populus trichocarpa ectomycorrhiza microbial communities from riparian zone in the Pacific Northwest, United States - 10_EM | ecosystem: Host-associated > Plants > Roots > Unclassified | place...
TCTGCAGTGATCGTATTTCTTCAGGTCTGAAAAGCCCTATTTTACACTTCTTCCAGGTCTCACTGCCCACCTAGGTGTCCAAGACTTTTAGATTAACAGAAAATAACCTGTTTTCCTGCCACCTAGGTCTCCTTGCGCAAACTCTCTATTATATTATATTCTTGCGCGTGCCTGCCTACCCGGGAGTTTGCTAGCCACTTCCGATACCTGTATGCCAGGGAAACAGATCCCGGCCAATGGTACTGTGTCCGGGCGAGTGATTGGGCGAGCCTCTTATTCGAGGAGGGGTGGATGGGAAAGTAATTACGAGTAAAAAGCGAGCGGACCTTTTTAGTCTGCATGTCTCAATGAAGAAAGTTGGTGCCACTACTACGCCCTGATACCCTAACATTACGTCAAGACTCCCACCTCCTTCCCCCCCGGCGCGGAAAGATCTAGATATTTTACTGCTCCAGTTTCCAGGGAGCCTATGTAGTGGAGAAACGAATATAAAGTGTTTTTTAGTCCCAACCTCTCCCTTCTAACTCCCAACGTGTAAACTAACACTCCTTTGATCTTGACCTTCCCTTGGGTCTCTCAATTGCTGTCCCCTCTACCAAACAACCTCAGCTTACTCCTCCTTCTCATAATTGCTCGACTCACTTCCATCAAGTATTTGTTGACCACAGTTCTTTACCTTCAACTCAATTCCCACCCCCTCTGACCCTTCCGGATCTGTCGCTGAAAACCTCAGCTCCGGCCCTCTCCTACCGTACGGTAGTTACCTTAACGGTCCCTACTTTGCCTGAGCTGTACTCCTTCGCTTGGTCGAAGGAATTACCATTTCTGCCCTGGCCTCGAAAGTCAACATAAGTGTGCTAAGAGGTTACAAAGCCTCACGTAGCAACTATGACCACATTCGTGGCTTCTCTGTGAGATTTTTCACTCCTTTGGGATTTCCCTTTGTTGTTGGCCACCTTCGACCCTGCCCGATTCGCTGGAACTGACATTCTCGATTCAGCCACCTCCCTTATACCGTCCATTTTGACGATGGCGCCGAAAGCCCTCAGCATAAGCCTCCGCTCTGGTCACCCATTGCCCCTCGGGAAGGAACCTTTTCTGATTCCCAGATGTCACCACCACGAATGAAGTTAGCAGCCAATATAAATAACCGCACTGATATCGTTCGCACTCCCTTTGAGACGCCAGCCCCAGTACCGAATCTCCTTCAAACACTTGGTAGAGGTCTCTCTCCGATATCAGCGAGTGGACCAACCCCTCCTTTGACTCCAACTGCCTCTGGCAGCCCTACGGGCGAGGGGTTCTTTTTCCACCTTTGCGCTTCTGAAAATGCAGTATTAGACTCTTCCAGTGAGACAAGGTCTCTCCGGAAGCCCCAGCAATCAAAACCACCAACAGGGATGCCACCACCGGGCCCCATTGAGAGTATTGCTGTTTCTAACACGCAGGGTCTCGAGGATAGTTACTTTCCTCTTCCCATCACTTACAAGCGTGAGAAGCGCCGGTCGTCTGCATCGGAGCGTAGTTGTTCATTTACAGATAAGTCTTGGCGTATCGAAAGAACCGATCAAGGCAATGGTGGATTAAAAAATGCTGTCGAGGCTGCAATTTCTTCAGGGGTTTTGGAGGACAAAACCTGGGTTGGAGTGTTGGGATTTCCTACAGATAGCCTCGAGGAATCGGTGAAAGTTGCAATCGAGGGGCGTCTCCGCGAAGATTACGACTCACTTGTAGCTTTTCCCAAAGATACGGATTTCGATAGTCATTACAATCACTATTGCAAGGAGGTTTGAATAATCTCTCAAAGTTATGTCCGCAAACATACTGATTGTTTTCTCAGGTTTTATGGCCTGTTTTCCACTATCAGATTCCGGATCATCCAAAGAGCAAGCAAGTAGACACAACTCCTTAATACTTTACAAAAAAAAAAATCTAATTTGTATTTACAGAGCTTTTTTGGATCACTCATGGAAATATTTTGTAGCCGTCAATCGTTGTGTTGCCGACGTCATCATCAAGGATTATAAGCGCGGTGACACCGTTTGGGTTCACGACTATCACTTACTCTTAGTCCCTAAAATGGTCAGAGAAGCCCTCGGTCCAGAGGCTAAGATCGGGTTCTTTCTCCACGTGGCGTTCCCATCCTCAGAAATCTTCCGCTGCTTGGCACATCGCCAACAGTTGTTGGAGGGAATGTTGGGAGCTTCATTAATCGGATTCCAGACGGAGGAGTACACACGCCACTTTTTACAGACTTGCAGCAGACTGCTTTGTGTTGAGGCCAAAAATGATGGATTAGAGCTTGACGACAGGTTTGTTGATGTTATTAGCTTGCCGATTGGTATAAATCCTGCCCAGCTAGAGGAGAAGAGGAAAGAAGAAAAGGTCCAGGAGTGGTTGGGTACCCTCAAGACGAGGTATGCTGGAAAGAAGCTGTTCGTCGCCCGAGACAAGGTGAGCTCCCCTCGCTGGTGGTCTGGCACTATTCTTGGTACTTATTTTTAGTTGGATGGTGTGCGAGGTGTTAGGCAGAAGCTGCTGGCATTTGAACTTTTCCTAAAGAAACAGCCCGAATGGGTCGGAAAGGTATCTCTGCATCTCACAGTTTCCAGATATAGATATTAAAAATCGCCAGGTCATTTTGATACAAGTCGCTCTCACTACAACTTCCATTGTTGAGTCGCAATCAACCGTTATCGACATTGTAACTCGCATCAATTGCGCGCATTCCACCTTAGATTACCAGCCAGTCGTATACCTTCACCAAGACATTAGCTATTCTCAGTATCTCGCACTCCTTACTATCGCCGATGCTCTCGTCGTAACCAGCCTTCGCGATGGTATGAACCTGACAAGTCATGAGTTCGTCTGCTGTCAGGATGAGAAACATGCTCCGCTCATTCTCAGCGAATTCACCGGGAGTGCTTCTGTGTTTGATAGTGCCGAGATATCCGTGAACCCGTGGGACCACAGCAAATGTGCCGATGCACTTTACCAGGCTCTCACGATGTCGGAAGAAGAGAAGAGCGAGAGGTGGAAGAGGTTGCACAAAGTTGTTACGCATCATAATGCGGCATACTGGTGTCAGACATTCTTAAATGAGCTTGATCGTTCTTGGGAGGAGCAACAGCGACGCGGTTCAACTATGATCCCGAGATTATCGACGAAGGCTCTTGTGGAAGCATACGAAAAATCCGAGAAGAGAGTTTTCTTCCTAGACTATGAAGGGACGTTGGCTTCGTGGGGCTCTCCTACCAGTATCATTCTCACAAGTCCTCAACGCACTCTAGACGTTCTGCACGACTTGCTCATTGATGAGCGAAATGTGGTGTACGTGATGAGTTCCAGAACCCCTGAGGTATAGTTTTCTACTTTGTTCCTAAATTGAACAACCCACTGTGCTAATACGTGATGCAGGAGCTTGATCGTCTCTTCCACCGAGTTCCAGGGATTGGACTCATTGCCGAGAGCGGCTGTTTTATACGCATGTTCCAAAACGACCGTTGGATGCGCTTAGCGGATAATAAGCTCCCGTGGCACAAGAGCGTGAAAGAGATTATGGATTACTACGTCGAAAGGACACCTGGCACTTTCATTGAGGAACGGAATTGCTCTTATATATGGCACTATAGCGGGGCAGAAGATCAGACGCTCGCTGCACGGCAAGCTGGCGAATGCTGCAATCACGTAAACGACTCATGTGAAAGCTATAATGTTCATGCAGTTCCCCTAGGCGGGGCAGTCCTTGTGGAATCTATGAATTGGACCAAGACCACTGCAGCCCAAAAGGCCATGGCGCTGGAGGCCGGCCAAGACGAGCCCGGAACGGACTTCCTAATGGTTATGGGAGACGGCCGGGATGATGAACCGGTCTTTGCTTGGGCGAATGAATTGGGTCGCAACAAGGCAATCAAGAACGTAACGACCGTTAAAGTGGGAACCAAAAACTCTCAGGCAAACACAACTATCACCGGTGTCGCAGGCAAGTTTAACTGCAACAGGACTGCTTTTGCATGTGAGCGTGCTGAATGGTTGGCTGACAATTACCCGGAACATAGGTGTGCTCACAACCTTGCACAAGCTCCCTACTACCATTCCCGATTTTTAAGCGAGGCTTCTCTCCTACTTTTATTTTTAGTCATTCGGCGTCGGAATTTCCGTTTTCTGCAAAACTCTTCTCATTATCTCCTCTAGGCTAGGTAATCTACAGGGTTTGTATCAAAGCTTCGGCTCATACTTCCTGTCTACTGTCTACTAATATTTTCCTGCTTTTCATTCATTTTTTCATTTGGGCCAAGTAGACATGAGCGTTAGTGACAACTGTTGGGATACCGCCTTACGCTGTAAAGCAATCTAGCAAGATACCCGGGTCGATACTATAGAGTATCGACTTGACTGCTTAATCTGCTTTGTAGCCTTGGGTTGGGTCTCCCTCTTTCTCTTCGTTCCTTCTTTCGGCCGGGGGTCGGTCGGCCACACGTTCCCGAGGCGGAAGGGTGTTTACGCGTGGCTTGGGTGCTTCCATAGGCGAACCTTCGTTGGGGGAGTCGAGAAGAATGAAATGATCGAATTACGAATTGAAACCCATATCTACATGCAGAGTGAGAGGATAGGGATTTCGTCGATGCCAGGATGTTGACGCTGACACAGAGATGACATGATAAGACAGGTAGCCATGACAACTGCCTAGACTGCCGCAGAGGCATGATATTGTACCTGTGGTTTATGATAAAATACCATACACCTATCCTAGCCTAGCTCTGGCACAATATCAGATCGCAAAAAATCACTTCAAGAAGCGCAATAACATAGGCTAGCACGACCATAAAAAGGCCCGCCGCCTAGAAAACCATCACTACTTGTCATTCCCTTAAAAACCAAAGTTGTTCACCCCTCACTCACCGACCCTCGTTCATACAGGCGACCTTTGTGGTGTCATACTCAAACAGCTCTCAAAAGTGAAATTTATCCCCACCCCCCCTGATCGCCATCCCATGCCGTAGAATAGAAATATTACTGCTCACCTAATTCACTGGCCAAATGCGGGGTACAGCATGCCCCCCCAGCCTTACAAATCCACCCAGCGTAGCCCCAAATGAAATCCTCCCTCTCCATTTAGCTAGTCACCGGAGATGGGGGCTTTGCCAAAACGCCACTAAACGAGGGCCTCGCGTTCACTTTCGAAAGTCTTTGTAGTTTTAAATTCACCCAACGGTCAATTTCCCCACTTTTTCCACTTTTTTTTTTCCCTTTTCTCTTTAGACAAGTCATGGAATATCACTCGGGGAGTCTTGGCATATTCGGAAAGCTGGGGCGGGGCGGGGAGGGAACCCGTGGCTAGATCAGCCTTCCTGTGAGTGAGCCTATTCCTTTAATGAGCGATCTGCGAACTAATGAGGATAATGATCTTGCCTATCGCTGCGCTAAAAGTGAGTGAAATTCGGTACACACGAAGGGATACTATGTAAAATACTGGTATTGGCTTGTCGAGACCTCGCCACCCCCTCCTCCTCTCCCTAATAATGTGGAGATTCTGCAGGAATCCAGCTTTTGGGAAGTCTTGGGGGGGAGGCTGGAGATATCATTGATTTCTGGCGTTTCCCCTTCTTTACTCCTTCCCCGCCCCCCCGTTTTGAAGGTTTCGTCGAGGTGTTTTAGTGCTCAGCGCTCCTAGTGCTCAGCGCTCCTAGTGCTCCTGGGGAGGAGGAGGCAGGGTAGTATGCATTATAGATCTAATTATCAAGAGATGGGAGTTATCCGATTAGATAAGTTGGGCAGTCCTCGAGGACGTATCGTACCGGTAGTAACTTACCCATGAGGTGTGTCGGTGCTCGCAGGCGTTGACTCATTAGGGTGTTTTCTCTTCTCGTAGGATTGGGATTACTCGTGTGCTGTACGTGTCCTGTCGTCGACAGTACGTGACACTTTCCAGATGTATTGTAACTGTAGGGACACATCGGGCCGGGGCTGGTTTAATTCATAATATACCCGAGTATACAGTATCATAACCTGCTTCTGGGCCGGTGGTGTCTCCAAGTGAATTTTTATGATCATAATCATTATAATATTATCATCAGAACAATATCATTATCAATCCCAGGCTTCTTCCAAGGTTTTTGTGTTCTTAGCCGGCGGCGGTGGTAGTAGTAGGGGGGTCCCACTCCCAGCGAGGAAAGAAAGAAAGAAGGGGAATGTTTTGTCCCGAGAATAGGGCAGGACTTTATCGGATGATCTAGGTGGACATACTGTTATTATATGAGTGTGGTTTTGTTAGAACCTACACATTGGCCTCCAACACCAAATAATTTATTTTTACATAACCACCTAGATAGTCCTTTAGAGTATGCTCTGAATAGCTTAGAAAATATTTTTGAGACTCTAACAACCTCTGTAGCATATTTTATATACAAAAATATGAAATATCTCAAAAGTAACTTTTTCGATAGAAAGGTTCTTCTCACTTCTATCTATGTTTGTAACCCATTTTCATGTCAATTGAACAAACCACTGTGTTGCTATTCATTGTTGAAATAAAAGTAAAGTGACTAATCAAAAGTCTTGGTGATGGCTTAGTCAGCGCATGCAGAAAGAGTAGACCATGGTGAATTGGCAACGTGGACTTTATGAATTTAACAACAATCATGCCTCCGAAATCGAGCAAAACAAAGCCTAGCTCTCGCCGCCAGCTCTCTGATATGGAGAAAGGCATGATACTTGCTTTCTTCTGGACTTTTCAGCAGATTTACATAGTAGCCCAATTGGTTAACCGACCATGGTCAACGGTCAGGAATTTCCTTGCGCGGGCCTTGCAACAGGGTAGTATAGCTAATTTGCCCCGGTCAGGGCGACCATCTAAGTTGAGCGACCGAGACCGTCGTGCAATTATCCGGGAATCTCACAAGCATCGTGACTGGACTCGGCGGCATTTGCGTGACTGGTGTGCCCCACATGTTTCACTCAGTACGATTGATCGAGTTCTCCGCGAAGAAGGGATCCGGAAGTGGCTCAGTACCAAACGGGCAAAGCTGACACCAGAACATGTCAAGAAACGACTTGATTGGGCAATAAAGCATCGTGATTGGACCCCTGAGGATTGGGAAGGGGTCATATGGAGCGATGAGTGCGCAGTAGAACGGGGGCGAAATTCTCGGCAGAAGTGGGTCTTTCGTCGCCGAGATGAAAAGTGGCTTCCAGAATGTGTTCAACCCATCACAAAAGGGAAAGGGATCTCGCTCATGGTGTGGGGCTGTTTTTGGGGGAGGAATCGGGGTACCTTTGTACCACTTATCGTCCAATCAGTTGACAGATGGGTCTACCTACGGCTTCTGGAAACATGTGTCGTACCGGTTTTGGAACGAGTCCGCGATACGATCGGTGATCCTGTGTTTCAACAAGATAATGCCAAAATTCACACAGCGGACATCATTAAGGAGTGGTTTGACACAAATGGCATAGAGGTTCTGGACCACCCACCGTGTTCCCCCGACCTAAACCCGATTGAGCATGTGTGGGTAGAGCTTAAAAAGCGGCTTCACGATCTACATCCAGATATTGGCACCACCCCTGGCGGCCCCAAAAAAGTGAAGGAGCGGCTTGCAAAGATTCTACCGGAGGTGTGGGAGACGATACCACCAGAGTTCTTTGAGAGTTTATGGAGGTCAATGCCTGACCGAGTACAGGCCGTGCTTGACGCAAAGGGGTGGTATACGCGATACTAGTCATGATCTACTGTTACCGTTCTTCATGTTGTTTTTTTCAATCCATCTTTGTTCTATATCTTTCTCTTTAACTGCCCGGCCGTTAGGGTCGGATGATCTGGATGATGGTAGTATGGCGCAATAAGCGAAATCACGTGATCACCAAGACTTTTGATTAGTCACTTTACTACTTTTTAGTTGCAACTTTCTATATAAAAGACACCTTAAATTGATACCAAAATGTCTGCCAAGACTAAAAAAAACTTGGCAGATTACCATCCCTTAAATATTAACCTAGTTGAAAACTATATTAAATAATAACTTTTGATATATTTAAATGCATAGAAATATATCTTACCTATTGTATTAGATTTTGATCAAGTTATTTTATTTTTAATGTTTTTAATTAAAGCTGAGAAGTCATTTACATTTGACAAACACAAAATAGCTTTTATCTCAGAAGTAGTTTTTATAGTTGCCACACTTCAGACATGTTTTCCCATCGACAACAAAAAAAGCCAAAGTGTAGGTATTAACAAAACCACACTCATATTAATATACCCCCGGTCCATTTCAAGGAGAGTATGATACCCGCACATCTATCATAGTGTGTGATATTAATATTATCATATGAAATCCGGGATGGATGAGAGGATAATATATACCTGTGCCATGATATATTATTATTATTATTCCGCCCCTCCCCCTCCCCCTCCCCCTCTTCCTCCCCTTCCCCCTCCCGGCCCGGGCTAAATCCTCGACCAAGGATAATTATGATAATAATGATAAGGATAAGAACATCTTTAATAAAACAAAAAAAAGTAGCAAAAGTCACTCACTATTAATTTTTTTAATAAGTTATTGTAATATATACCTATGGTGCCTGATTGTGTATTGTACCTACTCACTCCCTCCATCCTTGCCAACTGCTGCCGCCAGAAATGATATCCGTACGGGCCTCACGCCGTTACCGTTCCGTACCGCGCTCGTACCGGTATGATCTAGTCTATCCATCTCGATATGGTACGATTCGATAAAGCATAACCTAGTAGTCTAAGTATGATACGAGTAAAAATTGGCAAGTTGATAAAAGCGAAAAAAAAGTGAAAAGGGCTTTCGGGAGATCTACCGAACTTACGATAGATGGATGTAGGTAGGGTACGATATGATGCTGTACTTGTGACTACCGGTACGGTACGGTAGCTAATACCATCCCTTCCCCTCTTTCTCTCCTGTTACGGTAACTTATGATACCCGTCTATTCTCGAGTACTAGTACTGTACCCCCACACTCTTGTTATTCAAGAAAGCATCATGGCTTGGGGGGGGGGGTGGAGAGGAGGAGATAAGATCCCCCCCCTGGCCTCGCCAATCTTACCCTACCCTACCCTACCCTACCATTCTCCGACAAAACCATCAACTACGGTATGCCACGGCCGTGAGAACTCGAATAAGCGCGCCATGCTGCCCAGTATTGTAGTCCGAAGTTTCCTCCTCCGGAGAAGGGGGCGAAGAACGGGACCGAAAAACTTGCTCTTCGAGGCAAAATTATTATTATTATTTTTTTTAAAAAAAACAGACTTTACTAAGAGAGGCAACTCCAACGTCCTAGCACATGATTCGGTTATTCAAGTTCTTGGGGTACCGTATCCTCTCTTTGAATTCGCTAGCGCCGAATATCCCTGTGAATTGCGACATCAGCCCAAGTCGGTTTAGTTTCGCCAGTTAATAGAATTGCGAAAAACAGTTAATGAGATCCAACACAGCCAAACGACTCATACCACTCCGTGTCGGGAAAGCACTAATCCTTCTTAAGAGCCGTGGTCTGTGGATCCGGAGATTAGCGACGAGCGGCGCTAGCGAATTCAAAGAGAGGATACGGTACGTCTTCCACCCCCTCATATCAATATTAATCAAGTATGACACCTGTGGAGCAATCTGACCAGATAACGATCTCAAGAATTCTTCCAGGATGATAGTGGTTCTAGATAGTGCTTCATACCGTACTACCCCCTGCCCCGGACCCTCCACCCCACTTACACACTTTTTTTTTTGTTCAAAAAAGAAGAAAAAGAAAAAGAAGAAGCAATATATGGGGTACGAGTACTGTACGAGTACCGGTCGCGGATGGTGGCATGGTATCATTTTTTTGTTTTTTGTTTTTTAAATTCTTCATGTGTTCGATCTCCGATCAGTGTCCAGGGTAGTCCGGTGCTGATTTTAAATGCTTAAGTATGCTAAAGTGTAGTACACGTACTCGAGTACAGTAGCCGCGGTGAGGAGACGGGGGGAGGAGGGGAGACTATGGAAGTGAAGTCGTAAGGTTGGAAAGCAGATATTTATGCTTGTCAAGTTCTGTGGTGAAGCACTCGAGTAGCGTAGAGCGCAATGCAATGTTCACAGTAAAGGAGATCATGTATCCAAAGAAGGAGGATATCCCTTCCTCCTCCCCAGAAGAATAAAAAAAGCAAAGAATAAAAAAGCGAAAGATTCATTCCTCCCCAGTCCACCGGTCTCTACCACCGCGAATCCGATGACCTGCATGCTCTAACATAACGAGAGTGTGTGGACGACAGACGGGTGGGCAGGCTAATGAATTGCCGTACTCGAGTATATCATAGTGATCGATAGGGGGGGTTCCCTCCCGATTGCTTGTTTGCTGTTTTGTTTTTGTTTGTGGTTTGTGTGACAGTACCATGTGCTGTGCTTGGTTGTGTTTACGGCACAAGCACCGGTACCGGTACTATACCTGTACTGTGAATGTCAAAGGTACCGTTAGATGCGGCGGTGGTCCACCGGGATGATAAAGTTGAAGTGAGTTGAAGTAACACACACCTGTTCATCATCATACCTGGGAAATAAATTATGAAATTGGAGATCCCCCCCTCCTTACAGAGAGACACTCCTTCTAACTTCCTTGATACAAGAAGTCGATCCAACGGACCTCCCTCCCTCCCTAGCTTGCTTGCCCGCAAGCAGGCATATGAAACCACACCCGCCTATTTTTCGGGGGGGGTCGAGAAACGCCGATCCGACGTCACATCGACGCTGATAGAATAACCTTTCTTTATTTTTTCCTTTCTTTTTCTATTATTTGCCCGATCGGCTGAGTCTGCTCTGCCGATTGGATTTTTTTTGGAGCACCGGTATTGTACGGCTTCGGGATAAAGAAGACCTGATTTGTTTCCTAAGGACTGTGGGATGATCAGGGTCCTCTTGGAATCCTTTTTCTCTCTCATTTCTTTTTGTGATTGTTGTGGCAATGTTGTTGTTCCTCTTGCACTACGAGTGCTGTGTGTGCTGTTGCGTGGTGGAGGGTTGATATCGGGTTGTGATCGGTGTTCTGGAAGGCTGGGTTTGGCGTCTGTCATAGTATTGTACTAGTACTGGTACTCGTACTCGAGTATTATCAGGATACCGGTAGACAATAGCATGCAGGGGGTGGAGGGGGAGGTCTGGGCTTCTCAATTGCTCACGGCATGGGAGGGTGGCCAAGGCCTAGATGCTCCAGTAGCAGAACCGGTACTGCTGCTACCGCTATTGCGATTACAGCATGAGCGTATGGTTGTCGCCTACAATACCGGTCTGCCATTAAGTTATCATACGAGTACTAACAAACTAGACTACCGGTGGCATCATCTTGACTCTTCCACCAGCACCCCTTCAATAACCACCCCCGAAGAATGAAACGTTTCTTAGATGTTTTTTTACAGTACCAACCTCGCTCATAAGAGATGAAAAAAAGAAAAGCCCAACATAGAGACCGGACACTTTCATTGGAGGATTTAAAAAGCCTTTTTCCACCTCCCACGATTTTATCACAGCTGCTCTACGAGTATGATAGAAGGGTGGGTGCTGGGAAGGTGGGGGACGCTAAAGTGGACGCTAGAGTGCTGAGACTCGTCCTATGGTGGGTTCGATTGACAGCCATTTTGTGCTCGGGGGGCAAAGTGCGGGGAAGCCCTACTCGATTTCTGGGGTTTCACGTATGCATGTGGGAGGGTTGTGAACGAGATTTGGCTGCCGGACTGATAACTAGTCTAAAAGTCACTGGGGATGAATAACGGATGAAGCGAAACGTCTTCCTTTTTCTTTCTTTCTTCCTCTTCTGTCTCGTCTCCGTCCCAGGGTTCTGCGGACGGAAAGGGCAATATCTGATTACACTCTCTAAAAATTTTGCTGTTTGTTTTTAACCTTATCAGCGATAACTCGGGATTGCACACTGGATCTTCACTTTTTCTGACTTCCTATGCTCCCCCAATTCTTTTTCATGATCTCTTGCCCTCATGCGAGCCTGAGTACCGGTAGCGGTCTGCCCACCGCAGATTCAACGACCGAGTATCGGTTGAACTTGCCACTTGACCTTTTGCCTTTCTGATTCCTCCTGTTGGTTGTGGTTGAAGCATGGTCCCTCTCTCATCGCACAGATGCCCCAAGATGCTGGCTTCCACACCTCTTTTCCCCAATTTATTCATGATTGTAGAATTTCTTTTTTATTCCTTTGCTGTAGCCATATCTAAAATTCGCTGCTTTGCTTTGCTTCCAACAGCAGTCCATTCCTTTGCCCTGATTGCCGTCCTTGGGTTCTCTAGAGGATACCGGTAGCTTGGCCCCACGCTGGTATTGGCGATCAACATGGCCACCCCCGTTATTCTCCTGCTTTTTTCCTCTCTGTTCACAGGGTAGGTTTTCTGGAACTATAATACTTATTTTGCCCCCCCCCCAAAAAAACTAATATGATGGAGGTGGTGGTGGAGGTTAGCTGCGACGCGAGAACTGTGTGGGTGGGTATCATAGGGGAAAATCCACACCACACCACACCCCTCACAATAATAACGCCCGTGGCCATTCGTAGCGTGTGAAGTACAAAACCCCCCCGAACTCCTTTCCCACTCCTTTCACTTCTGCAGAGCCCACTCCTTCTACTGCTCCGCCTTTCTAAAACCAAAACCTCGCGATTTTTGCACCTAGCCGGCATACGTATATATTTAATACTAGACAACCGCCCCCTCCAAGTAGGTCCTCTCGAGGAGCAGTCTTATCGTACCATCATCGTCCCATCAGACTTGATCATTCCATTCGTTCTCTCACTCTATTCCTCTCTCCCCCCCTTCCCTTGTCAACGGATCAAATCAAGCGTGTGAAGCAACAACCTTATAAACCTGTCCCACTATCCTTCCTTCTCTATCTTCGTCGTTCGTGCTTTAAGAATTTTAGGCAAGGCCCAAGTCAGTACCTTCTTACAAACTCAAACTTTTCCCACTACCTACATCCCCTCCAATCAACAAATCACAATGTCTTCTGCTCGCACCTCCGAACAGGCGACCAATGGCCAGCCCCCGAGTTATTCCCACTCCCGCCGTGGCTCTCTGGGTCCAGGAACCTTGACCGACTTCTTCTCCACGAGTCGGGTTCCCACAACCTCAGCCTACCCAGGGCCTATCACTTCTGCCGCAGCCCAGGCAAATCGGCGAAGAATGAGCATGTCCAATGTCTCTGGAACTTCTCCTCCACGAGTTCAAACAAACATGTCGATGCGAAGGGGGTCTATTTCTTCAGTCTCGTCGGCCTCCTCGGCCGTAGACGAGAGCGCTATCGAGGAAGGCGAGGCCAATGCTGGCAGCCCACCCAACCTAGGCGGCAGCCCATTTGCCAGAAGGCTTAGCTTTGGAGCAAGGGCTCTCAGGGACGTTCGGATTCCGCAAGGTAGAAACCCAGTCAATTTCCCCGTAAGCGCGGGGGCGGCATCCCCGACGGTGACTAGAGGTTAGCATCCTCTCTATCCCTTCACCCCAGCCCTCCCTCGCCCTGATTAGATTATTCAATAGATAAGAGACATGTGCTAACTTTATGTATCACAATCGCAGGCTTCTGGTTGGATGGAAGGTCCGGATCTCAATCCCAAGGCTCTGACAGGGACGAGGCTCCCGTTCAACGCCGTCAATCTATCTCAGTCATGCCGCCACCAGTCAATGCCATCTCGCCTAAGGATGCTCACGACCCGCTTCAAGAGAGGATGCTCAAGGGTGATTTCTACATGGACTGATTCATTCCCACAATCTTACAACGCACAATCAATCACATACGTATTTTCTTCTCACACAACTCTCGATCGAGTCTTTTTTCTTTATCCCTTTTTATTTTCGCTTTTCTTTGGGTAACAACTCTTGCTTCTTTCCCTGAGACGAAACGACGGACAAAACGACCGGCTGGGGAACAAAAAAAAAAAACAACAACCCACAACGGAATACGACCCCGACACAAAAAGCGAAACCTAGTTTCCCACCCCCCACCTTTTTTCTTGACAAAATAACCTCATAAAGTATTCGGGTACTACTTCATGGTGTACAAATACCCGGTTTTGAACGAAAAGCGGAGTTCACGGTCGTTGGTGGCATTTTTTTTCTTCTCCTTTCTTTTGTATCATACAAGCAATGGCGATATTTTCGACTTTGGGTTGGGCTGGGAGGAGGAGGATTTTTGCCTAGGACGAGGGTTGCATCGAGAAGGTTAGATTCCCAGATGTTGTGACTGCTGGTAGTCGGAGTGGTGGGCGGGTGGTAGTTTGTACAGTATGGAAGGGGGCTCTCGTCAAACACCCTTGGACTCGTGCAGAATTGAGGGGAGAGCGAGGTAGAGTAAAGTGGGGGCCGATTGATAATCGGAGATGGAGATGGTGGGGAGAAGATAACGTTCATTTATCATTTCCATTGGGTTACAAATTAGCTTATTTTTCTTCCCTTTTCCTTGTGGAGTCATCTGCTTTCGGTTTCACAAATCTTTGGGCGCAGCATCTGTATCGAGTAGTTGTGGGCTTTCGCAACGTACCTTATTGGTTTCTTTTTTTCTTTTTTGTTTGGTTATGAACGCAAACGAAAAACAGAGCAGCCCAGGATTTCTATTTTTGGGGGCTCAATCAATGCTGAAGATTATCTGTCAATGCTGAAGATTATCTGTAGTACGTCAATCTGAGAGTGAGATTCTGAATTCCAATCTTGATTTTCCCTTTCTTCCCTCCTCTTTTCACCTCAGTTTTTTCCTCACCACAATCCAAACTCCCTTAATAAGGAGCGCATTAAGGGAGGAAGTTCTGCCCAGCTCAACATGATACCGGCGGGCTATGGGTTTGCGCACGTGCCGTAATCGGGATCTGAGGAAATATCGACTTCCAGAAACCGACAAAGAAATGAACACTGAACCCCACGATATGCGGAATACGCTGTACTGATACTGTACAAGCACGGTAACTACGGGAACGAGGGCCACGTGTGGGCTGTGATCCGGACTCCGTCTCTGGTATCTCGCTTCGCTTTTTTTTATGAGCTCAAGGGCGGTGGGGTTCATGCGAGATAAAAAAAAGGTAGGAATAAATAAAAACACTCGCACCGGTGCTGCACACCAACAGCGCGCACCAGTAACGAAGGGGAAAGGGGATACGGTATTTCACGTCGGTGCTTTTCCCACTGCTCGAGTAGATTATCGCAGCTCGCTTGTAACTTGTCGTATTCCCAGCAGCAGTTTAGCACTCGTAGAGATAAAATGATTGCTCTTTCGCCTGCTTTATTCACACAGAATGCAGGGACACAAGCAGTGCAGGAGGAGGGGAAGAGGCGGAGCAAATGATAAACTGTCTGCAACCAAGAACAGAATTAAGAGATGGCATACCTGAAACTGTTTGTGTGGATTCGCTGAAATTTTAGAGAAATGACGTCTTTGACTGCACCATGATGATGGCGATAAGAATGAAGAAACAAAGGGATAAGATTGGATTCAACTTGGATAATTCTACGAATGTTTGGAAACATTTCCCTGTTGAGGGAGGCGTGGGGAGGTGGGGCTGGTCGGGAGGGTGCGAAATGTTTTTTTCTTTCTTTCTCATCTTCTCTGCTCTCTTGATTTATTGTTTTTATTTACTTTTTCTCGTTTTCACTTCTTGCTGCTCTGATGATAAGCTGATGAGAAGAAGGAGAAGGGTGAGAAGGGGAAGGACAGAAAGAGCGAGGGAGGCTGATGAAACTTTCTTCACGTTCGTTTTTCTGTTCGTTTGCTCAGGGTTTGTTTCTTTGGCTCCGTTGCTATCGTTGTTGCTGCCGAGCCACACACAGCCAACGTCTTCTCTCTCGCGCCCTCACTCCCTCCTCCTCCTCTTGCTGCCCTCCCCTGCCCTGCCCGCTTTTCTTTCTGATTCCATCCCCATCATCCTCTCTCATCCATCCCTCCAACCCCGAATTCCTTCCACTTCCCTTTTGCAGCACAAAGCTCTTTCCATCCTTCTTCCACCACCACCACCACCTTCACCCCCCCCCACTAAAAGACCCTTCCACATCCTCAGCTACCATCAACAACTCCCTCCCTCATCCTTTGACTTGCGTTTAATTCCCAACTAAGTACACAAACATCTCAAATCTATCAAAACATCATGACTACCGAGGTATGTACCAACAACTGTTTTTAACCTCTGCTTTTTGTTCCCTACAGGACCCCTCCTTACTCATCAAAACAACATCCAACCCCTCCCTTCACTATCCGTCATCATCAACTCCCTCCCACCAAGAATATTGCTAATGATTGTTTTGCTTATCGTGATTACAGCGCGAGAGGTAATTTCATCTTACTGGCAAACTGTTCTCCTCGACCGGTAATCTCATACTAACTCCCGCTGCAGCAAGACCTTCCTCGCCAGATTGTGCGAGCAGGCTGAACGTTATGATGGTTCGTTATCCCCGCGTTTCTTGTAGTTTCTACAACGGTGGCATTTTTTATTAACTCTTCTGCTTGTTATACTTTAGAAATGGTTACTTATATGAAGGTATTTACCTCCTTCCAACCCCCGCTTTCCACGGAAAGTCGGCAACAAACAATATGAAAATTTACTGACTTGCTTTTTTTTCCTCTTTACAGGAAGTTGCTAAGGTATATACAGCCCTAGAGCTGACATATCTATCATTACAACGATAAGATTCCTGGCATCCGATCGGCTCGATCGGCTCCATGAATCTAAAAAACAAACTGAATTTGGGTGCTAACTGGTGGTTTTATCAGCTCGGTGGTGAACTCTCTGTTGATGAGCGTAATCTGCTTTCGGTCGCGTATAAGAATGTTGTCGGAACCCGTCGTGCTTCATGGAGAATTATCTCTAGTATTGAGCAGAAGGAGGAGAACAAGGGCTCTGAGAAGCACGTTACGAAGATTCGCGAATATCGCCAGAAGATTGAGACCGAGCTGGAGCAAGTTTGTGGTGATGTTCTCAGCGTTTTGGACGAGTCTTTGATCCCTAAGGCCGAGTCCGGCGAGTCTAAGGTTTTTTATCACAAGATGTGCGCCCTATTTCCATACAAATTACCCCTTCACCTTTGTGGAAAGATTTCTGATAAGCCTTATATTACAGGAAGGGTGATTACCATCGTTATCTTGCTGAGTTCGCCTCTGGTGATAAGCGGAAAGACGCTGCGACCGCCGCCCACGAGGCTTACAAGGTACATCAATACCCCGCCCCCGCTTTTGATGCACTCGAATAATCAAAAAAAAAAAAAACCCTTCCGTGGCACATGAGCACGTGCTCACTAACTGCTGCAGAACGCTACCGACGTCGCGCAAACTGAGCTCACACCTACCCACCCTATCCGCCTCGGTCTCGCCTTGAATTTCTCAGTTTTCTACTATGAGATTCTCAACTCGCCTGATCGCGCATGCCACCTTGCTAAACAGGCATTTGATGATGCTATCGCCGAACTCGACTCATTGAGTGAGGAAAGTTACCGTGACTCGACTCTCATCATGCAACTTCTCCGTGACAACTTGACCCTCTGGACTTCTAGTGAATCTGGGGATGCTGAGGAGTCTGCACCTGCCAAGGAGGAGGCTAAGGCCACTGAAGCCAAGCCGGAGGAAACCCCGGCTGCATCAGCCCCAGCCGAGGAAACTAAGTAAATCTTCAATGGATAAACAAAAAGTAGTTGTGGATTTGGCTGTTGCGCACTGGATTTCAACGATGACATAGGATGGAGAAGGGACTCTGGTGATAGTGTTTTTCTCTTTTCCGTTCAATGTTCAACTTTGAGTGTCGCCGGGGAATGAAGTTTCAGTCAAGACATATACACGCATCTGGTAAATGGAACGCTTGTTATCTTTTGAAGGCAATTTTCCTGTTTCTCGTTTTTACTTCATTGGCAGCACAAAGAAAATCAGCGGAAACGCCGTGGGATTTCCATTTTTCGAAACTTCTAAATGTTGGTTTCTTGTCTTTTTTTTCTCTTACTTTGTTAGCGGATTTCTTGTTTCCCTTTTCCTATCCTACCGCCTTTATTCCCCATGCCCCATCTTGCGGTTTTTCTGCAAATTTCTCAATCCCCTTTTCCCCGTACCCCTCCCCATCGACCTTAGCTTTTCTTGAGCTCGGAACTGTTGCCCTGATATTTTCACCGATAACTCAATTTGTTTCTGGTAAAAATCTTTGGCTAAATTTCATTCACGTTCATGTAAGGCTCCTCTAGATAGCTTATTGTGTCGTTTTTGACGAACAGAATTCGAGCGATATTCCCTCATGATGGGAGGATGTTGCTTTTTGCCTTGTAGAAAGATTATTGGTCGTGGAGTGATAATTTGGGATGGGCTGATGCTCCTACTGTAGAATTTTATCCTACGCTGTCATCACCGTCACTATCACTAGAAGGTATCAAGCTATTCTGTATAGAAGCAAATTACCCACTCTACTGTATTCAACATCTGCCACAAAGCCGCATAAAGTCCTGAGCTATATGTGATGCGGTGAACACACTTCTCGAAGAAGCCCGTATGCATAGAGACCCAAGGATTGGCATCCAAAGAATAGGAAAAGCAGGCATACACTCGGGAGTAAACCCGCCCACCTTTAGCAAGTATGAAGCCACTAAGCATTCTTAGGAACTTAAAAAACCTCTACATTGTTGAGAAAGGCAGGGAGAATAAGTAGAAGTTTTTTCGAGTCATCTGGCTCACCTGGTCCAAGGGTATAATCGTTTGAAAATGGCTAAATTCCTTAAGCAGGTTCTGGTCCGCACGAGCTATAAGTAGGGAGCATTCCAGAAATACTGATGATGGATTGTGATAACCACGGTCCCTCCCTCTCTCCCTTCACCCACCTAAGCCGAAAAAAGACTAGGGGCGCCCCCTGCTACGAAGCAACCTTTTGATTCTCCTCTATTCTTCAAAATAGAAAAACAGACAAAACAGAATGCCACCACAAAAAGTCATCATAGATACAGACCCTGGGTATGCTCCGTCCCCCCATCTATGATACCAATCCACCGCTAACTCCAGTAAACTCCCAGCGTCGATGATGTCCTCGCTCTCCTCCTCGCGCTCTCCGCCAGGGAGGAGGAACTCCAGGTCCTGCTAATATCACTAACCTTCGGCAACATCGACGTCGAGAGCTGTCTGCTGAACGTGGTCTCCATGTTCCACGTCCTCGAACTAGAGCGGAAGTGGAGGTTAGAGAGCGGGCTGCCCGTCGGATTTGGTTGTCTGAGTGCGCATAAGCCCATTATTGCAGTGGGGGCTGATGGGCCTTTGGAGGAGGAGGTCATAATGGCGGATTACTTTCGTACGTTTTGCTCAGGCTCACCGTTGAGTCGTGGGGCTTGTTAGTCAGCTAACGAAGGGGGGTTGAAAACAGATGGAGCGGATGGGTTGCAGGGAGTTCATACCAGTGTCTGTTTTCTCCATATTGTGGGTAGGGTTGAGCCGGGTTGAGCTGACGACGAGGAACCCTGACAGGCACCGCATTTTACGCCAAAGCAGACGTGGAAACACATGTTTGCTGCCTCGCCCATGCTGAAGGAGGATGAAGAGCACCCACCGAATTTCAGGCCTACCAACAGCCCGGCGCATAAAGAGATTCTGAGAGTTCTCAGGGAGAATCCAGTGGACAGCGTTACCATTATCGCTGTTGGCCCTCTGACAAATCTGGCTCTAGCAGCGGAAGAGGACCCGGAGGCATTCTTGCGCGTTAAGGAAGTAGTGGTTATGGGCGGGAATATCGGCGTTCCCGGAAATGTACCCCCACCCCCCCACCCCCCCTTCCCCCAATATCACATACCATGCTAACAGAGGGAACAAGGTGACACCCAACGGTGAATTCAACACAGTGGCCTGTCCATACTCTGCTGCTAGAATCTATTCCCTAACCTCCCCCACCCCCTCCTCCACTGCACCCTCACCTTCCACTACCACTAAAAAGCTAAACCCGACCCCAGGGGCCTTCTCCCGCCGCCTAAACCTCACCATATTCCCCCTAGACATAACGACAACCCACCTCCTAACCCAAGAAACCTTTACCAATACCATAGCCCCCCTCCTTTCCTACCCCTCTCCATCGCCACTAGCCCAATGGACAAAGGTTTTTGTCAGCGCAACCTTTGCTAAACTAAAGAAAATTTATTCCGGGGAGAAGCCCAGCGATACGAACTTCTCCCTGCACGATCCGTTGTGTGTCTATTACGTGCTCACCCGGCAGCGTGGCGGGTGGGAAGCGCTGGAGGAAAGGGACGTCAGGATTGAGACGAGTGGGCAGTGGACCAGAGGCATGTGCGTTGTGGACCACCGTGGGAAGAGGGTCGAACCTGACGCGAAGAAGCCGGTGCTGTTGGGGGACGAGGGAATTTGGTTGCATTGTGAGTTTGGAAATAGGGTTCGACAGATGATTAAGAGTCCGAATGAGAAGGGGATGGCACGTGAGATGTTGAGAAGGATTTATGGAGAGGCTTGAAGGGAGCTTATGAGAGGAATGAGGGAGGGGTGGTTATTTGAGTGTTATATTGGCCTATAGCGTTCCCGGCGATATGATATTTTCCTTGCTGTTAATTGACTGGGTTTAGCAAAGAATGAGAGGCGAGCAGCAGAGTGCAGTGCCGGCATCATACTAATTTCATGTGCTTCAGTCACCCGGGAATTCCTCGAAGCGTGCTATCCACATCCCATTAGGCAAAATATCACAAGCCCGTCAATCGAGCCTACAATGCTAATTAAATAGTTGATTAAATCCTTAGTTTATTCCACCAGAATACCCAACTGAACCCCTACCCTTCGCCTAACGCCTAATTTGCACTAGATCGCACCATACTATCGGACAAGTATTAAGGGGATCGCATCGCTGGAGCACAAACTATCACTCAAATTCCAACCTACCCGTCCAAATCTGCACTTTGCCAAGCCTGCAGCAATCGGGTCACCTGTCGCCTAAAAACTGCGTTCCCAGGCGCCCACTCATGATACAATTTCGCAGGTAGCCAGTGCGTATCTCTACCTATCTACTAATTCACTGATTCGCGGGCCTGCCTCTATCTTTCCACCCACTTGTTCACCCACCTGCTCACTTACTGACTTCCTTACTCGCCCCGATCCTATTAAATTGATCCAGTTTAGCAAGCAAGTACTTTCAAGTACTGTCTTATACTATACTATACTATACTATGCTGTACTGTACTGTGGTGTGGTGTGGTGTACTCAGACTATTCATCCCACTATCCCGCCCTATACCCAATCTTTAGTTTGGAGGACTGTGAGTCGGGGGACTGCAGCTTTATCACTGGGCGTAAGGTGATTGTTGCGATCTTCCTGGTGCTACTGTATATGTCTCCGTGGTTTTGGTTATAGTGTGATTGGAGAGGAAGTAAGTTAGGAAGGAAGGAGGGGAGGGAAGGGGGAGGGGGATAAGAGTTCGGCAAGGTTGCCGTGTGGGATGATTAATGTGCTGGGCTGGCGAGTGGGGGATTGGTGTCTGCCCTAGAGTAATTAGTCTAGTTTTTTTGGAAGGTGGGGTAGGTAATTCGAATTCTGGTAATGTATCATACAAGTATTTATCTTAATTTATATTCTCATTTTCTTTCGTATGATATGATAAATTATTATATCAGGGAGTGAGTGAGTGAGTGACTGAACGCGTGCCAAATAGCGACAAAACCCCGGTAATTAATCCTTTTCTAACAACGGTAACCCAGTAAACCCTAATTCCAGCGCAAACTATGGTAACTACTGCTTCCAAAGGCCCGTGTATAATGAATGCAAGCGATATCGGCTCAATTAAAATTTGAAAATGAGAAAATACATCCCCGCTAAGGTGGTTGCCCGATGGAGAATTCTGAAAAGCGAGCATGGAAGTCTACGACGAGCACATATCGAGCACGAAAGTTGGTATGATATGATAGACGTTTTTTTTCTTCTGGCAAATGCGGGTAGGCTGTAGGGGGCAGGGGCAGGGAAACGAATATTCTATAGATGGTAGAGTGGTTACGCACGAGGTATCATTGTCCCGGATTTCGGGGAACTGGGTTGATTGGTGGGAGAAGGTATCCTGCTGCTATGGGCTGGTATTTGTTATGTCGCCGATTCGGGTCTGGTGAAAACCTAGGGAGGGATGATATTGTCGTTCTCGGGAGAGTCGAGGCTTGCTCGCTCGCCCGCTCGCTGAAGAGAGAGGGAAGGCTTTACCCCCAAGATTTTTGGAGACTAACTTATTATCCTGGTGGTGGTGGAGGCCATTGGAGGGTTATCTTCACTTCTCGGCTGCCATGGATCAAACATACGGTAAGAACTGGAATAATTGAACCTCTCGCGAAGAGGTCTAAAATTCCCTCTCTTGGATAGGGGGCCGAGAGCACAGCGAAAATTGACTCCCTCAGGCCGTGCTTAAGACAGAAGAAAAAGAAAAAAAGAGCCAGACCTTACCAGCAAAGGCAACTCCAACGTCCTACCGTGAGGTTCAATTATTTCAGTTCTTACGGTAAATGAAATAAAAAGAGGTAAGGGATGTCCACCGCCTAGGACGAAGTCATTGTAGGGGGAGGGGAGGGCCCACAAGAGAGATGGCATGAGGGATTGTCAACCTTGTGCAAGAGGTATCTGAGCTGAAAACAGTTAATAAGACACAGAGAGAAGCTTAAACCCAGAGATGAGGACTAGGATGTCCACCGAATCCTCAGCGGTTTTACTCGAAATAGCTATAATGTGCGGAGGGCTACTATTAAAGCAACCAGCAAATAGTAGGGCAAACTGGTGAGGTATGGAAGGACCTTAAGCACCGCCTAGATGCACGCGCAGTTTACAGAAAAATACCCTAGCAGAGGTCGCTCTAATGAATATACACTCTAATGACAGCACCGGTATCCCTCTGAGGTATCGGTGAAGGTGGAACAGAGGGGTTCTTCCAAGCCTCATTGAGCACAATTCTGCGAGAGCAGAATCGGGTGTTTGTGCCGTGCTGGCTATCATAACTGGCAGGCGAGGAAAGTCGGCCTGAGGAAAAAGAGTCAAGTGACAATGATGGGATAGGCCCAATTATGGTAATAGCTGCCAAGACACCTTTAGCTGTGCTGCATCACTTGATATCACTCGTGGGAAAGGGAGCAGTTTGAGGAAAAAGCAATGACACTGCTCAATGTAGCCCTCCAATTAAATGCAGGGGGAAACTAATAGTCTACCTCCAGAATACTGTAGCCAGCCAAGCACAAAACAGGTTACCCTTTATTTCTCAGCTTACTCTTCTAAACTTTTATTTACAATTTCAATTAACTACCTAACTTAAGCTATGCTAGAACGGGGCTATCCCTCGGTGACCTGACACACCACTGCAAATGCAAATACCAAGGGTCTTTACACTCCACTAGCTCAACACCCACTAGCAGCGCTCATCAATCAAATCCAAACTTCCTACTCGAGCTGCTCAAGATGTTTGTGGCGTATATATTGGTGTAAAGGGTGGTGAGAAAAGGTGATGAGAAAAGGTGGTGCCCAAGGGCTGGGTGTAGTCGATACCAAACACCAGTAACTGAACTTGATTATTTATTCAGCCAACCTCGTAACCCCGCTGCCGCAATATGGCCATTCTCCACAATCATCCCCTCACCGTGCCCGATCGCGATCACCAGGCCAAGAAGGAAATTTTCGATCCATTGAATGGCGGCCTTCAATAAGGCCTAGTGTCCAATGAAACATCCGGAGTGTAAATACCGAGCACCGCTCAATCCGGGTCAGGCGGAGGGGGCCTGCGTTATTGGAGACGGGGCAAGGAGGATGGGGTTGACGAGTAGGATATAGGCCAGCATCATTCCGATATCCGGAGATATTGTGGTAGCGAACTTAGCCCGTACGGGGTTTCAGAGGTGTCGAAGAGTAATACCACGGTGACCTTCTCGCTGCCACTACACCCCGTTCTTGCTCCTTTCGTAGGCCCTTCTGCCCAAACCTGTGCCGAAGATGGAGTGCCATGGAAACAGCATATCCTGTAAAACCAGTCGGAGGCCAGAAATTAAGATGTACTTTATCTTGACACCCAACACCCGGCCCTTGGTGAAGCGAGTGTCCCGAACCCCAAGACTGTATGACTCGGAGTAGGACAGCACAACGGTTGAGATACCAGGTGTGGATGTAGCCTATCTAAAGGGTGCTACCCTTGGAAATGATTGCAGCAGCAGCCATTGCAATGGTTAGCTAGATGGAGTCGCTGTGCGTACACGGCATATGGCTTCCCAGGAATTCAAATTTCGCAGAACGAGCTCGGAGAGCTATTGCAGGCACTTGTAGCGTCGAAGCGGTTTTAGAAAGAACTACTATTGCATGCCACGTAAATTCGAGAAAGTGGCAAATTTTGGCTGTATGCGATAGCAGACCCTTTTAAAAACGCTTCGAGATTACGAGTATAGGTAGCTGGGCTATAGAGATAAGGCATAGGTCTGGGAAGAGTTGTAGGTTGTCCAGAAGTGCCAGGGCTTACAGTCGAGTGCAAGTACTCGTACTGTATCCATGGGTATGATATCGCAGGAGGTTCCCTGTTTCCATCAAGGTTGGCACAGCCACCCACTCAAACCATCACTCGCCACATTTACACGTCACTTCTATTGGCAGTTGTCTTTGCAGAGGAGTAACAGCACATGCGACCCGACTTTTGACCTGGTCACCCGTGCTAACTCAACCGGTTCGCAGCCTGTCCTCTACTCGAGTACAAAAGCCTTTTGTGCAGTATAACAGCTAGTCTCTAGTCACCCTCCGGCTTTATCCACCCCGAATCATTTCAATCCCACATAAACCAGGGCCGCTACCTTCTCCCACTCGAAATAATAAACATCCGCAGCTTCCCCTCTTACCTGTTCTAGCTCGTTAGGCAGCTCTGTCCGCCGCGCATCCACGATGTCTGGTAGGTTCTTGAGCTGGATACACCTTATTAACCCGCCTGCTAACTATCGCGACAGTCGACTACTGTATGAAGCCAGAACCGTCTTAACCCCGCAATAGCTAACCCCAGACAGACGCAGCCCTGGAGGTCTCTCCTCAAGCAAGCCAGCAAGAAATCCGTGAGGCCTACAAGAAGTAGCTACCCTTCCTCCCTCCCCGGCCAGCACAATCTAACCACCCGACACTACAATAGAGCAGCCCTCAAAAACCACCCCGACCGAGTTTCCCACAACGACCCCTCCCGCGCAGCCCGCACCCGAAAATTTCAACAAATCAACGATGCATACTACACCCTAAGTGACCCCCAGCGACGCCGTGACTATGATTCAACCCGCACCTACCAAAGCTCCTACAGTAATCCCCAACATGCACAGAGCGACTGGCAGGACGACCAATTCGCCGACATCTTCGAGGAGATGATGCGCGAGGAAGGCTTCGCCGAGGACACGGGCGGGCAGACCAGGCCCAATGGTAAATTCTGGGGGATCCTCGGAGGCCTATCCGGTGGCGTGATGGGGTTCATCGTCGCGAACGTGCCTGGTATGCTCGCCGGTGCCGTCGCTGGAAACAGATTGGGTGCTGTTAGGGATTCCAAGGGGAAGAGTGTTTACGAGGTTTTCCAGGAGTTGCCTCAGAGCGATCGTGCGAAGGTGGGTGCTAGAATCTTGCTTTTTGTGACGGTGATTGGGGGCGCTATCGCGATCGGGGGGTTGAGGGGAAAGCTGACGGGGGCGGCGGTGGTTAGCTGCTTAGTGATTTGGCCGCAAAGATGCTGGCGCACGCTGTTAGCCGTTAGGTGGAATGTTAGATTTTCGAGGTCGAGGAGAGATGATAGTCAATAATGATTTCCAGGGCGAATGGGTGGCTGCTTGGACGAGACCTCAAGAGGAACCTTTCCATAAACGATTTTTATGATGGAAACGGCGTTTGTTTCTGCTTCTCTCTTTCTTGTTTCTTTTCTTCGTAGTCTGTATCTTCGCCTTCACTCCCTTCTTTCGTGATCCCGGCTTCCTGGCCGGTAGCGATATTTTACATGGTGGTCCTATTTGTATCGCAATATACCCACATGAAGTGAGAATCCATGATGTATCCCCTCGGTAATCTAAAGACCTCGGAGCAAAAACCTCCCAGCAGCCCTTCCTGACACTCTAATAAAATCTTTAAGCAACCAATCAACAATTCTATAGAAAACTAGCTCACGATTAGAAGAGAGCCGGATCTCGTAAAACCACCAACCCATCACACAGAGAAGTACCGGCACACATAGACACAGCGGGCCCCTCCCATAAACACCTGGTATAATACCGGTATATACCGATCAAGCACTTATCGATATACCCCATGCGCACCCGAAAGCCAGATCCATCCCGAAAAGAAAGAAAAAACAGTTGTTTCTCCCACTCTTCCCATGTGATCGTACAATCTGAGGACGGCAATAGTACTCGTACGACTCTCATACCGGCGCCATGGAGGCATTCTTATTAACATCACGCCCGCTCACTGTACTAGTACAGTACATACAGTGCGGTAAAGCTTCTTAAATTAATTTCCCGTGACACTATATGAATATACCGAAGCTGTGCATCTGTGATAACTGACGAAATATATCGCGGACTACTCGTACTAATAATCGAAGATGGAAGTTATAAAAAAAAAACCGGGAAAGCCGGGGATAGGGAGAAGAAGAAGAAGAAGGAATCTCAGAGGTTATGAAGTTGAGGTTAGGGAAAAGAGAGGAGAAGGGAAGAGAGGAGGAAGCCAAGAACCTAGAGAAGTTTGGTTAGAAATGTGCATCTGGGAAGAAAAATTTGAAAGAGAGGGTTGAATTAAACTAACCGTGCCAAGGTTGTGGCTCCGCCACAACCCTAGATCGCTCGCTTGCTCACAATCTCGGGCACTCTCTTGAGAGTGCCTAACAGCTCAACGGAACATACCAGCTCAACGGAAGATTTTTCACTTCTGCAATTTCGAAAGCCAAAAAATACTCCACAACCCCCAATTAATGACTTCAAGATGCCTGAAAATTATCGAAATATTGAGGAAATAATCCAATATCGGCTGTTGAAGTCTTTTACGATTATAACAGCTTTTAAACTTTTGTTTCCGCTGATGCAGCTATCAAAACAATGAACTATCATGAGAGTATGGTAAGCATTATCTCGCCTTTTCTAACAGTGACAGGTATATACTATCCTCTTCACCTTGCTTACCATACTAACAAATAAAAGACAAGAGGTTAGGTTTAGTGTAGCTTCTCCGCTTTCTAGCTTTTCCACTTCCCAGTCCAGTACTCACACCCCCTCTCCAACTCCACAGTTCTCCCACCTCACAGCTCTCCCAGTCCACAGCTCTTCCGCTACGTAACCTTTACGCTTTCCAACTTTCTAGCTCCTTTGCTTCCCAGTTCCTGCGCTCTCCAGCTCCTTCACTTTCCAGCTCCCGCGCTCTCCAACTCCTTCGATTCCCAACTCTCACGCTCTCCAGCTCCTCCGTGGTGCAGCTCCCCCGCAGTCCAGCTCCCCTACACTCCAGCTCCCCCGTGCTCCAGCTCCCCCGCACTCTAGCTCTCCGGCTCTCCATCTCCCCCACTCTCCAGCTCTCCGGCTCTTCAGCTCTCCGGCTCCCTCCCTCTCCCGCTATCCGGCTCTCCAGCTCTCCAGCTCCCCTGTTCTCCGGCTCCGCAGCGCCCCCGCTCTCTGCTTCCGTGCTTTTCTGCTTCCCAGCTTCCCTACTCCCAAGCTGTCCAACTTCTCAGCTCTCCTACCATATAGCTCCTCCGCTTCCCAGCTCTTCCACTAAACAGCTCTCTTGTGATATAGTTCATCCACTTCCCAGCTCTCCCGCTACTTTGCTCTCCCCTTTAATGTACTCCCACTCTATAGCTCTCTTACTCACATACTCATGCTATAGCTTTCCAGCTACCTAGGTCTCTTACTCACTTACTCACTCAATCGCTCAACCACCCACTCTCTCGCTTGCTTGCTCACTCACTCACTCAACTACTCCCTGGCCCGCGGGCTAGTTCACTCACTCACTCAACCTCTCTCTCTCGCCCACTTGCTCACTCACTCACTCAACTACTCTCTTGCTTCCTCTCTCAACACCTTGCTTGCTGGCTCCCTTACACACTCACTCACTCAACTACTTCCTCACTGGCTTGCTCACCCACTCACTCAATCAACCTCTCACTCGCTCTTCCGCCCAATAGCTCTCTCGCTCTCTCATCCCATTGCTCACTTACTCTCCCATCCTATTGCTCTCTTGCTCTCCCGTCCAATATCTCTTCTGCTCTCCAACTCAATCACTCTCTTACTCGCTCATCCACACAATCAATCTCTCACTCGCTCACTCACTCACTCACTCAATCACTCTCTTGCTCGGTTGACCACTCACTCAATCACTCACTCACTCACTCGCCCACTCAATCACTCTCTCACTCGCTCACTCACTCAATCACACTCTCGCTCGCTCACCCACTCAATCACCTCCTCACTTCCTCTGTCTTCCAAGAAGTATCGGAAAATTATCGATCTAAGATCTCAGTTGAATCGTGAGTATCTCTCATACTCTGCAGTTATGAGTAAATATGATATACCTTAGGAGCTCCTAGTTGGAAGCTTCAACTGCTTATTTCGTTCTCTTACTGATAGTTTAAGTGCCCTGAAAATAGGTTTCCAAATCCGCTTCCGCTCAGCTGCTTGAGACTTCTGCACTCTCTCTAGCTGATATTGAGCTTGACGGAGTTGTTTCTCAGCTTCATTCTCCTCCCGTCTTTCCACCATCGTTCTTGCCTCACTGGCATAAAGTACACCCCCTTTTTGTACTGCCCTGCATGTTCGCTTTTGCCGATTTGCACGCGCTAGCTGTGCTGCCTCAGTATGCTCTAAGTCCTGCTGCAGCTGATTTGCGAGATGAGCTTTGGCTAGACTACATTTTAGGAAAAGGTTTAAGGAGTTTCGAAAGGTCGAGGTGTCAGGATCAGTATGCTATAGAAAGTCAGCATGTCGCTTGAGTGAGCGGATAGTTTGCGGAGTGGAAAGGAAAAGTTCGGGATTGTTTGAAGGTGGAGTTGAAGGTTGTAGGATTGCTTCTCTGCTTGAAGGATACGCTGGATAGGAGGGCTGTTCGGGTGAGTATTCTCGGAGTGTGGATAACACGATATTCGGGTTGTATGGTATAAGCCCCGTCTTTTTAAATGCAGAGATAATTGTTGATCGCTTAAAGGCCTTTTCTCTGATTGATTCTATCGCTGCAAGGAATTCAATTTTGTTGAAATCTGAACACCCTGTTCGTGTAGCTTCCTCAATTGCTTCGGCATGGTAGTGCTTCAGTGGTTGGAAGACCACTACATCAAGTGGCTGTAATAAATGTGTGCTATGAGGAGGGAGGCAAAATGGAATGATGTTTTTTTCATTACAGAACTCAAGGAACTGCTTAGTACAATGAGATCCATATTCATCTAAGAGAAGAAGGTGGTGACTTCCAATTTTTCTTTTAGAAGAGAACCGATCAATGTGTACCAACCAGTCTAGTGCCAGCCAGTCATTAGAGTAACTAGTTTCTGACACTCCTATCAATACATTATCATCAAGGTCTGTCTTTGTTACCCAATCCTCTAAGTGGATTGTTCCCGGGAGAATTAACATGGGAGGTAGTACAAATTCATCGCCGTTAATAACCTCACAGGATGTGTTAGGCGGGAGCCTATCTCAAAGTCTTGCGAGATAACTCAGGCCGATAATCTTAATCGTAGACGGAGATTGTCTAGGAAGGCTCAATGATTCAAAATAGAGGTAGGTTAAGTGATAAAGATTTTTCTAGCGTAAAAACTTATATTGATAAGATCTCTTCTCCGTTGCTTGATAATGTTCAAATAGCTCGGGAGGCACCTCGATATTTATATGCCGCGTCTGGGTGGTCGCGGGC
>Ga0307509_10002479_pt1 | contig 29822 bp, 26 predicted proteins | sample 10_EM_MG_FD_202245 | JGI IMG/M metagenome (GOLD analysis project Ga0307509, IMG submission 202245) | Populus trichocarpa ectomycorrhiza microbial communities from riparian zone in the Pacific Northwest, United States - 10_EM | ecosystem: Host-associated > Plants > Roots > Unclassified | place...
ACCCCTTTGTTATTATGTTTACTGGGGCAAATAAGGGACCTATTTCAGGCTCCGGGCACCACCCAACTTAAGCAACGCCCGGTCTTGGCAAAAAAATGTATAACTTGAGATAATACGGTACCCTAAGATCAAGAGTAGCTCGGACAAGAAGGGCAGCCAAATTATCTATAATTAACTCACAGCCCCAGAAATACCTTTGCAGTGAGCCTCCAAATTCTCTTCTTTTCAGATTGATAGTTTGTTACCGTTCCCCTAAGTTACCTTATCCCCTTAGCGCTGAAGAGATCTGAGTGGTATCAGGAAACTGAATATCCACCAGCTAGACCAATTCCCTCCCATAGACTTCTTTCAGATATCACAGCAAGTGGTGTGTCGTATTAGGCTAAAGGGGTTTTGAGGCTAGCCAGTCCGGGAACAGTACTGTACTACCGTAGTGAGACTGTAGGGTTATAAAAGGTCATAGCCCGGGCACCTTAAATCCTACGCGGCGAGAGTAGAAGCGTTCTTGGAGAATAGCTATCCTCATATCTATTGGGGATAATGAAAGCAACCATCGTCTACCGTTATAATAGTAGACTGCCTTTTGTATAACACACCTGTCGAGAGCAGCTCAGGGGAATCCTTTTTTTTTTTCCTTCTCAATAATTGAGTAACTTAGACACTTAAAAAAAAAGAGGAAAAGGAAAAAAAGGAAAAAAAGCCCCCCCCCCGCAGTCATTGGTAGGCTATAAATACAGTTGTTTTAGGATGAGAGCACTTGATCAACCCGTCAACACCGGAAGCGGTGAAAGCACACCCTCACCCCCCCCTACACATATCCTAATAAAAACATTGGAAACCGGAAAATCCAGAACGAAAGAAGTGCGGGCACAGATACCCTGTGGCTGGCGGAGTTCGTCTTCAAAACCCCTTTTTAGGGCTTATCACTCGCGATCAAAAAACAACTTCCACTTGCTAACTATCTAACCTACTGGTATGGATACCCCTCGTTCAAGCGAAGACACCACGCCCCCCGACGTTAGAAAGGCTGGATAATTACAAGGATAGTAACCATGGGACATTTTTCCGCTTGTTCATCCCTCTCGGGATATATTTTGTTAGAGAGAGTTTATTTATGCCTTACTGGTTCGAATAGAATATCCTCCTATTTCCCCTGTTTGAATATTTCCTTTATCAAATTACTCCTGCTTCGCCATGCCGGATCATCCAAAGAGTATATGCACAGCACTAAATCTTCGGTCCAAGTCTATATCTCTCCCGGCTATTATTCCAGGCGAAGGGGATCAAACTTGGGTCTCAAGGGGGATACAAGGTGCCCAGAATCGGCGTTTGGATATTGGTTCTGGTAACCCCTGCTAGGTTGATCGTGCATGACTTGGTGTATACATCGTCCAGCCATTTAGTTGGGGTAGGGTTTTGTTTAAGTGGTTTTTTTTGCTGTCTGAAATGTAGGATGATAGCTCCTGAAGGCCAGATGTCATAGGGTGCTATGGGAGTTTGAAGTAGCGGGTATTTTTTTAACTTTGTATCCCTGTTCGGGCTCAAGGAAGTGTGAGTTCTGGTAAGGGTACTTATAAGAGTTTGGGGTTAACCTTATTTTTTGGAGGGTAGCTGGATTCGTAGAATTACAGATAAGTTACCAGTCTGAGTTGAGGAACCGGAGGCGGGTGAAAGTGCGGTAAGGTATCGTAGACTACTTCGCAAGCAAGGTTCAGTTGTACCGTAGATCCCTACGCTTTTACGTGTTTCACAGTGCTGCTCAGGAAATCCGATTGGTTGAGTGGAAATATACTCACCCGGTTCCCGGTTTCCAAGCAAGTATTCGCACTGAATACCCCGACAGCTCACCCAAAACAAACTCTCCAGTAGTTTACTTGAATGGGCTGTGGAAGCTGTGTGCCCGGCTCAGGCTTCATCAGCGTATACGGTAGGTACGGGTAGGGTGTGTTTTTACGCGGCCTAAGAGTAAGCTCAGTGATTGTATAGGACACGTAACCTATGCGGTCTGGGCAATAAACAGTTCACCATTCAGATCAGTAATATAGTGTTCTCCCCTAACTTTATGCTTCTCTTGCTTCTTGATCAGTTGACGATCATTTTTACTAGGATAGACGAAGTGGCTAAGTTGAATGTGAGGGGGTATGGTTCTCGCTGGCGCCACTGAGATAATTTTTTGGTTACCCAATCCGTACAGTAGAATGTACTAGTCTTAAAGCTCCCTATCATAGGGATAAAACACATAGAATGTTATCGTATAGGCTTTTAGTACCGGTATTACATCTGTAACTTCGCAGAAAGCCAGTCTTGGCACGGGGGGGTAAGGTCAAGGCCCGATAGCAGGCTTGAAGACCCGTGAGTCCATCAGCGTGATGAAGATGTCGGTGGTTTTTGGCATGCCTTGAGGAGGGGAACGATTAAATTGCGATGCTTTATGATATTGTAACCGGTAGTAATACGGTATGGTAACTTAGTCCACAGGAGTGGCGAGTTTTTCTATTGCAGAGAGTCTTCCTTAGTTTACTATGGTGGCATAGGTTCCGCCTCCCTTCACTAACTGCTCTCAACTGCTGTCAACTGATGACAAATATACTCTGCGTTCAATCCCCATTGCGTAAGTGGGATTCTTGACTCCAATAATTCTTCTCGCTCCTTGAGCCTCCGGTAGAGTGGTATCTTATGAAATGCTCTCTAATAATCTAGTCCGGCCTTGCCGCACAGTACTCGAGTACTACGGGCTTGATATCTGTGCCTCACTACCATACAATACAGAATTGTATGATGTGAATCATTGATAACCTCCCAAGTAAATTCATCGCCAAGTCTACCCGATGTGGCAAACAACTGTCCGAGGGGGTCGTGAAAAGTCTGGCGAACGTGGCGGTGCATATGGCTTGGCATCCAGCGCGACTCTCTCATCGCGGGTGGTTTCCCGGCCCTTTATTTCTAATTGATAGTCTGCACGAGTGCCGGTTGTCTTCATTTTAGCATTCTTGTGCCCTTAGGTGTGGTGAACTTGTTTACTCAGACTTTTGCTTTACCAACGAGTTCTCTGTAGCACAGCCACATGCACCGCCACGTTCGCCATATTTTTCACCACCCCCTCGTCCAGCGGGATTCCCTGTCATTTTGCAGGATGCATCCGGTTAACTCCACGCGAGATTAGTAACCCAGGTACACCCAAATGCGGGTAGGCACGAGATCTCACCGGAACCAGAAGACCTGTCAAAGATCTCTGGTGATAGATTTGATTGCTGTGCCCCAGTTACTCAGGAACTTGCTTCCCGGATTCCTGGGGCGACGGACTTTTATCGTCAGGATCGCGTTTTTGGTGGATTTTTGTTGCAGGCTCCTCCGGTGTCCGGGTTCTCAATCTCGCCATGGGCAGGAATTCGCGGAGTCCGGAGCCCCCGATTGAGCACCCTTTACGGTAGGAACAATCCCGCCTCCGAACTTCATCCAAAACCCACAGCCTCAAAACACACGTAGAATATACCGTAGCACAGTTCTGGACATCATCTCTCTATCTCCACCTGTTCGCGAACACTACTCTCAAAGCCCCCGCCGGTGCCGGGACATTCAAGAGCCCCCTGACACAGCCCATGAATGCCACCACCGCCAAGAACCCAAGGAGCCGAAACACCGCAACAGCACGCAAGACAGGACCAGCGGGAGAGCAAGGGCGGTATGGTACGCGCACTGCAAAGAAATGGGTCTTGGCGGGTCATCAACTCATCCTGGTCCATCTCCAGAACCGAGCATCACATTCACCTACCGGTAGATGGTTTACCCGACGAATCCACAAGACATTTCTCAAATACGATGTCTGTATCTAGAATCTCACCCGCTGCACAAGCACAGGAAGTATGCAATATGGCAGAAAGAGAGAAAAAATCCCGCACGAGTGAGCATTCATGACATTCCAACTCCATGCCAAGCTTAACTCCGCACTCTACTCGTATGGTAATGCCGGGCGGCTCATGCACGCAACACGACCTCTTGGATGTCTGGGGCAAAAAAAATGATCCAAACCAGGAAGCTAGCCAGTCAAGCCACGATAGTGCATGAATGACAGCACAATATAGCAGCCACAGAGGCGGATTTGTGGCTAATTCCTGCTGCGCCATACCATTCCGAAGCCACTGTCTCTCGATGATTCAATATCATAGTCGCACAACGTCATCTGTGACACGTCTTCTTTTTTCTTGCTTTCTCTCCCCACGACAGCGAGTGAGTGCCAGGCGAAACAATTCGCACACACACAACACACACGCATCAATAGCCCCCACTTCTGAATCTAAATCCGACCAAGCGAGCCTTGACAGAGACCGAATGAGCAATCAATAAATCGGTCAATCGAAGAAGCGGAGGAGGAAAAAAGTAATTCCTGTTCACATCTTTTATCGTAGGCAGCGAGCAAGCTAGCAAAAGTGTATTTTCCGCTCGTGAGCCTGAGATAACAAGGTTTTGCCAGGCTGGAAGGGAGTGGGTGTATGTTCTTCTCCTACCATGCATACCATTCGTCCATGCATCCTCGAAGAGGAAGAGAGTGGAAAAGAGAAAAAAGAAAGAAAAAATTAGTAGATAAGGCCCACCCGCCCGTCGGTCACTCCCTTGAAAGAGAGCTCAATCCGGCACCGTGCTCGTGGTTTTATCATCCCCATTCCAAGCTAGAAGGAAAGAGGAGAACGGGACATAAGCTGATCACCTCCAACTTCCCTCACTACTATTACTTCTGCTACTACTGCTACTACTACAACTACACTCACCTCATCCAAACAACCCGTCTCCTCCTCCCCCATATTATATAAAAAAAATAAAACAATGGCAGGCTACGACCATGCATCACTCCTCCCCCTCAGCACTGTCCCGCGGCGAAAGCCCTCGAAGTCGCAACGCGTGCTGAGAAACATAGCACACCCGCTACGCTCTCGGAAGGAGCGCAAGGCGAGAAAGTTGGAGAAAGCTCAGAGGGAGAATGCGGAGCGACAGGCGAATATGGAGGATTTCTTGGAGGGTGGGAGGTAAGCTTTAGCACCCAACTTAAGCTTGATGTGGTAATATCGTAGTGGGAGAGGGTTGCTGATCACGTTTTTATTTTGTTTTTAGGATATTTTATGAGAGGCAGCACTCTGCGAGCCAGAAGTATGAGTATTAATTGATTCATTTATGGATTGATTGATGGTGGTTGCTGGTGTTTGTCTCTTTGTTTCGTTTCGGTGGTGGGCTGCTGGTTACGGGGAGTTTTTCTTTTGGGCGTTCTTGACTCGGTTCTTTTTTTCTTTCCATTTGGAATCGGAGTGGGTGATCTTGGTTTGCATTCGTTTGGTTGATGTTTTTCTGCTCTACTATTGCCTTCGGTGTATATATTTATTAATGTCATTTTTTTCTTTCCACTTTTACAAGCATAGAACTTGGGTGTTGGATGCTCGAGCGCCTTTGTCCTGGGATTTCGGCGGTCCTCTGTCGCCTACGTACGCTCGCTTATGGTTGCTTTTCCAGCCTGGTGTGGACTTATGCACTTCAGCCAAATGACCCCGCCTTCAGCCCAAAACCACCGCAATCGGACAGTATCGGTGCTCCAACAGTTAGCCAATACTGTGGTCTTGCATGTTCTTTGCTTTTACTCGTTCTGACTTCAAAAACTGCCTAATGGCTACCTGCGGAGACTTTCGTATTTATGAACGGAAAACTCCGGTGCAGGATTCGAAACACAGTGGTATCTGTAGGTCTGGTTGGGTTAGAAGTTATCGCCAATAGAATTAAACTTGTGTTTGGCAACTAAATAATGATAGGGTAGACCTTCAAGCGTTGCTCGGGGGCTCCAGAGTTGGGCCTGAGTGAGGCCAAGTTCTTTGGGAGGGAAAGAGGCTTTCGGGTATACCCTGGGGGGACTTGGTCCGATGGATTGAGCACCGGCGCTGGTGCCGGTACCTTGATTACTGTGTTATGTTCAAGTGTCAGGAAGTACCGGTCGACTGCCGGGAAGGAATGACTACCCAAACACTTGGTCCGTCCTGCAGACTGGAAGACCGGCACCGGAATCAGGTGCCCATAACGATACCATGCTACCCCGCAAGCTACTATTCCGGTCCAAATGGGGTTGCTGGGCACAGTATGGTATTCTGGGTCGAGTTCCACCACAGTGTGGTGTCGTGATCTCATGCTATCAATAGATCAAGCCCAACAAAGTAGACTCTCAGACCTGGGATGAATGGGGTATTCACAAACCCGAACATGGCAAAGTGCCGTAATTTAATACCGCAACCGAGCTCGTAGGGCTGTACTATTGCTCTCATCTACGGTACCGGTATCATAGATAATTGCGGAATCCAGGGTTCGGTTTCTTGGCGATCCATTGGTCAATCTTGGGTTGGGGGTTCTTGGAATTTATCTGAGGTTCTGCGCCTGATCGTGATGGGTTGCCTTGAATCAGTCAAGGCACTCTTAGCCTATGGTTGCTTTTCCAAGGTCTGTCAGCATAGCCACGATAATTGCACTTTGGAAAGAGAGTTTAGTTTCTTTTTTGCTGCTGTACGAGTACTGAATGGTTGATTCGGGGAGCAGGATCGGGGCTTTGGATGATTCGCTCCTCTCTGGGTCAGGTCCTTTTGTTTGTGGGGTGCTGACTGAATCGATCCTTGGCGGAGATGGTGTCAAGATAAGATAGATTAGATTAGATTAGATTATCATGGTCAATCTGTCACCAATGTTCCACAGGTCATCATCCTGTGTCTTCCGGAATGTTCCACAAGTTTCCACAATCCTCTCTTATCTTCACCAACCCTCGATAAACATTTTGGGCTATCTGGAGCATTACGAAAGCTTGCTGCGAAATCAATTAAAAGAAAATGCCAGAACCGGCGATCATGGGTATAAGTATGCCTTCCTCGAGAGAGCAAGGGCCTCACCTTTCTCGAGAAGTCATCATTCGGATAATCATTACTTCCTCCTACTTATAACTACAATCTACGAGTACAAACACTACATATCTACTATCACTCCTATACCACTACTCTACAAACTAAACACACGCTCCGCAAACAAACTCATCACAATGCCTGCGCCAGTATTTCAGTCCTTGTTCTTTCCAGAACTCTACTATTGTCCTTGCCCCCCACGAAAGTCGTTCTCTCCCCGCTTCGATGTGCGCGAGACCGCGAACGCATACGTCATTGAAGGCGAACTGCCTGGCGTTCCCGACAAATCGGATATCTCCGTCGAGTTTACGGACAGGGGCAACTTGATCGTCAAGGGACGGGTCGATCGGTCGAGGGCCGCGGTTGTGCCTCCGGCACAGTCACAAACACCGTCATCATTGCCATCGCAGGAGACGAGCGACAAGGGGAAGGAGAAGGAGGATGAAGAAGTGGCCTTCACACCTACTTCTTCTGCACCATCATCTCCACATTCACTAAAGCCCACCGTCGAAGACGTTCCGGACGAAGATGACTGGATTGGGGTTGCTGAGGCATCAACTGAGGGGGAAGCTGCTAAGGTGGAGAAGCCGGCTGAGAAGAAGGAACAGCCGAGGAAGAAGGTAACGAAGAGGGAGGAATGGCCGAAGAGCTTGTTGTCCGAGAGATCGGTGGGGGAGTTTGCAAGAAGCTTTAGCTTCCCGGTGGGGATTGATCACGATGCTGTGACTGCTTCTCTACAACATGGCGTCTTGAGAATTGTCGTGCCAAAGAGGATTTCTAGTGTTGGGAAGAGGATTGAGGTCCAGTAATTGTGAAAACCTATGGATCACATTCTATTACTTGTATCTCTACTCGCTCGTTTTGTTTGTCTCACTTGTTCGGTTTGACATTGTTCTCTGGTTTGGTCTGTTTGGGATTTGGCATACTGGATACTTGGGTCTTGTATTTCTACTGATTACAACCTGCATGTTTTTCGCTTTGTGGGGGTGTTTTCCTACTGCATTTATCATGAGATGCAATAATTATTCTTATCCAACATCATATCTTTGGTCTCTGATCAAACCCCCTGACCCGAAAGGAGAGATGGTTTAGTACAGTGATATCAAAATCTTACCGAGTTGAATGTTCACACCTCACCCCACCACCTGCCTGTAGGTTAACCTTACGGCAGTGCCTAAACACGATCTCCTGCCGTTGTTTCCAGAAAATGACGTCAGCAACAAGTGACAACAATATATACCCCAAAAACCACCACAATTATTATACCATCCTAATAATACCAAACACCGAAAAGCCAACAAAAGTCCCAAAATGTCATCCCCATCCCCCCTCCTAACTGCCGCAACCGCCCTCTGCAACACCCTCTCCCAATCCCCTCCTCCCCCACTCCCAACAATCCTGCAACACTTCACCGCAACCGCAACCGCGCTCGAGCACGGCCTCCCGCAACTGGCGCCATTCCTCGGCCGCGAACTGCCAATACCGGACTACTTCAACATACTAGCCGACAACCTCTCCTTCCGAAATATGGGGTTCAAAGAGTACATCGTCGACGAGGGGAATGGTAAAGTTTTCGTCAGGGGCACTGGGAGGTTCATTTGGACGACGACGGGGGAGGCGTGGCAAGAGTGCTTTGTGTATTTGTTGGATTTTGTCAAGGGTGGAGATGAGTGGAAGGTGGGGAGGTATCAAGTTTGGGCGGATAGTGGGGCTGGTGAGGCTTTCTCTCTTTTCTTTCTTTTCGTTTTGAGCGTTGGGAGGTGTGTGAGGTTCATGGGCTGATGGGGTGTGTGATAGCGTATTTGGCGAGGATTGGGAAGTTGAAGGAGGTGCAGAATGGGGAGGGGGAGCAGTTGGTTTAGGGTTGGTTATGGGGGTTGTGGTGTTTTTTTTTTTCGTGTATTTTTTTTTTCCTTCCGCGGGAAAGGGGCGGATTGGGGAGTTATTTCAGGGCTGTTTTGGCGTAATGTTTCATCATTGGGTTGAAGGGGCCACCGTGGGCCATTGCACGTGCAGTGGGTAGTGATGACGGGCTTTCCCTGTTTCCATTCTTGGGGGGGTTGACGGGAGTGGGTGTTTATTCTCCATTTCTGTCGCCATGAAATCAATCTCGTAGTGGCCCTGGCTATTACCTAGGGATGCTGATTCCGGCCTTTTATGGTATCTGAGGCCTACCGTTGTATTAGTTCCCACAATCGCTCGCTACTTGTTTCTGACAGTGCTAAGACTACAGGCTCTTTCAATTGATCGATCACCCAGCACAGCCAAGGGAGTACCGTAGTTCTTATAGTAGTTACACGAACGAATTGAGATCGTCCCATATCTGGTCAGTAAATTTACGGTTGTGGATACGACCCCGCAGGATATGAAAAGTAAGCACCACCGAGTGACCGGGAATGACCGTGTTCACTGAATGTGCTTGTGAGCCGTTGTTTAGAATAGTAGGCAAAGAAATGCCCACTGGTAGGTGGAGAAATTAAGGGTGGAAGAGGGAGACTGGGTTTGGGTTGTTGATAGGGACCTTAAATATTTGTATTCTGCTTTCTCTCTCTCTCTCGCCTTTTCACCTCATATAATGCGATTGAGAGGCCGAGATAGCCATTGGACAAAAGCCTTGGTGATGGCATGATCTTATATATTACCCATGCCTACTAGCTCTTATTAATAAAACCCATTACGGGGAGGAGGGTCCGATGGAATTTGAAGGAATGGTTGAAAATATGATCGTATTTTAGCTTGCGCCTTTTATGATTGTGGGAGGAATGATGTATAGTGTATGTTGAATAGGTCCTGAGTCTTTCCCTCTTTTTTTCTTACTTTTTTCTTTGCACTTACTGTACTTGCATTACTGGTGATCGTGTTATTGTGTCGTCCACACGGTAATGTCTTTTAAAGTTTGTTCACCGAAGATTTATTCCATCTTGTCGGGTAGTTAGGGATGGAAGGCTGTTGGTCATACGCTATCCATCAACTCTTGAATTGCTGCTTAGGTTAGCAATTTGAGGGTATTCGGCTCTGGGGAATTTAAACATGAGTCGTGGGAAAGGTGGGTTACTATTAGGATAGATGTATGTGCTTGGGCAACGTACGGTGACGCCGCACCGAGCTGCCCTCTGCGAGTGCTGTACCAGTACTTGACGATTTTGGTAAATATTAGAAAGCACAGTGCCTTATTTCACAGAATCTGGTAAGTTACCGGACTGAGTGAGGAGCTTTTCCGGCTTGCATCGATATTATGAAGGAAGATACTGGGAAGCTTTAAGTTAAATGATATACAAAGGTCTCGATTGGTTCATTAGTAAGCCTCGATGTGCCTGTATACATACAAGGCTAGGCGATTCTACCCCAGGCGCTTTAGAGTGTTCGTTCTTCACAGCAGAGGGTTTGTGCTATACAGTACCGCCGTAGGATAGCATTTAAAGGGGCGTGGAATTTCCGGCTACAGATGCGGCAAGCAGAAGCACAGTGTTGTTGACAAAGCTTCAGGAGAGGCTGATTGGATGGTCCCAAGGTATTAATATCCTTGGTGCTCCACACAAGACCCCACTGGTTTTCAGCTCCCAGCGATTCCGTCGACTGACCAACTCAATCACCTATCCTCAGCCATTTTCCAAATAACGAAGATGTCTCAACATCGCTCCCATGACAATATTAATTCCTTCAATACCAACTCCTTTAATACAGTGTCGTACAACTGTACCGTTACCGATGACCGGTCTCAGATGTTGACCTGGTTATCGCCGCTAGAGCCTAGGTTACGGCACAAGGCCATTCAAGAGGGCCGGGTCAAGAATGTAGGGGAATGGGTCTTAGAGACTGAGGAGTTTAGGAGCTGGTACGCCGGTGGTGGGAGAAGTGAATCCGATAAGGCAGTTTTGTTTTGCTATGGGGATCCTGGGGTTGGCAAAACGTTTATTAGGTAACAAGGGCGAAACTGGATGGATAGGGGAAAAAGGGCGAGTGCTGACAAGTGGCGATGATAGCTCGTTGGTGATAGACAGTTTATGTGATCGGGCCAGAGGCCAGGAGGTCGCGGTTGCGTGTTTTTACTTTGACTTCGCGGCTCAAAAGGAGCAATCATCGGCGAGCGTGTTGGGCGCCGTGCTCAAACAGGTTGTAAGCGGGTTGGAAAAGGTGCCTGAGGGAATAGTGCAAGCGTATGAAGACCAGAAGAAGGTGATTGGTGGGCGGGAACCGCAGCTGGATGATATCGTGAGGATGTTGCAGACTATCGCTGGCGAAAAGCCCACATTCATATGCATCGACGCCCTAGATGAATGTGTGGCGAGATATCGAGTCGAGCTTCTTGATTCGCTTAATCAGATTGTACAAAGGTCTCCGGGCACTCGGGTGTTCATGACAGGAAGGCCGCACATCCAGGCCGAGGTTGGGAATCGTCTTTTTGGAAAAGTAATTACTATACACATCACTCCCCGGAGACATGATATCATCGGTTATCTTCACACAAGGTTTGACGAAGATACAAGGCCAGACGCGATGGACAGTACTCTGAAGGCAGACATCTTGAGGAAAATTCCCGAAGATGTTTCTGAAATGTGGGTAGAAGCAATAACACTGGAGAAGCTACCTCGAATGGTTACTGATAGATGCATATTTAGATTCCTACTAGTCTCGTTGAATATCGATGCGATCCTGCAGGGAACCACAATCGGTCGCAGGAGACGAAGGCTCGCGGCAATGACCGACGGCTTGGGGTTGGGTGACGCTTATAGCCAGACGTTGAGTCGGATAAAGAGACAGGGTGAGGAGGGAGCGAGACTTGGAATGGCCACCTTGATGTGGATATCTCACTCGGAGCGGCCTTTGAAGGTCGACGAACTGTGTCAGGCTCTAGGGGTGGAAATCGGATCACCGGATCTCGATAGCGATGATGTTCCTTCCATAGGGACATTGCTAGCCTGCTGCCGAGGACTTGTTACGGTAGACAAGATGGCTTCTACAGTCCGGCTAATTCATTTTACTCTTCAAGAATACCTCCGGGCTCACCCCCAGCTTTTTGGTAGAGCTCACTCGACCATGGCAGAAACATGTTTAAGTTATTTGAATTCCCGTAAGGTCATGGCTCTCCCGGCTAGTCTTTCTCTCGATCTCCGGGACACACCCTTCCTGGAATATTCTTCCCTATATTGGGGAGTGCACGCAAAACGAGATCTTTCAGATTGTGCAAAACTGCTTGCTCTGAAACTATTTGACAACTACAGCAACCACATATCTCCAAAAATCCTCTTGAAGGCAGACAAGTTACCTTACTTCGGTTTTGATTTTAATAAACCTTTCCTATTTAGTGGCCTACACTGTGCATCCTTCTTCGGGATTGTTGATATTGTAGCTGGTTTGGTAGAGGCGGAGGGTTGTGATATCAACCAAACAGACTGTGTGGGTCGCACACCTCTCATGTGGGCTGCTTCGAATGGGCACGAGGGAGTGGTGAAAATACTACTCGAACACGACGATGTCAATCCCGATAATCCAGATATCATCGGCCGAACACCGCTCTGGGATGCTGCTAGGAATGGGCACGAAAGTGTAGTGAAAATGCTACTTGGACGGGACGACGTTAACCCCGACATACAGGATGTCGGCAGCCAAACACCGCTCTGGGGTGCTGCCTGGAATGGGCACGAAAGAGTGGTGAAAATACTGCTCGAACGGGACGACGTCAATCCCGACAAACGAGATGAGCGTGGCCGAACACCGCTCTGGGGCGCTGCCTGGAATGGGCACGGTGGAGTTGCGAAAATGCTACTTGGACGGGACGATGTTAGCCTTGACAAACCGGATCACGGCCTCCAAACACCGCTCTGGGTTGCTGCTAGGAATGGGCACGAAAGCGTAGTGAAAATGTTACTTGGACGGGACGGCGTTAACCCCGACATACAGGATATCAGCGGCCAAACACCGCTCTGGGGTGCTGCCTGGAATGGGCACGAAAGAGTGGTGAAAATACTGCTCGAACGGGACGACGTCAATCCCAACAAACTAGATAAGCGTGGCCGAACACCGCTCTGGGGCGCTGCCTGGAATGGGCACGATAGAGTTGCGAAAATGCTAGTTGGACGGGACGACGTTAATCCCGACAAACCGGATCACGGCCTCCAAACACCGCTCTGGGTCGCTGCTAAGAATGGGCACAATGGGGTGGTGAAAATGCTGCTTGGGCGGGACGGCGTTAACCCCGACAGACCAGATCGCGGCGGCTGGGCACCGCTCTGGTGTGCTGCTGAGGAAGGGCATGAGGGAGTGGTCAGAATGCTACTCGAACGGGACGGCGTCAACCCCGATAAACCGGATAAACGTGGCCGAACGCCGCTCTGGGGTGCTGCTGAGAATGGGCACGAAAGCGTAGTGAAAATGCTACTTGGACGGGACGACGTTAACCCCGACATACAGGATATCGACAGCCAAACACCGCTTTGGTGTGCTGCTGAGAATGGGCGCGAAGGAGTGGTGAAAATACTACTCAGGCAGGACGGCGTCAGCCCCGACAAACCGGATATCTACGGGCAAACACCGCTCTGGAGTGCTGCTAAGAATGGGCACGAGGGAGTGGTCAAAACACTACTGGAACGGGACGACGTTAACCCCAACAAGCCAGATAAGCGTGGCCGAACACCGCTCTGGGGTGCTGCTGAGAATGGTCATGATGGAGTGGCGAAACTGCTACTCGGACGGGACGACGTTAACCCCGGCAATTCGGACTGTTACGGCCGAACGCCGCTGTCGCGTGCCGCCTCGAATGGGCACGAGGGAGTGGTGAAAATACTATTCGGACGAGACAACGTCGATCCTGACAAACCAGATAAGCGTGGCCGAACGCCGCTCCGGGGTGCTGCTGGGAATGGGCACAATAGAGTGGTGAAAATACTACTCGAACGGGGCGACGTCAATCCCGATAAACCGGATCACAGCGGCCGAACGCCGCTCTGGGGTGCCGCTGAGAATGGACATTCGGGAGTGGTCAAAATGCTACTTGAACGGGACGGCGTCAACCCCGATAATCCAGATACCAAAGGCCGAACACCGCTCTGGGGTGCTGCTGAGAATGGGCACGATCGAGTGGCGAAACTGCTACTCGGACGGGACGACGTTAACCCCGGAAATTCGGACTGTTACGGCCAAACCCCGCTGTCGCGTGCCGCCTCGAATGGGCACGAGGGAGTGGTGAAAATACTACTCGGACGAGACAACGTCGATCCTGACAAACCAGATAAGCGTGGCCGAACGCCGCTCCGGGGTGCTGCTGGGAATGGGCACAATAGAGCGGTGAAAATACTACTCGAACGGGGCGACGTCAATCCCGACAAACCGGATCACAGCGGCCGAACGCCGCTCTGGGGTGCCGCTGAGAATGGGCATTCGGGAGTGGTCAAAATGCTACTTGAACGGGACGGCGTCAACCCCGACAACCCAGATACCGAAGGTCAAACACCGCTCTGGGGTGCTGTCAAGAATGGGCACGAGGGAGTGGTCAGAATGCTACTCGAACGGGACGGCGTCAACCCCGAAAAACCGGATCACAGCGGCCGAACACCGCTCTGGGGTGCCGCTGAGAATGGGCATGAGAGAGTGGTTAAAATGCTACTCGGACGGGACGGCACCAACTACGATAATCTAGATCACAGCGGCCGAACACCGCTCTGGTGGGCTTCCAAGAATGGACACGAGGGAGTGGTGAAATTGCTGCTCGAGCTGGATGGCGTCAACCCCGACAGACCTGATATCGACGGCCGAACGCCGCTCTGGTGGGCTGCCAAGAATGGGCACAAGAGAATGGTAAAAATACTACTCGAGCGGGACGACATCAATCCCGAAAATCCAGATCACAGCGGCCGAACACCGCTCTGGGGTGCTGCTATAAGTGGGCGCAAGGGAGTGGTGAAAATACTGCTCAAACGGGACGACGTCAATCCCGACAAGCCAGATCAAAGCGGCCGAACACCGCTCTGGGGTGCCGCTGAGAATGGGCACGGCGGAGTGGTCAAAATGCTACTCGAGAAGGACGGCGTCAACCCCGATAATCCAGATACCAAAGGCCGAACACCGCTCTGGTGGGCTGCCAAGAATGGGCGCAAGAGAATGGTAAAAATACTACTTGAACGGGACGGCGTTAACCCCGATAAACCGGATTACAGCGGCCAAACACCACTCTGGGGTGCTGTCTGGGGCGGGCACGGGGGGGTGGTGGGGTTGCTGCTCGAACGGGGCGACGTCAACCCCGATACTCCAGATACCAAAGGCCGAACACTGCTCTGGTGGGCTGCTAAGAATAGGCACGTGGGAATGGTGAAATTGCTGCTCGAACGGGACGACGTCAACCCTGATAATCCCGATACCAAAGGCCGAACATCTCTCTGGTGGGCTGCTAAGAATGGGCACGAGGAGACGGTGAAATTGCTGCTCGAACGGGGCGACGTCAATCCCGACAAACCGGATCACAGCGGCCGAACGCCGCTCTGGGGTGCTGCTAAGAATGGGCACCAGGGAATGGTGAAATTGCTGCTCGGGCGGGACACCGTCAACCCTGACAGACCGGATATCGACGGCCGAACGCCGCTCTGGTGGGCTGCCAAGAATGGGCAAAAGAGAGTGGTAAAAATACTATTCGGACGGGACGACGTCAATCCCGGCAAACCGGATAAGTTCGGCCGAACACCTCTCTGGTGTGCTGCTTTCTTTGGCCATACGGGAGTGGTAACACTTCTACGGCCCCCAACATCTGCAACTCCCAGCACGGCATAACGCTCCGGAGGGATGTTTCACCCACCGCTTTCACCTACGGATAGCCTACGCGCCACTTCCTCAAGGACCGCAACAGCCCTGCAAGCATACTTGTCCCATCAGTACCTACCTCCTCTCATCCCCTCCCTACTTCCTCCCGTAATTTGGGTCACCGCCTTGTGGTAATCGTCGTCTTTCCTTTCACTCCGGAATAGGCCCACCACTAAAACTTAGATTAAATGTTCCTCCCTTCGTCACAGGAAATCATTACGATGAGGATGCATATATCTATCACTTACCCTCCGAACCTATATATAGGGTTTCTTAGGTTATGTAGTCGTGCCAAGATCTGTCAATTTCTCTCTATAATCTGTAGTTTAACGTTGGTGGAGGCTATTTCTATCATATTATTAAGATAGGTTAGTTCAACTTAGAATTTCCATCATAATATTTGCTTTTATTGTCCTTCACTTGTTGTGAGCCCGCGCCGCACGTTTATTATTCATTTATTTTTTCTCCAATTCCTCCCCCATTCACTCCACTCGAAAAAAATGTAGACATAAGGTTGTTTAGATGCAAGTATAGAGAACAAGAGATACAAAGCGCAAGTAATTTCCGACACGTGAAAAGCGACTCGGGGGCTGTTTGCTAAAGCACGGTGGTGATTAGTGTTGGTAATTTTGGCATGGCTTAATGAAGATGCTCACATACCACTGTCCTAGGAGTGAGCTCCGGGGACGAAAGTGAGGTCGGCCCAAGCCGACACTTTCTACTCTTGCTCATCAAGGAAAATTGGCACAATGGGGAGTCTTTTGGTAGTGACGTTAACTTTTACTCCACGAATACTGTGCCGGTATTCTACCCCAACTTGTCAAGGGTGATTGAACGGCCCGCAGCGCTGTGCAATCTCGGCATCTGTGTGGGTTGGGATGAGTGTTCCATCGTGCCCTAGTCTCCTTTTGTCAACCACAATTCTTCTATTCTTCCTTTCTCAGGTTGTTCTGTACTCGTCGTGTCGTGACGTTTGTGAAATGGACCGGGCTTGCATGGAGGCGCAAATAGCCCAAAAGAACTCCAAAAACAGTTAGTTTAGAATAAACAGTACTGTGACTAAGCCTGGTCCATTTCACAAACGTCACGACATTACGAGTACTGTAGATGTTCGGGTCGGGCTTCCCGAACCTATACGATCTCCCCAGCGGGGGTGGGGGGCCTGTGCGGTCGGTGGTTTTTTGGGTGGTCGGGTGAATGGATGAATGGATGAATGACTTTATCATGGAAAGTTTGGGTGGTAACCGAGCATATAAGGATTATATGCTAGAAGACGATATTAGAAAGAGTCAACTTTATCTACGATACTCGTATCTGTGATGTAGGGGCTAATTGTGTGCTTAAAGATTCAATTAGAGTTTCTTTTCCTCTGTACTGTACAGTACAGTGCTCGCAGCAAGATTAAGCCCAGAGCCAACTGCGCAAACGTGATCCCCCGCAAAATCCAACTATCATGATAGCCACAATGGCGACCACAATCAGAACTCCAAATATACTGGCTATTAATTAAAATCCACTAAAAATACAGGCTGCCCATGAAGCAAGTTTCCACCCTGCTCCTGGAGCACAGATTTTTCGTAGTGAAGCAGTAATGGAAGAATGTGGCTATCGTGATGGCTGAGTCTTGTGGGGAATTGTGGTTTCGCCGGTTTGCTCCGGACTCAACCTTGCTGTAAGTATACCGCGTCTACAGACTCCTGATATATATGTAGGTCGGGCTTGAAGTGGTTTTTGTTTTGGGCTGGTCCGGGTAGTGGTGTTTGGTAAGTTTAGCGTGGGTCGCTGTACCATATTTTATTGTATTATACTTGTACCTTATCTATACTATGATACCTAGCTTTATTAGAAAAGTAACTATGTATACAAGGCAATAGATAGGAAGAAGAGAGTATCTTACCAGAGCGAAAACGACTAAAATAGATAGGATTTACGGCCAACAGCTGCCTTCCCAAGACAAAAGAAGCAAAAGATTTATTTTTATTTTATTTTTTATTTACAGACCCCCCTCCCATTCGCTTCTGCTACCCGCCGATCGCCAACCTTTAAGGTCTAGAGTCGGATTCTACCACCTCGTAGCAGGATTGTTAAACCCCAGAGCCCTATTGATGAAGGCCAAGTTCTCCAATCTCCCAGTCCCCATAGGGCAGGATTTGAGGAATTCTCAGTTTTCCTACCCTACATGACGGATCGTTCAATAATAACTGATTTTCAGCATGGATTGAACTCCTGGGCTCCCGCTAATTGCGACAGGAGTGTTAACCACTGCGCCAGCTGGGTATTTCATGAAATGTCAAATTGGGAACTAATACTTATCCTACTGGAAGCCCGATTTCGGGATTTTAATGGGTGAGTAGAGTGTACAGTACCTTTGCGAGTTGCTGGTAGATTCCAACGGAGGTGTTTCTTACTCAGGTTTTTAATAAGATATTCCCTTTGTTTTTAAACGGAAGTGGCGCCTTGAGTGCTCGTTGCTGTTATACCATAGGATATGGAAGTATACAGCCTGAGGGATACTAGCCTAGTATGTGCTGTACAGTACAACTTTTCAAAAAGTGCGATCTGGTTACCTGGCAGACTATCTAACCAGGTCTTCCCCTTCTGTCATAAATCCTATGCCTAGCAAGGATAAGAACCCAGCAAGTCAGGCAGCCGAAGGTCACAGACCAGCCACAAATGGAACGAATTATTTCAATCTTTTTTTTTGACACACTGAGTGGTCTACCCCGGTTTATTACTGTATACTGTCTACCCACAAATAGTGTGCTGCCTTGATTTCTGGATCAGGCTGCTCTATGCCCGCAACTTGACATCACTCTCTTGCTGAAATAGATGCCCACGACTTGCTGAAAGTACTGCCGCACTGACAAGGCAGGTGGAATGCAAGGGAGGAAGGAAAGGAAATTTTATAAGATGTGCAGAACCCTACAAAGAGCCAAACATTATACGGAGGTACAGGGCATAAGTTTTGTAGGTTCCACAAGCGAAGTTTGACGCCCTCACCCCCTGTGTAACCTACAAAACTTATGCCCTGTACCTCCGTAGTAGACCAATGCTTAGGAGGGGCAAATGCCAAGGCTCAAGGTCACTACGGTCCGGGCTCTATCCAAGGTTCCAAGGTGGTTGCGTTTGGGGAATTATATCCTACTTTCAAGTCGAGTGTCATCAATGCCCTGGAAAAAAAGAACGCTTTGGTTGGTTGGTTAGCTAGTCTGACACCAGGCTGGGAAGGAATGTGTGAAGGGGCGGTGTGCCATACCCCTGTTTGAAACCATCACACATTCATACACAGAGAAGAGCAACGCAAAAATCAAAATGCCTACCCCGTGTGCGGGAGATTGCAGCCGACCCCCCAGGGCCTTGGGCAGTGACACTAGCTGCGTGGTATCACAGCTGAGTGAACTTTCCATTCAAGCCTTATCAATTTTGATGAGACGAGTGACGGTTTGTGATGTGCTCAGATATAGGGGAGGAAAGGGTGGCGGTGATTGTTACGAACCGGGGGGCATTAGCCGGGACTGAAGTGGGGTTGGGTTGTGTTTATATTTTTTCGCGTACTCTACTAATCATGTTATTCTTCGTTTTTAGGGAACAATATATTAAGAGTGTCGCCAATGAGTAATTTCTTTCGGTGTTTGTTGATCAGATATTTATATCCACCATCGGCTAGTTAGGAATAGAAGACCGCTCATCATATCCAACAACTCTTGGATTACTGCTTAAGTTAGCTGTGAAATGGTGTCTGGTCTTGACAAATTTACTCCCTGTTCGTTTTAAGGGGTGCTGGTATTATGATGGGGGTATTGTGCTTACCCAACCTACGGCGACGCATAGCGTTACCCGGTGCGGGCGCTGTACGGTACTTGGCGATCTTGGGAAATATCAAAAAACACAGTGAGTAGATTCATAGAACCTGGTAAATTACGGGGCTGCGGGAAGGGGTGTGTCATTTCTGGCTACCGGTGCGGAAATACAAGCCGAATACAAGCCGAATGTTGTGGATAAAGTGTTGTGGATAAAGTGTTGTGGACAAATCTTTGGGGGAGATCGATTGGACGGTCCTGAGGTATCCATGAAGCGTTCCACAAAAGACCCCGCCTTTCTTCGGCTCCCAGCCATTCCATCAATCGACTACGATCACCTATCTTCCACCATTTTTTGAATAGCAAAGATGTCACAATATCGCTTCCATGACAATACCAACTCTCAATAATACCAACTCTTTTAATAATGTGTGGAATAACTGTACTGTTGCCGATGACCGATCTCAAATCTTGGCTTGGTTGTCACCACTAGAGCCGAGGCTACGACACAAGGCTATTCAAGAGAGCCGGGTCAAAAATGTAGGGGAATGGGTGTTGGAGACTGGGAAGTTTAGAAGCTGGTCCGCCGGTAGTGGGGGAAGTGAATCCGATAAGGCAGTTTTGTTTTGCTATGGAGATCCTGGGGTTGGCAAAACTTTTATTAGGTAAGAAGGGGGAAACTCGATTAATGGGAGAAAAAGGACAAGCGCTAACAAGCGGCGATGATAGCTCGTTGGTGATAGACAGCTTGTGCGATCGGGCCAGAGGCCAGGAGGTCGCGGTTGCATGTTTTTACTTTGACTTCGCAGCCCAAAAGGAGCAATCATTGGCGAGCATGCTGGGCGCCGTGCTCAAACAGGTTGTAAGCGGGCTGGAAAAGGTGCCCGAGGGAATAGCGCAAGCGTATGAAGACCAGAAGAAGGTGATTGGTGGGCGTGAACCACAGCTAGATGATATCGTGAGGATGTTGCAGACTGTTGCTGGTGAAAGGCCCATTTTCATATGCATCGACGCCCTAGATGAGTGTGTGGCGAGATATCGAGTCAAGCTTCTTGGTTCACTCAATCAGATTTTACAAAGGTCTCCGGGCACTCGGGTGTTCGTGACAGCAAGGCCGCACATCCAGGCCGAGGTCGGAAATCGTCTTTCTGGAAGGGTAATTACTGTACACATCACTCCTCGGAGACGTGATATCATCGGTTATCTTCACACTAGGTTGGACGAAGACACAAGGCCAGACGCGATGGACAGCACTCTAAAGGCAGACATCCTGAAGAAAATTCCCCAAGATATTTCTGAAATGTGGGTAGAAGCAATAATACCGGAGAAGCTACCTCGAGTTATCCACTGACAGATATATATTCAGATTCCTACTAGTCTCGTTGAATATCGATACCATCCTGCAGGGAACCACAATTGGTCGTAGGCGACGAAGGCTCGCGGCAATCACTGACGGCTTGGGGTTGGGTGATGCTTATGGTGGGACGTTGAGTCGGATAAAGGGACAAGGTGAGGAGGAAGCGAGGCTTGGAATGGCCACGTTGATGTGGATATCTCACTCAGAGCGGCCTTTGAAGGTCGACGAACTGTGTCAGGCTCTAGGGGTGGAAATCGGATCACTGGATCTTGATGTCGATGATGTTCCTTCAATAGGGACATTGCCAGCCCGCTGCCAAGGGCTTGTTACGGTAGACAAGGTGGCTTCTACAGTCCGTTTAATTCATTTTACTCTTCAAGAGTACCTCCGGGCTCATCCCGAACTTTTTGGTAGAGCTCACTCGACCATGGCAGAGACATGCCTAAGTTATTTGAATTCCCATAAGGTCATGGCTCTCCGGGCTCATCCCGAACCTTTTGGTAGAGCTCACTCGAGTGTGGAAGAGACATGCCTAAGTTATTTGAATTCCTATAAGGCCATGGCTCTCGCCGCTAGTATTTCGCTCGATCTCCGAGACACACCCTTTTTAGAATATTCTTCCCTATACTGGGGAGTGCACGCGAAAAGAAGTCTTTCAGATTGTGCGAAACTGCTTGCTCTGAAACTATTTGATAATTACGGTAACCATATATCGCTAAAAATCATCTTGAAGGGAGGCATGCCGCTTTACTCCGGTTTTAATTTCAATAAGAATTCCCTGTTTAATGGCCTACACTGTGCATCCTTCTTCGGGATTGTCGATATTGTAGCTGGTTTGGTGGGGGTGGAAGGTTGTGATATCAACTAAACAGACTGCCTGGGTCGCACACCTCTCATGTGGGCTGCTTTGAATGGGCACGAGGGAGTGGTGAAAATACTACTCGAACGGGACGACGTCAATCCCGATAATCCCGATATCATCGGCCGAACACCGCTCTGGGATGCTGCTAGGAATGGGCACGGAAGCGTAGTGAAAATGCTACTTGGACGGGACGACGTCAACCCTGACAGACAGGATGAGTACGGCCGGACACCGCTCAGGTGTGCTGCCTCGAATGGGCACGAGGGAGTGGTGGAAATACTACTCGAACGGGACGACGTCAACCCCGACAGACCGGATATCGTGGACCGAACACCGCTCTTGTTGGCGGTTATGGGTGGGCACAAGGGAGTGGTAAAAGCACTACTTGGACGGAACGACGTCAACCCCGACAAACCGGATAGTCTCGGCCGAACACCTCTCTCGTGTGCTACTCTCTTTGGCCATACGGAAGTGATAGCACTTCTTCAGCCCCCAACATCTGCGACTCCTAGCACAACATAAGGCCCCGGAGGGATGTTTTCTTCACTGTTTTCGTCCACGGATAGCCTATGCGCTACCCCCCCAAGAACCGCTTCAGCCCCGCAAGCATACCTGACCCATCACTACCCAGCTCCTCTCATCCCCTCCATACTTACCCCCGCAGCCCTGGTCACCGCCTTGTGGTAATCGTCGTCTTTCCTTTCCCTTCGGAGTATGCTAACTACCGAAATTTAGATTAAATATTTTCCCCTTCGTCGCAGGAAACCACCGCGATGAGGATGCATATATCTATCACTTGCCCCTCCAGGCCTCTATATAGAGCTTGTTAGGTTATGTAGTCGAGCCAAGATCTGTCAATTTCTGTCTATAATCTTCAGTTTAGTGTTAGTGGGCCATTTCTATCGTATCGAGATAGGTTAGCGCGACTTAGAATTTCCATCATATTTACTTTATTGTGGGCCCGCGCTGCGCCTTTATTGTTCATTTGTTTTTTCTCCAATTCCTCCCCCTTCCCCCCGCTCTAAGGTGTAGGCATAAGGTTGTTTAGACAAAAGTATAGAGAACAAGAGATATAAAGCGCAAATAATTTCCGACACACGTGAAAAGCGGCTCGATAGCTAGCTGTTAGCTAACGTGCGGTGGTGATTAGTGTCAATAATTTTGGCATGGCTTAATGAAGATGCTCACATGCCACTGTCCTCCAGGGGTGGACTCCGGGGACGGAGGTGAGATTGTCCCAACCCGACCCTTTCTGGTCCTACTCATCAAGGAAAATTAGTATAGTTCAGTATGGAGTCTTTTGATCGTGAGGTTAACTTCCACTCCACGAACACCGGTATCCTACCCCGGCCTGCCAAGAGCGATTCCATGGCCTATAGCGCTGCGCAACCTCGACTTCCGGGCTGGGATGGATATTGCACAGAATGGCAGGTACCCTATCGCATTTATACCATGCAGTACAGCACAGTACATTGCAGCTGTAGAGTATAATACCGGAGTATCGCATCCGCACCATAAAGCCCGACGGCGGGTATCAGCATCTCCTGCTACAGGAGTCCTTGTCACGGGGGGGTTCTAGTGGATCAAGTTTCCTCGCAACGAGCGGACTTCTTCACTGCTTATCTGCAACATCGGGCTTTCTTTAGGGAAGAGTTAGAAGAGGCTAGGCTTTGGTCAGCATATGAGGAGGATTGTATGCGGAGGGCGCGACGGAGGAAGGGAAAGGTTGGATCTAGAATATCTGCCGACCCGGACGCTGTGTTAGGTGTGTATTTAAGAAAACGAAAATTGGAGTCTTTTTTTTTCTTGGTCGGAGTCCCGTTGGGACACTACCCTTTATGTCTGTATCAGGATCGAGAGTTTTTTTTAGCTTTTTTTTAATACCGGTATGATTGATGCCGTCTAGTGGGGGTTGTGGGAGGTATTGTATTAAGTTAGGTTGTGAGGTGAACTGTGCACACCACATCTAGCTTGGAAGAGGCGAGTGATGGTCTATGACGGTGCAATTGAACAGGGGAAAGAGTGGCAATAGTTGTTACTAATTTACCTGCTTAGAAATGATAGCCTCAAGTATAGCAGTGTGCATGGACAGACTAAACTAGAGTCGAGAGTCGTTCTTTGCACGAACTCTACTAATAATAGCAGTTTTGTTCGCATTTTGGGGCAGAGGGTAGAAAAATCCTAGATCAGGGTTCATTGACCTTGTTTTTTTCTTTTCTTTTCTTCACGTTTAGCATAGTTTTCTTCCCTTAAGCTTTGATACCTACTCGATATAGTCTAAGCCAAAGTATCGAGACGGAGATCCGAGGTCACAGTAGCACAGTACCAAAGTCTTCATACTTCGGGCGTGACGATTATTAAAAATGGCACTTGTTCAGTACTCTCCATCACAAGTGACATACTATGACTGACTACCCGCGCCATCCACTTTTGTATAAGCCCATCTCTACACAACGCTTCCTTTCTCTTCTCCTTTTTGTCCTTTCCTCAACTCCTCCCTTTCTCTTCCCACCATATCAAGAACGACAAACACCTAAACCTCAACCTAATATTTTCTCGCTTAGGTCTCTGCTCTCGTGACACTTCTCGACAAAGTTTGTCATTCGTTTCTAGCAAATTTCTCAAGGATGTTGCTAGGCTGGGTTAATTTCGGGGACCCCACATTCCAAGTGTCGCACAAGCTGCAAGGAAGGCGTGCTGAGGGAGCGCCTTGAAGGTAAGTCGGAGGATTACACAAATGGATAAAGTATTGCATCTTGCGTGCATTACACCTTGTGTAATATATATGTTATGCAAGTGTAGTGTCCGGGGGGGGGGGGGGCAAGGGATAGTTGAGATATAAACTCCTCTGCCCCTCTTCTCTCTGCCCACCCCCATCGCTATAATCTGCACATTAATGGAACACGAGAACGGAGGGGAGAAGGTGATAACAACCATAAACCTGTAATGCCCGGTGAGCCCCGATTCCCTCATGGAAGCCTAGGCTTTATCGGCCGTCTCTGCCCAAAACTGTGATATTGTACGACCTCCGCAGCAACTGCCACACCCCTCAGCCACTTCATAGACTCTCGGCACAAATCCCTAACCCTCTGGCTGCCCACCGGCATGCCTACCATATTCCTCTTCCACCCCGCTCCGCACCCGCACCACTACCAGCCCGCATCCCCACCGCCGCAAGTAACAACGGCAGCAGCAAGATTCCAACAAAGCACCAACAGACCTCTCGAATATAGTCTTCGTATACCCGAACAACACCTACCCATCCAAGTGCAAACAAAAAATCACTTACCAAACCCCACCCAAGTTCCCAAATATCTACTGTACAAATCCACCAAAAGGACACCTACCGGAGGAGAGCTCATCCGGCGCATATATCGATCAACACAATGAATGTATCAGGGCGTAGTCTCGATAATATAGATCCTTTGGAGGGAGGACATTTCTCCCACAACCAGCCAAGAATCGAGCACAGTACTCGTCACAAGTGCCGCCGAAGGCGAGGCGAACTCCTTGCGGGTTGGCGATAGCAATGAACGAATGAACGAATGTTCATGTTAACACTTAGCCATAGAAACTTTCCTAGAAGCAGCTTCTGATCTGCGAGGTGTACTAAAAAGATAGACTAAGGAGTGTGTGTGCTCTATCTTGTAAAAACTTTTGTGCGCCTGGAGATTCATTGCCCGCGATAGCAGACTGATAAGCATTGAGGAGGTGCCTAAGCCCGGGAAATGTTCCCAGCAGAGACCTGAACAAGCATTCGTGGTTAAGGACATAAAGGTCGTGGAGAAATTATGGTCGGCGCCCCCCCCCCTTGCGAAGGTGAGTTGGAGCGTGAGAGGGAGGGGGGGGGAGAGGGTGGAGGTGGAGGTGGATTGGGGGGGAGGGGGGGGGGTCCGAGGAGGAAGCAGAACCACGGTCGAGAAAGAAGTGATGACACAGGAGGAAGACAGCTCCCACCCCAGCTGAAATTTAGCGGCCCGGCAAAGAGGCGGACTTGACGAGGCTAATGAGCTGTTGGCTGCCATGCGGTGAGGAATACGATATTGAGGCATTATAGCACCAGATCTCATTCGATGGGCTATCGTAGGCCCATCTGTTACCTCATACGGGCTTGCTTTTTTTATATTATTATTATTATTATTATTATTATTATTATTATTTATTTTTATTTTTATTTTTATTTTTCTTCCTTTCTTTCCTTTTTATTGTCTTTTTTTTCTGCGTTTTTTTTTTCTCTCTCAACGAATAGACCAGATTTGTTTGGTTCCATGTCTGTACTGTACTCGAGTACTGCATAGTACTATACAGTACGAACCGTGCCTGCATATAACGAGTACTCGAGTGCTCGTAGAGTGCTCGATTACTCTACCAGGATACCGACATGATGTAGCCTGGATAACAGTGCAGCAAGGAATTATGCTTCTCAGTGAGGGTAGCCGCATAACCATCGATGGATGCTGCACGCGCGGGATCGCCCCCCTCCCCTCGATGACTGCTGTAATGTTTCACACCTGTCAAACAACAACACAAACACTACTGGTAAGATATAATAAGGCGGCTGAACAACTAAGTAAACAAATCTTCATCCCGTAGGCGGGGCCCCCACTGTGAAACCTCCACATGCATGAGCATAATTTCTATGCATGCATGGGGTGTGCTAGGAATGTACCGTACAGTAAGTTACGTGAAACAATTATGATGATGATGGCGATGTGGGAATTTTTTTTCTTACCCCCTGAGGGGATTAACTCTACACAAGTGGACAAGAAAAAGTGAGAAAAGATAATGAAAAAAATGAAAAAGAAAGAAAGCAAAAAATTTGCATGTTTAATTGTTATGGCTTTGACGGTACCGTTGATCAAAAAACTTACCGAACAATATTACGATGGATGCAGGTTCCCAAACACTCACTACTAACCTTGTAGTGCTGCCCTGCAAATAAAGGCTGTATGAGAAAAGGTAGGACGATCACATCAAGGGCTAAAATAATAACAATAAGGAAAGAAGTGATAGTTATATCATTTTATTTCAAGGGACGTAGAAAAAGAGTAAGGTATTGAACTTTACAAAGACCTAGAGTAGAGTAGATAAGACAAAACTATAGGACCCCGCAACAGAACCCGTTTTTTTTTTTTTTACGGAATCGGAGGAATCAACGAGTTCTTGCGCTTGACGTTGACACCAGCATGAATACCATTCCTAATACGCTTCATAGTGAGTGCGGCGATCAAAGCGGCACCGACACCACTTCCGTCCTCAGAGGGAACAATCTGGATAGGATCCTTTCTAACGACCTTTCCCCAGCCGAAGATCTCGCGAAGAGCCTTTGCACCACGCTCCTGGAAATTGGGATACTTGTTGAACACTGAGCCGTCAGCACCAACATGGCAAGATTCAATATCCTTCATCTTGCAAATAGCCGCAACACCACAGGCAGAAAGACGGGCGGCACGAGTTCCGATGAGCTCCGCAAGGCGGCGGATGAGCTTACGCTCAGGCTCAGTGGTCTCAATCTTCAACTTCTTCTCAAAGAGAGCATGAGTTTCCATCAAATTCTCCCAAGGATCGCTAACAACAATAGTAAGCCTATGTTTATCAAACATACCATTCAGTAACATACCTCTCAATCTCGGCCAAGAAGGATGCATCCAAAGAGTACTCAATCTGAAGAGCACTAATGTCTTGCTTTTCAAAGATATTAACATCAGGATTGGAATAGAGATCAACGAGAACCAAACGGAAGATTTCTCCTAAGTAAAGACCAGCAACCATCTTCTCAAATGTTTGCTGTCCTGGGCGGGGAGAATGTTCATCGATGTGTTTGTCATACACAGTCCGAGGAAGGACGCGATGTTCATTGTCGAATGCCCCCCATTCACAGTTAATGGCAATCTCAAGGCTAGGATCGAGATTCATATGAGCAAGTTTAGGAATACAGCCGACAGTCTCCATGTAGGCAGCGTTGCAACCAGTACCAAAGATGCAACCAATTCTGGTAGTGTTGTCGGTATAAGCGGAAGCGATAAGGGTTCCAGTGGTGTCATTGACCAAAGCAGTAATCTTGATCGGGACCCCCTGTATTACTGTAATTAGTATCAAATAAGCAGCCGATTACCGAGTGAATATTACCTTTCTCTCAAGAGCCTCTTCGAACATGGGAACAACGTCATGGCCTTCAACACCTTCAATATCAAACCCTTTAGTCCAACGCTGCAAGATACCGTGATCAATGGCGTTCTGCTCGCACGGGTATGAGAATGTAAAGCCAAGGTATAGCTCCTTCAAATCCTTGATGTCTTGGCCCTCGTGATTGGCGATCAAGAATTGTTTGACACACTCGGCAATGTAATCGAAAAGCTGTTCACCAGTCCCAGATTTGATCTCTCGGGGAAGGCGATACTTGGACTGATAGATATCGTACTGGCCCTTCTCTTCAGGAAGCTCAACTTCGCAAACACGAAGATTTGTTCCACCCATATCAAGGGCGAGGTAGGTGCCTGTCTCATCGCCAGTGGGATATCCAATCACCCATGTCGGGTTCATGGGCTATGATCGGACGGTAACACATTAGTACCTCATTGGATGGTCAAAACGCGAAGCAATGAATCGGAACGCAGCTGCAGGTAAAACATACGATTGTTCCTCCTGCCACAGATAACCCTGCACCGCCAAACAAAAAAATTGTTAGCAAACTAGCTGACGGCGCCCCCCCCCCCTGCTGTCGACACATGAAAGGTGCTTACCTTTGACGAGTTCCTCCTGGAATACGGATACAACCTCATGGAGCTTCGTGGTATCGATGGTGAACATCTTCTCGAGTTCGTGGATATGCTTCATGAGATCGTTCGGCACATCGTGCATGGAGCCTAGCCAACAACCGTTCCCGTTAACAATTCACTCAGAAAAAAACAAATCGACGAAAAACACCCCAACCCTGAGCCAGGCAAGCTCGAGACTCAATTTGCACCTAGCAAATCCATGACGGGTAGACGAACCTTTGCGGCTAGGCGGCTTGCGAGATGCACTGAGATACATCTTTTATTACGCGGGATGACGGAGCCTTGCGAATGGGAGAAGCTCTGCTAAAGTCGACGGAAGAAATGGTAGGTAACGATTGGTGGTTTGTTGTAGTTTGATCGGGGGGAAAGGGAAAGGTAGTGCGAGAATGGAAAGGGTGAGAGTAAGAAAAAAGTTGTTGTCGATTGAGAGGAGGTAGGAAGGGTTGTTGGTCGTAACCCTTGGAGGGGTAGCCTTTTTGTTTGGAGGGGTCGGGCAATACTCACGGGATTGTAATCTGGTCGACATGCGACCTGAACACTAAAGTTACCAACAAGAACCGGAGAGAAAAAGAAAGAAGAGAAGAAAAAAACAAAGGAACAAAAAAAAATCAAGCGGACTTCCAAGGCTGCAAGGGAAAATTACTTCCATATCAGTTTGCTAACCGGCTTAGGAGGAATGATTATTTCTGCCTCTCGAGAGCATCCAGGGCTACAAAACCATGTGTTTTTACCCTTTCCAAAATATATGGCACCTTGCCAGTGACACCGTGAGTACTACTATTTCGCTCGCCCCGTTTAAGATTCTACCCCACCAGAGGCCAAGTCGGCATGCAATATCTCTTGATAGCACCAAATTGCAAACCAGTGGAGAAAAATGTTTGTAATAGAGGTGGAGCGGGAATGCTAGTTTGGCGCCTTTTCTCAACAGTGTGGGATTGTCAGCTTGTGGGCTCTAGGCACTCGTGGGGTTGGAGGAGTGGCGGCGCGTGAGGTGGGGTGAAAATTGATAATCGCTGGTTATTTCCATTACTTGGGGGGATGAGACATGGAAAGCTCAGAACGGTAATAAGGAGGGAAAAAAACATTAGAAAAAGAAAAGAAGAGGAGAGACAAGATAGCAGGACACGAAGCCAGCATAATATCTATTATGTGGGTCCTTCTTTCCTCTCTACACCTCGGATAGGTAGAAAGAAGGAAAGACGATGATACGATTGAAGGCATATTGTGGGAAGTTAGAGAGCTGACCTGATAGGAATCTCCAGCCTCAAAATTTTCATATCGAGTTAACTCTCCATCTGCCACCACGGCAGTCATTCT
>Ga0307509_10002480_pt1 | contig 29790 bp, 16 predicted proteins | sample 10_EM_MG_FD_202245 | JGI IMG/M metagenome (GOLD analysis project Ga0307509, IMG submission 202245) | Populus trichocarpa ectomycorrhiza microbial communities from riparian zone in the Pacific Northwest, United States - 10_EM | ecosystem: Host-associated > Plants > Roots > Unclassified | place...
CATATTCGGAAGTATCAATGCTCCACATAGACCTGAATATCATGGGAGTTCCTGGAAACTTATCTCTCTTCATGTGTATTGATTCTAAAATTAGATGACTTTGCTGATAATCCTCGTTCTTATAATTTCTCATGATAAGTCTTCTTTAAACTTCCCTCTTATTCAAAGCCCACTGTTGTCATTCCTGTTTCAGTTGGTTTGATGGTTATTGGCAAGTTTTTTTTCCCTCGTAAAAATGTTATGTCAAATGTTTATCTTTTGGAACTGGAGTTTGCTTAATGTTTTTGGGTGTCTTTTGGAACTGGAGTTTGCTTAATGTTTTTGGGTGTCATCAGAGATATTCTAATTTGAAACGGTTCCTTGTCACAGAAATTGGATTTCAAGTTCCCGTTAACAGTATCTTGCATTCACTTCATATGCTCATCCATTGGAGCATATGTGGTAATCAAGGTGCTGAAGATCAAACCATTGATCATGGTCGAACCTGAAGATCGCTGGAGAAGGATATTTCCCATGTCGTTTGTGTTTTGCATCAACATAGTGCTGGGGAATGTGAGCTTACGTTTCATTCCAGTTTCATTTATGCAAACAATAAAGTCATTTACTCCTGCAACCACAGGTCGGGCTTGAAATCATTAATGTTTACAAGTTACTTTCTATATTTTCTGATCTTTAGTATTTTTTAGTTGCCATGCTATAATCTGTCTTATCTTCGATGGCTGAACAGTTGTTTTGCAGTGGCTAGTTTGGAGAAAACATTTTGATTGGCGAATTTGGGCTTCTTTGATACCGATTGTTGGAGGAATACTCCTAACATCCGTTACTGAGCTTAGTTTTAATATGTTTGGATTTTGTGCTGCCTTATTTGGATGTTTGGCTACTTCAACAAAGACTATTCTTGCAGAATCTCTGCTGCATGGATATAAATTTGACAGGTAGTGCATCTGTTCCTGTCAGCTTTTCCTCTTCTTCTGCTTCTTGTTTCATTGTTCTTTTCCAATCTGTCAAAATTGCAGTACTGCTAGTCTGTTACAACCTGTTCATTTCTTTATTAGGGATTGGATTGCAAAGACCAGCTATTTGTTTCTTTTCTTCTTCTTCTTTAAACTCCCAGCCAAATACCTTCCATTTCATCCTCATTCAATTATTTGCTTATCCTCTGGGGATTATACATGTATTGCCTTATTTTAAGTGTAAGCTCACCGTTACAGTATTCATAGCAATATGTCATCTGGTACTGGTACAATTCTATTGTTTGGAAATTGATTTAATTCAGCCTTTTATATGCATTTTACCTGAAATATATTGCATGCTGTGTTTATTACAGGTGAAGTCACACAGACTTTTATACAAAATTTGCTGTAGTATATATACAAATTCTGACATGTATGATATTTGCAGATTCAGGCAAGAAGTTAACCATATGAAATTTTATCCTTATTAAAACAATCACTTAAAGATTGTTGGGAGGTTGAAATAGAAGCCTTCTCTTCTTATTATGCAAAAAGATTTTTTGAAAAACATGCTCATTGGTCACTTTGCATCTCTACATCACATTTTTGCAAGGGATAAAACAGTTAGGGGAATCAAAGCAGGTATCTTTTTAGATTGGCTGTGGGAGTTACAGGAAACATTTCCAGGATTTTGTTAATTCTCCTATGATGTTTTGGTGGTAACAGTGATTTGTCATTTGCTTGTCTTCTTTGTTTCAATCCATTCCTATCTAATAAAGAAGCAAAATTTAAGTCTGAAATCTTTTTGGAAAACATAGTCAATGCGTGGTTTTAATTGCATGTGAAATTGTTTGCGTGATTTATTACTGTAAGATCCAGTCTGATCTTTTCTTACAATTTCTCCCGTCTCTTCTTAGCATAAACACTGTGTACTACATGGCACCTTTTGCAACCATGATCTTGGGATTACCAGCAATGTTGGTTGAAGGTAACGGGGTTATAAATTGGTTTCACACCCACGAGTCCGTCTGGCCTGCCGTCATCATCATTTTCAGCTCTGGAGTGATGGCCTTTTGTCTCAACTTTTCCATCTTTTACGTAATTCATTCCACAACTGCAGTAACATTTAATGTGGCTGGAAATCTTAAGGTGAGACCAAAATTTGCATCCCATAACGTAATATGACTTGTCTCAAGATTTGAACCTGCAGACCTGCTTAGCAACTTTAATCTACACTTGAATTTATACGGCACCGTTTTCCACTTAGACTTAGGCTGGCTTTTGAACTTTTGGCTCTTCCATTGAGCTCACACTATTGCTATGGGAAGCATGGTATTGACTTGCGTGCACTATGCGTTTGTGTTACTGTGTACAGGTAGCAGTTGCTGTCTTAGTTTCTTGGCTGATATTCCACAACCCAATCTCTGCTATGAATGCTGTTGGATGTGCCATTACGCTTGTGGGATGTACGTTCTATGGGTATGTGAGGCACATGCTTTCCCAACAGTCCCCACCACCAGGAACTCCGCGAACACCCAGGACTCCAAGGAATAGGATGGAATTACTTCCCCTTGTAAATGATAAACTAGATGATAAGGTCTAATTGAGAAGTCGTGGTATCAAGGCTCTTCGAAGTTGGCATAGGGTTAATACGAGTTATAGGAGGGGTAAATTGGAAAGAACAAGGAGAACTTCACTTTATTGCGTGTGCATCCATTTACATCAGTCATAAGTTTTTACATAAGTTCTTTTTCCAGCTCAGAAATAGAAATACATTCAGTTCTTTGCCATTAATCCGGTATTTATTTATAGTTAAATCAGCTCCAGACATACATTTTTGCCCGCTAATTTCATGGCTTGAAGGTGCTGGCTCTGCCAGGAATAAATAGCCTCATCTTGCAATAGCGCGCTTCTGACAAGCTCTGAAATGTTTCACATTATTTCAGTCGCCATCTCGCACGGTCACGAGTAATGATAGCAGAGGATGAAAGCTGCATCACCTGTAATATTTTGCTCCTCAAAAATCGTTGATTGCTGTTCTCGCAAGCTGCAATAGCCATAGATTTGTGTAGAGCACTCTAAAATGGCTACATTTACACTTGAAGCTACGCATATATCCCCAGTCTTCACGACCAACAACGTAAAAGCATTGCTGGTACTGACCGTTATTGACATAATCTTTTAGGCCTAGATGAACTATTGCAACATCGCGTGGTATCCATAATAATCTTTACATATATTGCATAATTCCTCTTGGCTATCAAGTTTAAGCGGTGGAGATTATCATAGCATTACAGTGATACATGAGAAGAACCAGTTGGTAATGAATTATTACATGAGATTGGGTGCTAGTAGTACATCTTATCTGACTTAACTAGTGTTAATTTGACTAATTAAACGATATTATGCCAGGAGCCAGAAGTCCTTCTGCCTTTTAGTGGTGATGAGGTACCCGCTCATGCCTTCGGTCTGCTTCCTTACACCAATAGCCCAGCACTCTGCATTGTTGATGCACTGCTCAGCAAAATCTTCGATGTTGCTTGTCGCACAGAGGCTGCAAGAAACCCAACCAGCAAAATGTTAGAGGTAAAGATCCAATAGATTCAGAGATCAAAGGATGAGGAATACACTGTTTTGAGATACCAAAGGTTAGAGTCTTGGACCGACCAGCTAAAAAGTGTGGAGGGCCTTCTCTGACCCAGGACTAGCACAGTCACCTCTAGCTTCTTCACCTGGTTCATCACAGTGGCCAATTTGGGTCCTTGAATTACCAGTGCCTCCACTTCCACCTGATAATTACCCCAGATCAAACAGCTCTTTCTTGCCCAAGGAAAAGAAAAGATAAGAAAATAAGTGACATAAACAATGACAGACAAAAAAAGATAAAAAGTGCCTGAAAAATTCACCCACCACATCCCTCTTTGCATTTCTGGAAAGTAAAAGTAAAAGAAGAAAAGACAAACCAAGCTGGTAAAAATTGTTCCCTTCTCCCTCCAAAAAAGAGAAATAAAGAGCAATTCGAGGCTGAAAAGGGAATATCATATAGAAAAAAACGCGAGAGAAAATAAATTAAACCAAGTGAAAATTATCGACATTCCCTCTCACAGAAAGCATTCAAAGAAAACGAGAGGGTGGGATGTACTACGCAGGATCTATCAAACACAACTAGAGGATACTCTCTTACGAGTTACAACATGGGATCTATCACTCATGCAGACGAAACGCGCCCGAAAGAGAAACTAAACAAAAATGAAACAGCATTTTTTATGCAGCGGAGAACTCAAGACCAATTTTAGACTCGAGAAATGATAGAGAAAGAGAACAAAAAATAGCCTTTCTTGAACATAAACACAACATACCTCAGGTCGGCTAGCCTTGCAAAGTGACCCAAGAGAACTAGCAAGATAAGGAGAAGAAGAATCAGTACCAGAACCGGATGTCCTTCCACTGCTGCCTTTGTGGCTGGGAGGGATAATGTGAAGCAAAGTGAGCAAATCACCCTTGTTAGCCAAATGAGTCAATGCCCACATCATTGCATGCTTAGAATGTGAAGTGTGATCCACCACTACCATCACTCTTTTCCTCGTAGCCAGCCCAGCATTGTCATTACCATACATGTAAAGCCCTTCCATTTGCTTCAAACTTCTCTCGCAGTAATAGGCACCTTCAACAGTGCTACACTTACTGTTGCTAGTGCTCCACCTCCAAGATGTTGACCTCCCCCTTATCTGCCTTAGGAACGAACCTGAACTTGGCATTTTTTGTTTTTCTGCAACCTTATAAAGAGAAATAAACTTAAACAAATAGTAGTGGTACAGTAGTAGAAATCAGCAGGAATAGCAATGCTATTATAGTAGCATAGGCTCAAGAAGGGAAACAAGAAAGAGACAGGCAAGGGAGAAAATTGATTGGAGTGCAAACGCAGTTAGAGACTGTGGAGTTGGATTAATAAAAGCAAAAGAACACAAAAAATGGTGGTAAGAAGGGTACAAAAAAAAAGAAGAAAAGGAGTGACGGATGGGAGTTGAAGCTAGGAAGCTCTCGTGCGATGGTGATGATGTAAAACCATGGTTTTATCTTTTTACAGGTTAAAGTCATGAGAATCACTGACAACACCTGTGAATCAGAGAGATAGTAAAGAATTGTTTGCCAGGATTTTGATGATGCCAGAGGATTCTTTGTTGAATCTAGTATAAGTAGAATTATTATTTTTTGAAATATCACATTTTAGTGAAAACCACATTTTTTTTCTAATTTTAAAAGAGACGGAAAAAAAGAGAAAAAATAATGAATGAGATTACGAAGTAACACCGAAGTTCTGGTGGTACCACCTTGGTAATATTAAAAAGATGGTAATATTAAAAAGATTTTAATAGAATAAATCCAACGATATAATAAAAGATTATCAAAAATGATAAAAGTGACTCATTTTTATTTGGACAACATGTGTGCTCTTTCTAAAAACCTGAGATTTTTTGTGGTGTCATTGAATTCGTTTTATCAAAATCTTTTCAATAATATTAATCTACTACATATCATCATCATCATAATTCCCATATATTTTTGAAATATCATTCATTATTTGTTTCCTTTTTGTTTTTCTTTTTTCTCTTCAAATTTAAAGGGCCGCACTTGATAATTGCGGTTATTACCAAAATGCTTCCCATTTAAAAGAAAATGCTAATTTTCGAAAGAATTTCTTCAATATCTTATGTATCTATATCAGATTCTCTTGTAATATTTTTTTTTTTCATATCGCCTTCACATGACCCATTTATTATGATAATATGAAACCCATATCATATGATGATTCAAATTTTTCACCCCATGAGGAGCACATGATGTAGAGGATCGCCTAGACTGGTCTTGTAGTTTCTCCAAGTTGTAGAGCCATCTGTGCACACCATCTATTTCGGCTGACACCCATAATGCAAATTTCTAACTTTATCCACACGTGAACGACCTAAATAGTCCAAGCCTTTCAAATTGTCTGCTACCAATTTTCTAGTAACGAGCCTCGGCTACAAACAGCAGATTTCTTCTGGCATGTTCCGAGAATTGTGAATACAGAGGAGGTGTGATCTTTCGCATCACCATGTCAAGATCAATGATCGATGATTAGATCTCTGATTGACAGACTCGTGGATAGATGACGAGCAGCGCTCTCAAACCTTATCAGCGCAATGATCGTGAGAGAAATCTGAGAAGCACAGCTATATGTTTTTCAGGATTTTGTAACATAAGTCTGAATTTCTTTTTTGAAAAATGAAACAGTTTGTTAAAAAATTTAAGAGAATAACTTAGATTAAAAAAATATTTAAAAAATAATATAGTTTAGACACAATTGTATTTTTAAATACTAGTTCTGTACATAAGAATATCAATTGTATTTTTAAAAATAATATATTTTTAAACACAATTGTATTAACTTATATTAGTTATTTTAAAAAATGCTTAATTAATTAATATATTATAGTTTTTAACGAGTTATGCAATGCTAAACAAATGCTTAGGTTTCGATTGGAAATACAGCCAACCACGCAGTCGGTTGCATTCCCAGGCAGATTCCTGATAAGGGATGGTTTTTGAAAACTCTACTTTTAGTGCCAGTCTCAAAATCGTTTGATAAAACATTTGCTAAATGATCAAAATTAGTCTGAACTTTATATCAAATTCAAATTAGTTTTTGAATTTTTTATTTAAGTGTTTTGAATAGAAACACAGATTCCTTCATTAATCTTGATTACAAATAATTATTTAAAAATGCAATATTTGTCGTGAAAATATATAATTTGAAATAAAAAAAATTGATGAAAAATTGGATTGAATAGTCTATTTTTTTTAAAAAATAGTTTTTATCACTTAAATATGAAAAATCTAAATTAAAGTTAAGTTTAATTTGACCTAAAGTTCACATTTTATTTATTTTTATGTTTCAAAAATGTTTTTGAAAAAATTTTAAATTTTTTTTGTTTTAAATTAATATTTTTTTGGTGTTTTTAAATTATTTTGAAATGCTTATATTAAAAATAATTTTTAAAAAATAAAAAAATATTATTTTAATATATTTTAATATAAAAAATACTTTCAAATATAATCACAAATATTTCATAGAGGTTTTAAAATATTATTTAACATAAAATAATGTTATCGAGGTGTACTGTGAAAATATTTCTGCGTGCAACAGTTTCCATCACATCAAAGCTACAGCTAAAATCTTTAGCCATGCATAACAGAGCCTCGTTTGGTAGATGAAAATTATTTAATAAATACGGTTGGAGAAATTTGAAATTGAATATTCATATTCTAACTATTAACAAAATCTAATGGAGATAGCATATCCCTGTAGCTTGTGCTGTTTATTCACATGATAATTCGTTTTTTTTGGTCCCTCGGTTTTTTTTTTTTTTCATTTTGATTCCTTGATTTTTTTTTATTTAGTCCTTTCATTGCATTAATTTATAACTGATCTTAATAATTAATTTTTATTTCTATTTGTGGGGGATCTCATGATGTTAAAGGATTGTTATGTCATTCAGTTAATGTTCGGTTTAACAAGATAAAATTTAATTTTACTAATTTAAAAAAATTAAGGTTTTGGGGTCTGGATTTGAAGCTATACAAATATCAAGTTTGTTTTTACTAATACTAGTAACTCATTAGATTAATTTGATCGATTTATATTGATTGTATTTAGAATTTGATTTTATAATTTATTTTATTTATTTAAATATAAGGTTTTTGCAATGTAATAAAAAATTTAGTACTCAATTAATAAAAATAAAATAAAATTATATTAATATAAAATAATCAAGTGACTTTCTCTAGTGACCAAAAACAATCATGACTGCATTTGAATTCATTCATCATGTTCTGTCAAGTGGGGCATCAAGTGTCGAATCAAGGAACAATGATGAGACACTAACAATATTTTTTCCTTGTCCACTCTCTTTTCTTTTCTTTTTAATTATTTGAATTTACATTAATCTATCCAAAATTAAAAAGTATCGTATTATTTTATATTTATATTATTTTTATATATATATATATATATATTATTTTAAGTTCTTTATCAAAATTAAATTTTTGTTTTAATTTCATTCTTTAACATGAAATATTTTAATAATAAAAAAAAAAACTATTTTTTTAATTTTATTCCTTGATGAAGTGATAACCAGATGAAGAACTAAAATGAATTTTATATCAAATAAAAGTCATTCCTTTATATATATAAAAAAATAAAAGTTAAATATGTTAAAATATAAATTAGTTGCTAAAATAATTTTTTTCATTGAAATGCCTATAAAAAAATTATATTTATACTGTTAAAAAAGATATATCAATAATTTGTTTCTTCTAGCTGAATTTTGCCTACTGGAGATGCTCTAACAACATTTCAAATGCAATTTATGGCAGTGAACCGGCAGTTCGATCCAAGTTGAGAGTGGGAAGGGCAGCATGGTAAATAAACCCACTGTCAAATTTCATGGTTGCCACTAGCGACCATAAAGTGATGGTTGCTTTCCTTTCCTTCTCGCTAGAACGTCAGTGTGGTCAGAGAAGCCATTGATCAATTAATCCAGACCAGAAGACAGCCTATAATGAGATGTATTCCCCCCCCTCTCTCTCTCTCTCTCTCTCTCTCTCAATAAAAAATAAAATGAATTATCAGTGAATAAATTTTGCAAACGCCAAGAATTAAAGGATAGTGTCAGAGTTTGGGGTCCCCGTGAACTGGGCCTTTTCTGGTTAGCTGTGGCAGTGAGATCTGACCTCCAAACTATTGCTCCCGGGCAACTCGCTGATTTTTTCTTCCTTTTATGAAATTAAAAAAACACTAATAGCAAGTTTGTTTTTATATTTTAAAAATATTAAAAGAAACATATTTGCATTGTTGATTGTAACAATTAAATGATAATTTTGTCATTCACGGTTACACAGATGGCTTTTGGAGTTACAACAATATTGTGTGGTGAGCATTAAAATAATTATTATATTATCGAAATAAAAGAAAAATATGCACTGGTGGGTAGGGTTAGCTTTGATTTCTTCATTTTATTTTAGTAAAATTACCACAGAGCCTTTAAATGCGAATTGTCTTTTGCCTTGGATAAAGAGTGTTTTTGTCTTTCCATTTTGATTTTTTTTTTTAGTAGTTATCAAGTATAACCAAGTGGTTGCGCATGGGTTCTACCGTGGTTTTTGGATGGCACAAACGACACCGTTCAACAACCAAACTCTGGTTTTCAAGATGACTTTTTAATCTCCACGGCGTTGTTTCCATTATTGGGCAGCACGTGTCGCAAAAATATGACGGGTTTTTTTTTTTCGGTGGGAGTTTCTTTTTTCCTTTCTTCTTTCGTCTCTCTTCCTCAGGTTTCAAAGCCAATCCCTGCATATTTTCAAAGTAACCCTTTTATTTATTTTTTCTTTCAGATTTGATTCATATTTTTTATTGTTATTTATTTTATTTTGAATTATTTATATAGTTGAGATTTTCTTTTAATTTAATCCTTCTTTGGTTTTTTTTCAACTTTCATATTTGGTTTGATTTTTTAAAATATTCTCTTGATTGAATTATATTTTTAATTGCATCCCTCGATATTTTATATCATTCTCTTAATTAAATATATTTTTTTAATTGCATCTTTCGATATTTTACACCATTCTCTTAATTGAATTATTTATTTATTTGCATCCCTTAATATTATTATTTATTTTATTTTATGTCAGATTTAATTTTTATTCATTTGATTACTATTTACTTTATTTTTAATTATTTTCCACTTAAACTTTTTTTTATTTCATCCTTTATCATTTTATTGATAAGAATTTTGTTAGCTTTTTGTATCACGAATTTGAATAATTAAACCGGGTTAGCTTAGATATTTTTTTTCAAGTTCTTTTTAACAATTAATTTTGATGATACTATTTTTCTATAGAAATTTCTCAATTTTACGTACATTTCAAGTATTAACCAAGTTTTGTCTAATGCAATATTTTTTTTAAAAATTATTTGTTGTTGTTATTGCTTTATTTCTTATTATATTATAAACTAATTAAGATTTAACTTTATCATCAAATTTCTTTTAATTCTTTAAAAATATAACTATCTCCCGCAATTTTTTAAGGTTAGTCTGGGACTTGCCGGGCATATAACGGTTCTAAAGGTGCTCCTCACTGGTCTTTCTCCTCCGCAGGGTTAAGCCTGCTCCTCAATAAATGGTCTTGGGAAAGAAAGTCCTTCTGCTCCTCTCTTTCCTTCGGAACCTAAACCACGGTGTCATGCGGGACACCAGTACAGTAACTTCTATCGCCCTTTCTACACCCCTTTTCTAATTGATTTAGTACTAGTTTTCCAATTTTATATACTTTATAAATATTCTGGCGATAAAAGCCAAAAGGGGCCGAAGCCCAAACAAGAAAATAAATAAAAATACAAGCAATAATAACGGGTATTGTATTTTCACCCCAATTACATCCTGGTGTGTGTATATATACACACACTAGATAGTTGGTATATTTTGTTAGTAGAAAAATAATAATTATATAGAGATTGATTGATATAAATCGATTGACTTAACGAGTTTAAATGCAATCCGGATGATTATTAAAAATATAACTTAACTGGTAAAAATTTAAGATAATGTTTTTTTTTAAAATATTGATACATCAATATATTAGATCGATTTGGGTTAACCCAAATTAACTTGTTAAATTCATGACTCAGGTTATGATACCGTGATAACCCTATATAAAACAAATTATAATGTTCAATTTTTAATAAAAAAATTTAAAAAAAATTAATTAAAAAACAAAATAAAACTAGGATCGACCATAATTAATAATAAAATGTTGATGGATAAAACAAAAAAAAAACTTGAAAAAAAAATAAGCAAGTTCAGTTGAACTTTATAAACCCATATTAATATCTTAAATTTGCAACTTATTAAATTGTAGACCTGAGTTAAACTAAAAAACTCAACACCCCCCAAAGTAAATATCGGAGTATAAAATATAAAAATTTAATTTAAATAAAAAACAAGATTTATTTTTAAAAAACTAAATTTAATAAAGATGAGAAAAAAAAAACTTGAGGCAATTCTTATTTTAGAAATAAAGATAAATCTCATAAAAAATAAAATAAAAACTATAAAAAAAAGAGAGGGTATATTCGACTATTTCTTGGCCACAAAAAGACTTATCTCGGAAAGAAAAAAATCAATGAAAGAGATGTTATCTGAACACGTGGAAAAAGTACACTGGGATAAGTAAAGGTTTTCTAGTGTTATGATTAACGAGTGTTTGAAATTAAAAATAAATTTATTAAAAGTTATGATATTTTTAAGTATTTCAAGATGAAGATAAATTTTAAATTAAGTTTTTGATTAAAAACTCGGATATTTATCTTCTAATCATAAAAAATGAAGCTGGGAATTCAAATAAAAATACTAAAAAATAAAGATCAAATATGAAAAAAACTTGAAAACTAAATCGAGAATTTCAACGTGCAAATGAAAAATAAAAATAAAAACAATGTTTTTTATTTATATTAATTTTAATCCTTGCTTTTTTTAATTTTTTTAACAATGATCTAAAGTTTTATTTTATAAAATCAATCTTTCATTTAATATCAAAATATTCTCAGACATCTTCATATACGCAAAAACCTAGGTAGAAAAATGACATATAAATAACATGAAATACGTGTACAAGCTGTAATTACACCCTTTTTTTAATATAATTTATAATTATAATATAAACGTAAATACTATTTTAATGAAAAAACATAACCATACCGCACGAGAGTCATTTTCGTCGTCTTAAAAATAAATTGTCTTATTTTATTTTTTACAGACCACTAATCCAGCCAAAATGTTTTCGAAAATGAAGTCCCCTTGTTCAAATACGAGATAAACAAGAAATCAGTACTAGCTTTAAATCAAGATGGAATCGTGCAACCATATCAAGGTGACAAATTAGATCTCGCCCCCAGGTCTCATTGGCATGACGCCTGACAAATCTTGGGCCATGCCTTCGATACAAATAAAATTAGCAGCCACTCTATTTGTTCTCCTGTGATTCCCGAATGCCATAAGAAGCTTCGCCTCCTTTACATGATGTCCTCAATTCTCGTAGCAGCTGCAATGAGTTAATAGCTATACCAGAGTTAGTGAAGAGGTAAACTGTACACTGTGCTAGTCCTTGGCAACAAGGTTATATAGTTTTATCTGTGCTGTCCATTGATTGTGACAACATCTTCGGGTAGATGTTAGACCGACCCAGCAATGAAATTTCTTCTGGAGACAACATTAGTGAACCACCGCTCAAGTAGTTTCGAGAAGCTCGTGTCCTATATGATAAGTTGTAGTTAATTTAACTCGAGGTAATGTGGAACAAAGATTACTGGCATTAAAAAGGTTGGGTACTTCTAGCATCACAATTATGTACCTCCGTCCTTTTATCTTGTCAATGCTTGCCGATAACCGAGAAGCTTCTGATCTGGCAATGTGGCCCAGAGAAGATAGATATTCATAGAACGCTTCACCTTTCACTGTCATGTACGATCGCGAAGGGACTAGTGACTGGATTATATCAAAAAGACAAGACTTCATTTCACTGTTTGCAGAATACCTAAGTTAATGAGTTAAGAGAGAGAGCGTTGCAGTTAATATAGAGATTTAGTTCACAAAGCAAGAGAAAAATGCATGCAATTGGCAGTTACAAGGCATGAAATTCCCTGAGGAATTTTTTTGTACAAAGGAATAATTTAATATCGAGGGACGGGGAATTTGTAAACGAGCTGATAAGATATGCTCTCAGACGACGGAAGTGAAAAATAAAATAAAGGAATGATCATCATAAAATCAATACATAAACAGACAGAAATATGCACTGCTTGACTAGACATTTGATAGTAGCCTATATGCCATTATTTCGCATGTTATACAGGCATCTTGTCCCACCTAGCTTTGCTTCGTCTCTTCACAAATACCGTTTTAATTCAGAAATTAAAAAGGATATGGCAATAGCACGAATTCTTTGCAACATGCATGCAGTACCAAGAGAATTTTAAGATTCATTGCACGGCCGTGACTTATTATTAAATTGTGAGGTTTGATCTGTAATTCAACTACGTGGAAATATTCAAGTCAGTCTACAAATTATGTGTGTGACAGTATGAGCATGAGTAGAACAGATTTGAGCTTCGTACCTATTTGATGACGTCCCCCTTTCTGGTTGGTTCATCTCAGTACTCAACCTAGAGTGTGAACTCTTGCTACTCAAATTCTGTCTAACCAAGTTATCAACTTCCATCATACTAGCGGTAGACAGCATCTCCCTGGTGAAATCTACCTTGGAATCCAAACCCATTTTTAACCCTAAATTAGCAATTTCTTTGGCATAAAAGCAAAAACCTTGCTGCGTTATTGCTGATGACATTTTCAAATTCTCATCAGACCAGCTGGATACATCCATTACCTCAGAATGGACCACTGATGATTCCAAGGAATCCTGCAACAAAATAAAAATAAAAAAGCACCATCATGAACTAACTAGCTGAGGATAACACACAAGGAAAGGGTTTTAATTGTTAATGCATACTTACCAAAGTCTGGTGATTCGAAAGCAACAGTTCAGCTTCTGAAATCAGATTGCTCATTCCATATGCAAGGTCCATCATCCCAGTAGCATCTATGACTTCTGAGGTGACAAAATGTCTTAGATCTGGGTGACGATTGCAAAGTTTTCTCCATGATTCACGCACTAAATCAGTCATCATACAGGATCGAAATTTCTCCACTGGCTTGGATTTCTTATTGAAATCCATGCAGCTATACTTATCCATCACTTGATATTCTTTTGTTAAAGCTTCCACATGTTCATTTAGAGAATCTTCTACCACGTCAGGAGATAATTCTGCAATTACATCACAAGTACTTCCCAACATATCAGGCACATATCTGTCAATATTGTCAGTTTCAACAGGCAACAGGTTTTGCTTGGACTCAATGATCATTGAAACTTCTTCCAAAGCATCACCCACTCGAGTGCAGGACACCATACTGAATGACACCTCTGTTCCATTATTAATTTCAGTTTCAGGAGCAAATGTTGATTCTGGCACGCATGATGCATCAACAGACATGCATGTCTCTTTTACATGTAAATTAATTCCTATATCTGGATATTTACTATGATTTTCATCTAGTTTCTCCGCTCCAGAACAAAGTTGCATGTCAGTTGATGGTTGCATGCTTAAACAATGAGAGGGAAATCCACCATCAGCTTCAAGGATTAATTCATAGTTAGTATCCCTGTCTGTAGTTAAGGTAACTCTGTCATTGACCATCTCATCTTCAGAATCAGAAGGCATTACTACATCGAGCTTCCTTCTATTTTTTCTTGGAGTCAATGACACCGGGGTTCCAGGGGAATTGAAAACATCACATACTGAATCATATGGGATTTTGAAGTGATTGCAATCGTTATCAAAGCAATTTTGGCTTAACATTGCTTCCTTCTTGGTCTTTGTACCACTGTCTTTGCCATAATTATGAATCTTTATGTTATTCTGCAATTCTTTATCTTCAAAATCTTCTTTTATGACCTCCAATGAGACAGAATTTTCTACCATCATAGACAATGAAGTTGCAATCTCCTTTTCAACTAGCTCAGATAACTGACAAGGGAAATCCCATGGCATCATCTTTGGCAAAACTTGATGCCCAGCCTCAGGATCAAACATCAGAGGACCAAACAGTCTTTGTGCTTCTCTACTTGGAGACAGTTTTCTAATTTGTCTGCCCTGAAACCAGAATTGAAGATGCATAATGGTTTTTCGGATATCTCCTTGACAATATTCAACCACTTGCTTTAGTAGATGAGCTTGAATGTTGACCTTCTCAGCAGAACAAACCTACGAGTAAATAAAAACATCAATTTAAGCTAGATACAAAATCAAAACCATGAGAAAGCACATAACAAGAAGCACATACCATATCTGCAAGCCGAAGAAGCTCCTTCTCTGATGGCAACACAAAACAAACTTCTAGCCTGTCCAAATTGGCAGGAAGATCAGGTTTTTCACCTGGTAACCACCACAATCACAGATTAGCGATGATAAAAAAGAAACTACCAGAACAAACATGTCAAGCAACAGGAAACAATTTTAACTAGCAAGCCTCTTACAATTGCTGGTCAGTATCACAGGCCCTTTTGCCTTTTCAGCTATTTGTTGTATTGCAGCGACAAAGCCACGGTCTTCAGTAAAAGCAAGATCCACATCTTCAAAAAGAATCAAGTGTTTAAGTTTCCCTTGACCACAGGCAATTGTACTGTCGTTGGAATCAAACTTAACAGTGGCCTCAGTGGCTCCAAGAGAATTATCCTCATCTGATATTGGTACCACCTCAACCATTTTTCTGTAGAAATCTTGTGTCAATTTACTGTCAGGAAGGGCTGAGGAAAATTTTGTAATGTTGTTGCTCTGTGGTTCCACATGAGTTTTCTGTGACCTGGAAGTAATACACTTTATTGTAGAATAGAGGATTATATTCCCAAAGGTTTTTAACTGTCAGATAACGTTGGAAGACAAATTAAAGGAACTCTGTGCATTGCTGCTAAATATCGACAAACCAATGAAGGAAATGGGATTCTAATGCCTCTCCATATCTTTGTTTCACCAAAGCTCCATTTCGATAATCTGATGCATTGACCTGAGGATGATGATATGGCAAAACATTTAGTTTTCTCTTTACAGACTACTGCAATAATGTTATGCTATTCACTCTTAAGGATTAATAACCTATATGTTGCCATGAAAAAAAAAAGGATGCAATGTTTAGCGTGACATCTAAGAAAGCCCCCAAAACTGTAATACAAGTTTGAAAATTAGTATTTAAGCAGCAGCACCTCCAGAACTTTGAATCCTTCTTCTTTTGCACAAGCATAGATAGCAGCAGACTTCCCGCTCTGCAACAAAAGAGAATATGTCTAACTACTGGGATGGAAGTAAAATTTGCACTAAATTAACACTGAAACACACTGCATTTATGGACAGTTTTTGACAACAGAGTTCATTATTTAGTATTGGAAAGAAACTCTCTACATCAAATATTCTAAACAGTCCTCTAAACTAAAGTATGAACAAGAATAGTCCATATCCAAATTGTAAAATATAAAACAAAAGATTTCATAACATGAGCAGAATTATCAGAATGATTTCACAGAACATGCTGAAATCTTTCCCTGACCTGAAGCAAACTAAGAAAAATGATTCAGAGAAGAACATAAGGGGCTAACTATTAATTGTATAGCATGCTGACAAAAGCAGTTGCCAGAAGTGTCCTAGAAACCTTCAATTTTTTGGAGAACAGACAAAATAAAACAGAAAAAAATTTAATCTCATCCTTTATGAATTGCAAACAAGAGGAACTTTCATTTGGAATTCCACAGCTAATTTCTTTCCACAGGCAACCCAAAAGAACAAGCATTAGGAATGCATGAAGCATTAAGATGGAATTGATTCATACCCCAGTTGGTCCAGTGATCAAAAGAACATTCTTAAGGCTGGCCCCTTCATTATTGTTTTCTGAATCAGATTCACTTCGGACACAGTAATAATCAGCATCTTGTCTATCACATACATCACCGCTGTAGGTATCCGTACAGACATGATGGCCCCTTTGTTGCCAAGAATGAAGCCAGTTGCTCAAAAGTTTCACTGATTCATCATTTCCACAAACCTGTAGGAATTTTTGGGAGAAACTATTACAGTAAGAAAAAAGTTTACACATAACAAAGACTGTTAATATGATAAAAGAAGTAGATCCAAAGTCTGACCTCAGTGGCATTCTTTGGCTGGTACTTATCTGTCCATAATCTATTCTCAATCTGTTTAGTGCGACTAATGTACAATGGGACAGTCCTGCAGTATCAGCAATGCAATAAAAAGAACGTTACCTACACACACTAACAATCTGAGATTGGTCAGGTAAAAGCAGCAGCAAAACTATCATTCATATACCAAGTTCCAAACTATATGATAAGACAACCAATACATTTGGGCTAAGCCATGTCAGCAGCAAGTTGAAGCTATTAGATTATCGTTGCTAGATTCAAAAACCAGCTTGACCACCATGTCATGCAGTTTAAACCCTGAACACTGATGATAATGGGAAATTATATCATATAAGAAGGTAGAAGTGGAATATTTGCTTTCATATTCACTGTTAGAGAATGCTAAATAGGTTCAGGTAGTTGGTATTTTGCATATAATGTAGTTTGCTTATGGCCATTGCAATTCACACAATCAGACTTCCATTTCTAGCTAGCATTTGTATAATTCTTTCCATTCATTAAGGACCTTTCCACTGCTCCTTTCAGCCATCAAAATCTGAATCAATGAGCAACAGGAGTGATTATACATATGATGCAGATGAGAGAACTGATCCCTTGAAGCTACAACCACATGCATCAGCATCAACAAGACGTTACTCTACAATTCAAGGACTGCATTTATAAAAGTAGTGTGCACTAAACAAACTGTGGCAACAGTTACAGAAGTCATCAATTCACATGCAAACAACATATGGCTAAGGGAGTAAAACAAGTAGGATTTCCAATGATGATCCAAACCTTTCTTGAAGAAGATCACTTAGCTGTTTAGCATCTGATTTTCTAGCAGAAGCAGAAATGATATGAACTTCAACAGCCTCACAGTCCTGCAAGTAACACATTTATAATCTCAAAAATGGGAATGTGAGATGCGGAGTTGCTTAACAATCTGAATTACGGTGAGAACAATTTCTTCCCAAATGAAACTAAAAAATGGGTGGGGGTGAAGATACAAGATTGTTAACTGGTGTTGCTATGCATACAGTTTCTGTATCCTCTGCAAGCTGACAGCATCCCAACTGCACATCAGATGATCTGGAAGAGACTATTGCTGGTGCTTCACACACAAATTCTTGTTTACAAAGGCATTGATCCAAAGATGCATTATCTCGAGGAAGTGATGTACCAGGAGGATGCGATGAGCTGGGGAAATCATTTATGTCTAATAATCCAATGAAGCCTTCAAAGTTTGATGAGAAGGAGCTTTCTAGGCTAAAACTGCTATCGATAAATGGTTTCTCACAAACTATCCAATCACTCCAATCAAGAGGCCTTGCATCATCCTACACAATAATCTTCAAGTTTCAGTTGATGTGAGTTTAAAGTAAAAGCAAATGCTAGCTTTTAACACCATTGATGGAACAAGAGTGATTTGAAAACTGATTTCAATGTCCAGTCATTCACGCAAGGTCAGAACTAGGTACGTTGCATGAGGTGATTTTGAAAAAAATACAATTTTATGTTTTTCTTTTTGGTGATTTATAGATGTCCATGGACAAATATAAACTATTGCAAACCCTGCCAAACTTTGATACACGCATGCTATAGCTCCCAATGCATTTTTCGTTTTCATACTTGTCCCCTGGAATTAAAATTCAAGCCATGGTTCTACCCTGCAACTGCAAGGCTGCATAGCCAAAAGATGATTTGTACCTGACCCCTTTCAAAGACATGAATAGGACCAATATTGATGCCTTTAGCTTTTCTCCGGGTCAAGTGATGATTACTTTCCACTGCATTTGTCTCGTCACATCTCTTACTCACTTTCCATGATGAGAAAAAGGGATGAATTTGCCTTCCAGCAAACATTCGTGAATTTTCCTGATAAAACACAAAATAGAAATTGATTGTGTTATGCACCAATTCACTTCAGAAGATATTGGAAAGAGCTAACTTATTGCTTTTAGTTTAAGAATTTCCAACTTCCACACCAAAGTCTGATTTCAATTAAAATTCCATAAGCAGCATGGAGTTTCACCAGTTAACAGTTTCTAAGCCCACAAAGAGAACAAGCACAAAGAGCAAAAAAAAATTCTAGAACTCATGGTATCAAAATAACTAACCTCAGCTGCCATCTTGGCCTCTAACCTCAAATTAGGGATTGGTGATGATACACCCTGGTTCTCTACCAGATTAGAGATGCCTTTCCCATTACCTGTGCCATTCTTCTTAGGCGTACCATTCATAGGTGACTTCTCCTTTGACTGTTGAATAAAACAAATAAATAAAGCACATAAATTGGCAGCAAACTAAGCTGAAATCTTAACCACACTAAACCAGTCAAATCGCCAAAAAATGAACCAATTCATGCTTGCACATTGATAATTTTTCTTTTACCTTTTTAGGAGTTCTACTTTGTGGTGTTGCCTTTCCTATCCGTGTTCGTTTCTTCTGACTCCCACAGCACTCCTCACATTCACCTTCGCCTTTCCCATCCTCGACATTACATTCTTTCTCGCGTTTCTGATAACAGTTGGATTCCGTTCCCGGTAATTTGTGCTGTAACAACATAGACTGTTTGGTAAAAGCACTCGGTATAAAAAACAAGTAACAAAATTATAGAAAAAAACTTAGCTAAATTCACAAATTAGAATAATTCTCACACTAACCAGCCGAATTAACAAGAATTTTAAGCAATGTCTGCCGTACCTAAATTACAGCCGATTTTAATCTTACCTTTTTAGCAGTTCTGGTTAGTGGAGTTGTCTTTCCCTTTTGCATTCTCTTCTTCTTATTTTGACTCCCACGATACTCCTCGCCATTGCAGTTTTCATCGATATTTTTTTCACTGTTCATTTCGATTTCCGGCGATTTGTGAGGGAACAGCGTGGACTGTACCAGTCTCCGGCGAACACCCTGTTCCGGCTGCGGAATCTCTTCAGCTGCGGGCGCCACCGCCACTGGTCCTTCGTCATCGGCTGATATATCCATGTTAAATTAGGTTGATTTAGTGTGTCGATTTTAGGATTTCGACAAATTTAGGGGGGGGGGTTTTCAGGATTTGGGGATTTTGTTAACAGAGAGGAAAAGAAAGAAAAAACAGAAGGGAGGGGATGGGTTTTTGATTAAAATTTTACTTAATTTAATTTTTAATTATTATTTTATTTTTTATTATTGAATTAATTAAAAATTAAATTTTATAATTTATTTTTTATAAAATTATAATTCAAGTCTCGATTTTTAAATTTAATAAATTAACTTAATTAATTTTTTTAATTAATATTTTATTTTATTTTATCATTTAATAATGAATTAATTATAAATTAAACTTTATAATTTTTTTTAATGTTTTTTTTGTGAGGTTATTTTGATTTTATAACTCGAGTCAAGTGTTTTATTTATGTTGTTTTATTGTATAATGTCTTTATATTTTTTTTAATTTTAATTTTTAATAATGAGGTTATTGAAAATTGAATTTCATAATTTATTTTGATTTGTTTTTTAAAAAGATTATTATAATCTCATGATCTTGATCGTGAGTTTGATAAGTTAATCTGAGTATTTCATATTTTTTTATTAATTTTTTATGAAGTTATCTTAATTTCATGACTCGAATTACAAATTTAATAAATTAATTCAAGTTAAAAAAATTATTATTTTATAATTAATTTTAACTCAGGTTAATAATCTATCAACTTAATCTAATCTATCACGTGAGCTGAGGTTCAAGTTGCCATGTTGAAAAGTTGTTATGTTGTTGTTAATAATATAATTTATTAATTTTTTTTATTTTACTTAAATTTAAAAAATTTTATCTTTACAAATTAAAACAGCTAGTTTATTGAGATTTCCCCCCAATAATTATAACAATTATCAGTAAAATTGATTAGTTACAGTAAAATTAAATTTTAATATAATTTGTAATATTCATTAATAAAAATGACTAGTTATAGTAAATTTAAATTTTTATAGGATTTTATTGTAAAGTACTTGCAGTCAATTTAAATTTTAATTGGATTTTCTAATTTAGTTGGTTAATTAATAATTATTATAACTATATTAATGATAGTCAATTCAAATTTCAATTCAGTAGTAGCAAATTAGATGTAGTCGACTTAAATTTTATTAAGATTTTTTAATTTAATAGGCTAATTAATAATTATAAAAAATATATGGAGAACAAGGATTTTGAAAATTAAGAATTTTGAATAAAAGAACTGGTTGGAAAAACATAAATATTGAAAATATTTTTTTTATACGTAACCTATTAAATCTCTACGTGGTTGCATTGTCACAACAACGTAACTACTTTTGAACCAGTTAATTTTATTTAACATGCGTTAATTTTTTTTAAAATAAAACTCTTTGGGTTGTGTTATTAATTTTAATTTTATTTATTATTATTATTATTTCTTGAACTTTGCCCGTTCTCTTTTTCCGAAAGCTTTCTCCCCGCAGTCCCGCACACTCGATGTTAGATTCAGAGAAGAAAAGGGAAGACATAGTTATTCGCCCATAATGGACAAGCCACCTCTTTCGATTGAAAAATGGGACTTTATTGGTTCAAGATAAATTTTCCTCGCGGATTTTTTTTTAACTGGTGCAACGGATTGAAAAAGAAAAGAAAAGAAAACACTAGGACCTGGCAACTCTAGACGGAACCTAACTTAACGTGGTAGAACTTAAACCATCAGGCAGATTAGACCAAACTCGAGAAGGAACCTAATCATTTGCTTTTCATTCAGCAAGGAAGTCGATGCATTGATTTCCTTCTCTTGACATACGCGTCAGGCTGCAGCTCCAGCTGCAGTTAATAGCAACTATGAAATTCTCGACAAGAGCATGATAAAAATGAGAAGAACTGTCAACATCCATAATCAGATAAGTGCTTCAAAAGAGTCAGTCGTCACTGTCACTTGATCGCGATCCAAGGACCAAGTCAATTCCAAACCAAGACGAATGGCTTGTAGCTCAGCTTCCATAATAGTTTTCCGACCGATGAAATCATGAAGCCATGGATCCTCTTCATCCCGGATTAATCCTCCCATGCCACCTTCACAAACCTTGACTGCGGTAAGAAAAATTGTTGAAGTTTTGATTCACGGTGGAAAATACTTCACAATAGGAGTCATGGACGTCTAAATCTATGTTAATGGTCTTGATGAACAGAACAAGAAAAAGAGTGCACAAGCAGGGGTGGTATTGCTGCTTCTAAGATTAATCGAACTCTACTCTTCCACGACCATGGACCCAGGGCCATTCATTAAGACAATGGACACAACAAATAAACCAGGAGAAGTGTGTTCTAAATGCCTCTTGTGTTTATCTTCAAATCAATCCGCCAACATTACTCTTGATGTACTGCAGCACTGGCCATGGCCATTCTAGTCAGAATATCAGGACACTTGCAGCACGGGTATCATCTTCCAATATATTTCTCCATAAATTGTAATTTATATCTCAATTTTCCACTATAAACATGAAACTGCAACCTGCTGGATTGTCACTTCAAAATAACCAATTAACCACAGATGTCACACAAATAACCACAAAAAGAGAGAAATCGCAAGAAAAAATACAAGTCCAGGAATTTTTTTCATTGCAGACATATAGTGATATAAAGCATCTATGATAATTCCAGCTGCACAGACAATCTATATATACGGTATTGTATTTGTACCTACGTAGTTAATATCAATGCAAGTTGATGATATCAATCTAATCCAAATAACCAGCCATGATCAAGTAAAGAGTAAAGAATTAGAGCCAAACCACAAAAGATAGAAGTGTAGATCCTGTTAGAGAATAATATAAATCATATCCTGGGATCTCATCTAACAGCTTAAGCTTTTAGGTTGAGATGGTTCTTTAACATGGTATCAGAGTCTTGATGACCAAGCGGTCACGAGTTCGAATCTCACCATCCCCATTTATTTAATAAAAATTAAGCACAAGGTAAAGTAGGTCTGTGCAAGTTTCAAGTCCAAAGGGCTTTCACTTGAGGGGGTGTGTTAGAGAATAATATAAATCATATCCTGAGACCTCATCTAACAGCTTAAGCTTTTAAGTTGAGATGGTTCTTTGACATGGTATCAGAGCCTTGATGACCAAGCGGTCACGAGTTCGAATCTCACCATCCCCATTTATTTGATAAAAATTAAGCACAAGGTAAAGTAGGCCTGTGCAAGTTTCAAGCTCAAAAGGCTTTCACTCGAGGAGGTGTGTTAGAGAATAATATAAATCATATCCTGGGACCTTATCTAACAGCTTAAGCTTTTAGGTTGAGATGGTTCTTTGACGGACAACATGCTGGATAGCAATTTTCTTTGTCTACACGTAGACGTGTCATGAGAAAAGGGAAGCCGTTTGTACTGCAATTCTGCAAATGAGATCTACTATCCAGGGCAAAATTCACTGAACACAGGCAACCTCTTCTTTGTAGCTGGACCACAGGCATTTACTTCTTCCCTTGATATGCGTTTGTTAGTCTGATGTGGCAAAGCAATATCAATGCCATCATCCTGTGGTGACCAGTAGTCAGAGCAGACGGTGGTATTGATATCCATTTTAGAGTCTTCAGATTTAATGCTCGCAGTTGGGATTTTGTTGCTATGGTCTGGCCTGATAGAGATATAGGTTCTGCCAAATTCATCAGGTGTGGAGATTGGGGTGGTACTATTCTTGCTGGATTTTTCAGATGTGATGATGGTGGGGCCGATGCTGGTATATTCTGGTATGGTAGAGAAGGCTGTTTGTTTTGCTGCAACTGCTGCATTTGTCATAGCAGGAGGAAGAATGCGGCACTTTGGGACACAAGGGCTTGATCTAGGACTAGTAGCATGTGACTTGCAAGTTTGTACCTGTGCAATACCAAATAAACAAGTACAGTGGCTGTATTAGCCGTTGATTTCTTCCAAATTCAGTACGAAGGTAATCTATAACTGAAATTCAAGGCATTATAATTACCAATTCTTTGTTCTTGATGGAGAAACCAGATGGATGAAACTCATCTTTTCCATGTGCGAACTGCATTTAACAAATATTCTTATCAATTGACCAGAGAACTAGAAGAGCAGTGCTTGCATCACAGCGAATGACAATTGTACACAATCAACATATTAGATTTAAAACAGAGAGCAGCAATAATCTAGAATCTCGCGGGAGTGCTAGTGTAGGGTTCCAGTATGACTAATAGTGCTTGGCCAAAAAATAGTCACTGGTATGTCATGACCAGCCAACCATGGGCAGGGTTCGCAGGCAAACCGAATAAAAAATCTTTCCGGTCATAGCCGGGCAATTCCAGTTTAAGGTGAAGGCATTTTAAGACTCCCTAAGCAGCAGCTAGCAATTGAAAGGGTACTGAGCAGCAGCTGGCAACTCAAGACCTAAACATTTTGGAACCCACACATAGTAAATTTGATTCTTTAAAGTTATCATGGCAGAGAATGATCTGCAGAAATGGTATCATTTGCAAGTGAGTATAAACATTAGAAGTCATGCATTAGTTTCATCCAAGTAGCATAAAGAAGAGGAATCTCTTCTGTTGATGGCATGCATATACTGGAGATTTACATAGAAGATGAATGAACAAACACAAAGGCCGCATATTTTTAGATAATTAACAAGCTCATCGTACAAAAGAAAACATAACACTGACTGGACTGCTATATAGAATTTTCACTCCGACTGGACATGGAAGTCAAAAAAAAAAAAGTTTGATATAAGAAAATGCAATACATCAGAAGAATTATCGAATGTTTGAGAAACGATTAAGAGGGGGACACAAGTGACCACAGTGGCTTAAAACACATGTTTATAGGCACAAGGCAATGTAACTGATTCATTCAACACCAAATTGTTTGTTTCTCTCTTTGTCAGTTTGAGTCGTAAAATCTCTACTAATCTAGCCAACCAGGGTTGAATAATTGTAAAGTTAAGGCAAACATAAATGAAGAGCCACTGTGTTAAACAAATCATGAGTGCTTGCATGCACCTCACTCAGTTGAAATCATCATATAAAAAAGCTCTTCTGTAGTGCATGAAAATAAAATGAACTTCTGTAGTGGTGGCGCAATGAAAATAAGTCTAGAGGCATACACAGTCCAAAATGGAATTCCAACAGAACCAGTACCATCAGGGGCTTGAAACAATGCAAGCTCAAGAAAAATCATCTCCTAGTTGCCTAGAATCAGCAGCTTTTCCGCAAAACTCTCTCAGGATCCAACCGAAAATAATTTAAAACTCTAGTTTCTCTTGTTTTCGTACCGTTGTTCATGAACAAATTCGTCTCCTTACCAAAAGAAGAGGTGTTTTCCATGAGCCAGATTTAGAATGCTATAAGAAGCTAGATGAGTTTTATATAAACTTGACTATTTCATTCCGAACTTCCATCGCTGAAAATCAAGCGGTCCTTCCTAAACTGATAAAGAGAGTGCGTGAGAAAGAGACCTGACGGTTGGAGGCATAGCTGCAGTGTCCAAGATCCTCCCAAGCTCTGCGAAGTTCCTTCTTATACACGCTCTTTCCCGAAGAAGAAGAGGAAGAATTGGATGATGATCCACTTCCGACTAGCGGCGAAACCAGAACTCCATCCATCAGTAAAACTTCGTCTTCCTCCACCATCGGTGTCTTCATATTCTCAAGCGGCGATAACGGCGATCTGGAACTCCCGCTGCTTCTGCGCTGGTAATTGCGAGAGAATCTGTCGCCACCTGGTGATTTCATTAGAGATCCGACGCCGCCGCGCAAGTATGCCACCAGTATGGAGTCTTTGTTTACTGCCTTATTTAGCGATTCCATCTGCAATTGGAGACTGTTACATTAGTTTTTTCTTTCTCTTTTCTTTTCCAGGTTCAGGAATTTAAACTCTCCCGCCTAAAATTATATGAAAATAGCCGTTCTTAAATCAAATAAACCTGTATTGTGATGGATTCACATGGTATTTGTTATTGTGATGGAAGGTGATTTATAAAAGTTTTTTTCATTTTAAAATATATATATATATATATATATATATATATGAAATTATTATTTTTTATATAAATACATTAAAATCATTAAAAAATACTTAAAAAATATCAATTTAATATTTTTTTAAAAAATATATTCTTTTAAAATACTCTTAAATACAAGTAAAATTACAATACCAAACAGTTACTTTCACATGAGACATAAATCTTATTTTATCTATTATTTATTTATTTATTTTTAAATAGATATCCACTTAAACTCGTTTAAAACTTCCCTTCTCCTCAAACACATTTAGATTATTTAATTAATTTAATTAATTTTTATAATTTAAAATAAGAAATATAATTGAAAAATATTTTTAATAAGAGATTAGATTATAATTAATAAATATGTGAAAATCAAAACTTTTTACAATAAAGAATAATTTGTAAAGAGAATGAAATTTAGATATTAAAATAATTTTTTCAAAAAATTCAGAAACTAAACGAACAATTCTAAAAATTTCATTTTTCTTTTACATGTACCCCGCTGAACCCATGTCCATTTAACTCAGGGTGTGTTTACGTCAGTCCATTAGTGACCTTGGATACGAGTAGTATTTGTCGATCGTATTTGGCGTGAGATTTTAGGTACTTGTATACATACTGTGTATGGCAGCAGGAGGAACTTGGAAATTGTTTGGAGCGTGTGTGCGCGTGCGTGTTTGGAGAGGAACTTTCTCGTGTTCGTGGGGCCCAACTGTCCACTAAACCACAATCCAAGAGAGAGGCGTTCCTATATTCCTTCGTTGCGTGGGGAAAAAGATTTTTATGGCCAGCGAAATCCTAATTATCACTGGTAAATTTTTAACTCTAATAGCTTTGCTTTGTACCAATAGTTTTTATATTTTATATTGTGCATTATTATAATTGTATTTTAAATATTAATTTTATAAAAATTAAAATAAAATAAATTTTATTTAATTTTACATTAAGAAATTAATCTCGCAGGATTTTTAATTAAATACGTACTTTTTTAAACCACAGTTAAATATTATTTCTAAATCTTTTTTTTTAAATCACAATCACAGTTAAACATACACGTGTACATCTCCTGGGGTTGTGGGATCCTTCAAGCGACCTGGGCTTGGTAGTATAGGCTGGGACTCTTTTATGTAAATCTTTAGTTTCTCTTCTGCTCTGGGCATTTGGGCTCGTCCAACTACCACCGGAGAGAATATATTAAAATCACCATGAGGTCGTTTGTTTTGTATAAAATAACTTGTTTTGAAAAAAATAGTTTGCATAAGAAAGATTTAATAAAATATATATTTTATTTTATTATTTTCTAGTTATCTGAATGAAAATCACTTGGGAATTAATTTTCGGTATACTTGTTAAAAATAAATGTTGAAAAAAAAAATGTCATTAATAGTGTAGTATATAATCCATTAAGGTAGTGTTTAGAAATGAGTTCCAAATGTTGTTTGGAAAAAAATGATTTTTTATGTTTTTTTTATATATATTTTGATTGTTTTGATGTGTTAATTTTAAAAATATTTTTTTAAAAAATATTTTTTTAATATATTTATAGACAAAAAAATATTTTAAAAAATAATCATTATCACAATATTGATTAATAAGATTAATATTATAAAACATTTTCATCTTTTGGGAATCCTAAGTTGTTTTTTCATATTTCCATCTTATATTTTTTTTATTGCAAAATATTTTATAAGTGTCAAGTCTTCCTAAGTAAACCAATGAGGAAAAATATTTTATTTAAATTTTTTTTATTTTTTTATTAACTTAAAATTAATATGTTTTTAGTATTTTCAAATCATTTTGATGTGCTGATGTCAAAATGATTTTTAAAAAATAAAAAAACATTATTGACATGCATTTTAGCATGAAAAGCTATTTGAAAAGCAACCGCAACCACACTGCCAAACAAACCCTTTAAGTGGAACAAACTTAGCTAAAAAAAAAAATCTCACAAAATCCTCGAGCCTGATATGGATGATTTTCTTTTTTGACTAAATCTAAGAGATAAACTTAAAAATAATTCTTAGAAAAAACCAAGGATGTTTATGTATCCAAAAAGGTTTGGTTAACGACTGTCCAAAGACAGTGTTTGAAAAAACATGAAATGCAATACTTAGCATTTGACATAACTGGGATTTTTAATTTAAATAATTATTCATTATTTTGCATGCCAAGTTTCCAAATATTACAACATCGGAAACAACGTTTTCTATTTCTCAATATTCTTAGTTTACATAGTATTATAGTTCGAAGGTCCCTTCACTCTCTAGATCGTGAACCAAACTTAGCTAATATTTTTTATTTTATTTTAGAAATGTAGCTAATAATACTTGGTAAATGCAAATAAGTGAAATGTTTAACAATTATTTTTTAAAATATTTTTACTTGAAAAAATATTAAAATATTATATTTTTTATATTTTTTTTATATCAGCTATCAAAATAAAATAATAATAATAATAATAATTTTTTAAAAATTCAAATTTTGCTAACTTTCATCTAGAATGGAATACTAAACGGGCTTTTAATTAAATCCATCGCTGAGGACTTGAGAATTGGTTTGATAGATGGCGTTAAACTGCGGGTTGGTTCAACGGGCCTTGACCCCCTTTCTACTTACCAAACCAACCAGAAATAATAATCACACGCGCAGGTGGGTCGCGTGCGAACCATAAAGAAAATACCTTGTACAAACCAGCAAGAAAATTAACAGAAATTCCTTACCTACATGTCTGAAAAGAAACCGAATTATAGTTTTTTAAGTGGGGTTCACTCGGATGCCTCCAAATCTAAAAAGCAAACTGCAGAATTACCGATTAGCCCCCATTCAACTCCAGTCCAAAAGGAGCTAAAAGTACAGGCTACAAAAGAAAAAAAATTACCCATCTGTTTGAGTTAATTAGTTTTCCATTCAACAGTTATCTCCCCATAATAACGACATGGATTAAAAACAAATAGATAATTTGATATAAAAAAATCTAATTAAAATTATTAATCGAGTGAAATTGGGAAAATGGGAAAAACTGATAACAAATATTAATTAAATAAATATTTGACGTGGGAATAATTTTAAATCATACAAGAACATTGATAAAATTTTTTTATCAAAATGAAAAAACCCTTCTCAATCAGACCCAGTAAAAAAAGAATAATCAAAGAAGAATGGAACATACTTATAAAATCTAGACATCGTAAGTCAATTCATAACCTATAAAAACTTGATCTAACTCGAATTTTTTTTAAATAAAAATAATATTATTTTAATAAAAAAAATAGATTGATTTTCTAATATATAAGTTCACCTTACCTGATCAAACCACAATTCGAATCAGACAAAGGTCATATAATTATGAAATGGAGCGTCATGAGAAGGACAAATTAGTCCAATGAGAGCTTCGTATGCGACTCGAGGATCGAGAAATCTTGCTTCTGTATGCTCCTCTATCCAACACACATGCCTTCCTCTCTTTGTTCTCTCTCTGCTGTTTCAAAAAGAAAACACTCCTTTTCTACTCTCTCTCTCTCACGCATATTTTCTGTTCTTGGATATCGGAGAAAAGTAGAGTAGAAACACAAACCCTAAAACCCTGCAACCAACGACTAATTCTCCCAGTACGGAGCCAAAATTCAGTCTTTTGCATCAAATCCTAACTCCAACTCTCAATGTACATAAATTCCTTTCGGGCTTAGATTTTAGAGAGTAGCAGCGTAAGCAGAGCAATCCAGTCACCTCAAACCAAATCACATTCTCTTCCGGTACCAATCCAGAGCTAGAAAACTTCTTCCTTTTGTGATTCGAGACTCCCCTTCACCTCTAACCCCAAAACCCTGAAAAACTTGTCACCTGAACCTTTTTTTCATAAACCATACGATTTTTTCTCTTTAAAAAAGAAAACTTTGCTGTTGCCCGTTTCATCATTTCCGCTCTACAATCCTCTTCTTTTGGTGAAAATTTTGAAAAACAGAGCAAACACCTAGAACCCCAAGATGCCAAGCTCAAAATCC